>Ga0257125_1003077_pt1 | contig 12430 bp, 11 predicted proteins | sample SI106_200metaG_FD_190183 | JGI IMG/M metagenome (GOLD analysis project Ga0257125, IMG submission 190183) | Marine microbial communities from Saanich Inlet, British Columbia, Canada - SI106_200 | ecosystem: Environmental > Aquatic > Marine > Inlet | place: Canada: British Columbia | collected...
TTTTTACGCGTCTGCTGTTCGCCAAGTGATGCAGTTTCTTGCTTGTTTTGTCGCTATTTTGCCCCATCGGGCTATTTATGTTGTCAAAGTACTTGCCTCTCCGACAAACTGCTAGCAGCGTTTTTATTTCACTAATCAGTTTTTTGTGCTTGGCTTCAACCAACACCCCAATCAAACCTGAATACCGAACCTCGAAGTACTCAGCTATTTCGCGACCAAAACGCTCATCCATGAGCAATAAATCTGCACTTACTTCTAATGCCAGTGCAATGGCCTCCGCCTCACCAGAATCCAAATCTTGGCGAAAAGATTGCACCAGCTGCACATTCACAACCGTATTTATTTTGATCCAGGCTGCTGATTTTATAATCTCAGCGCCTGGTTGCCCACTTCCATCTACAACAACTTCTTGCCATACAGCTTCCGGAATGAGCAACTCACCATAAAGCTGTTGAAGCAAATCTAATCTTCCAATCCGAGCCAAATTTATCAGCGGAGATGCGTTACTAACAACTTTCACAGGCAGCCAAGCTCCCCCAACGTTGCCAAATCTTTTTCATAATCTTCCACATCGTAATGAATGGGTATTTCTCTGCTGCCCAATAACTGTTGAAAAGCCCAAACAGTCATATCAGCCATTTCTCTCGCTTTTCCGAAAGATAGCTTAGCTCTTTGAAACAAATAGATCGCTAATTCTTGCTTCAATTCCTGAGCAGTCATTCGTGTCGTATGTAACACTTCACGGGGAATTTCAATTGTTATCATGCCATCCATTGAATCACGCTCCTTTCTTCTCCCTCCATTATACACGACGCGTCAGGAAGATGAAAATTGGATATGGGATAGGGTAAATATGGACAATGGATCGTGGATAGCGGAGAACGGAACTCACTTGAAACTCTCCCACCTAGTCATCAATGTCCACGTCATCGCCCCCACTTGCTCATAACCCCGAAACATAACCGCGTGCTTTTCGGGTAATAAGTACTCACAATCCATCGCAAAATCCAACCATAGCTTCGTTTCTTCCGATTCCCCCAACGCCGCATTCAAACTACTCTTAAACACATTTTCATACCGCCTCTTGGCATAGCCTTCTACCACGTTAGCGCACACCGAGCGTGAAGATCGCCGCATTTGGTCAACTAACGAATAACGCTCTTCTTTCGGAAATTTTCCCGAAAGCTGAAAAATTTCCATAGCAAGATTATATGCCAAGTTATACACATCCAAATCCTTATACGTCTGGATCACCCTCCGTCCACTCTGATCAACCGGCTCCCACCTCCCCTTTCCTCCATCAAATTTCCAATCCTCACATCCCATCCAATTTCTCATTTCCTTCCTCCTCTATCCCTTTTCCATCTTCCCCTCTTGATCATCCCTTCTCCATCCTCTTTCATCCCCCCTCCATACATCCCTTCTCCATTTTCCTCCCTCCCCCCTCGCTCCTCCCCCTTCCTCAATACGCCCCATCCCTTCTCAGCACTACCCAGACCGTCTTAATCAAAATATACACATCCAGCCAGATCGACCAGCTACGCACATATTGCTCATCCAATTGCACGCGCTCTTCGTAGGTAGTATCATTACGCCCGGAAACCTGCCACAACCCGGTAATCCCTGGCTTGACCTGTTTATAGAACTCGAACTTCTCCGCATAGCGCCGGGATTCTTCATCCACAATCGGACGCGGCCCCACCAGACTCATTTCACCCTTGAACACATTCCAGATTTGCGGCAGTTCATCCAGGCTATATTTGCGCAGCAGGCCCCCTATGCGGGTAATACGTGGATCGTATTTCAACTTTTGATCCGCTTCCCACTCCGCTTTTAGCTTCGGATATTTTTCCAAATATTCGGTCAAAACCAGGTCGGCGTTCTGCAGCATCGTGCGGAATTTCCACATCCTAAATTTGCGCCCATGCTTGCCAATGCGACTATGACCATAGAAACAGCCGCCTTTTGAATCCAGGCAAACGCACAGGGTAATCACACCGAACAAGGGCAAAAGTAAAGCCCCACCGATAATAACAACTGACAAATCCATCACACGTTTCACAAATAACTCTCCCCGGTGGCGTAGATGATCCTGTACAGCAATTCCAAACGAGCCGTTGAGATTAAATACCGAAACCCCCATGCTGCTGACACCTTCCAACTGCGGCACCAGGATCAAGCGCTGATACCCACGTCCATGCTGGCTCAATAAGGCTTGCAAAATCTCTGTTGGCACTTCATTGATCAGAACCAAAGCTGTATCCATACCGGGTTGTTGGGCGTGGTTTTCCAGCGCGTTTTCAATTGGATAATCGGGCACAGGCAGATCATCCATCCCACCTCCAAAAACGGCTTTTGGGATCAAGCCGTTCTTAAGATTTTCAAGCATATAATTCACCAATGCCTGCGTTTGCTGCCCTTGACCTACGACCATAACAGGTTCGCCCCACCTGCCCCACTTTGCGGCCAGCCAGCGCGTAAACCAACGACCCAACGGCACCAGCCCCAGGGCAAACAGCCAGGTCAACCCTAAGGTCAGGCGCGAATAGCTCTCTGGGTTGCGCATAAAAAAGGTCAATCCCGCCAGGCCAAAGATTACGGTTGTAGTCGTCAGAGTAGTACGGCGCAGTTCCTCGATTGGCCCAAGTGAATTCCCCGGATACAAACGAGTGAAGGCATAGCCAAGTAAACAAACTCCACTGACCGGGATAACTTGCCAATACAAGTCCCAGCGCCAGCTCTGCTCAAATGCCAGACGCGCACTTACTGCCAACACACCAGCCAATAACAGGCTGAGCAGGTCGCTCAACAGCAAAACCACACTCATCCAAAAGCGAGCATTTGATTGCCTGTGCGATATACACATATCCGTTTTCTCAGTATTCATTTTTTCTACTTTCCCCGGTATTGAACTTGCGCTTCCGCCTGCAAAGGTTATCATGCGGGCATTATTTGTCCCCTAAAAATCATCACAATTTATTCAGCGTTCAATTGCTGAATGATGTTCTCAAACTGATCCCCGATTTTCTGAATATCAAAATTCGCTTCGGCATAATTACGTGCATTCCTGGCGAGCCGCCCACGAAGGTCAGTATCTTGCATTAATTGATCTGCCCTCTCCAAGAATCCATCTGCATCGCCAGGTAGTAGGACATAACCAGCTTCATTGTCGGCCACAATTTTTGCCGCCAGATTTTCAAGCGGCACTGCCAATAACAAGGGGCGTTGGGCGCATAAATAGGTCAGAACTTTTGAAGGCACAGAAAACACTCCTGCATCCGGCTCTAATAATGCCACCAACACATCAGCTGCCGCCATCACCTGGGGGAGTTGTTCAAAAGGCTGGTAAGGCAATAACAACAGATTTTCTAAATTGTGCTCTATTTTCTTTTCTTGCAGCCAATTTGCCCCTGGACCTTCGGAGATCACGACAACTCGCACATCTGTGTTCCCCCGAAAATGCAAGGCCAGTTGCAACAATAAATCCGGGTTGTGTTTCATCCCCAACGTGCCGGTGTACATAAAACAAAATTTGTTAACCAATTTATTTTGCCGCGCCCAGGAATTGCCCTTCTCTATCACTGGCAAAGTATCAATCGGCGCCCAATTCGGGATAACGGTTGTCTTGTTGGCGGTTATGCCCCACTGCGACATCAGCGGCTGAAAATCATCGGTTATTAAAACAACGTGATCGCTGTTTCGCAGCAATTTGCGTTCTAAATGTATATAATATGTTCCTATCATCGCTCCTACAATCGAGATTTTTTTTTGTAAAAAGCGTTGGGTAGCCAAACCAATCACATCCTGCAACCAAAAAATGAATTTAGCATCCGCTTCTTTCGCTATTTTTTGTACTTTCACTTGAGCATCTAGTGGAGTTTGAGATGAGATAATTACATCTGGGCAAAACTGCTGAATTTCGATAGCCAGAAGATGCCCATACTCACGCTCTTGAAGCCAGCGTTTGACAAAGCTATATTTTTTTAGCGGTTCACGAATAAAAATAGGCTTGACTAAAAAATTATCTGAGTCATTTTTCTTCCTAAGCAACTCCCCGCGGGGCGTTACATTATAGCCTGCATACAGATGTAAGATTTGGTATCCTCGCCAAGAAAGCTCCCGGCTGAGTTGAACTGGAAAGGAATGACCAGGATAATCATGGATTAGTATACGTTTGTACAATAGACCTCTTACATATAGTGTGCGAAAATAAGCAGATGAGATATGAAGATATCAAAGGAATCGAAAGAAACGGACTTCAAGCGGCTCACAGGTGCAAAACCAGCAATGTTTTAGAAGATGCCGGAAGTATGCAGTCATTTGTTTCATGAATTCACATTAGTTGTAAGCTGTTATTTTTTGATTTCATGAAGACAAGAATGGAGTAGTATCAAGTTAAAGTGGGAAAATGGATTAAAGGCTATTCATCATTTATTTCAAAACTTCCAACTAATTTTTTATACAAATTTCGCCATCGGCCAATGATCATATTCCCTGAATATTTCTCCTTAACAAGTTGATATGAACGCTCTCCGCGCTCAAGCCTTTCCTCCACTGTCCAGGAAAGCGTTTTCTTAAGTGCGCTGGTCACTTCATCAACACTAGGATGGACAAGCACTCCCCCGCCGTCTTCCCAATCCGACAAGCCTGTTTCAAAAGTGGTAATGGTTGGGACTTTACAAACAGCCGCTTCCAAGTTGATCATTCCAATGACTTCTGAGAAAGAAGGAACAATCATTACCCAAGCTTTGCCTATTAAATCCCATTTTGCATCACCAAAAACTGGTCCAATAAATTTCACCCTCTGAGACAACCCCAGGCGAACAACCTCTTTTTTCAACATCTTTGAATATGAGATATCTTCCTCCGGGCCAGCTATCACTACATGCCAACCATCCTCAAAATTCATTTTTGCGCATGCATACAACAGCAGTTCGATACCTTTTATAGGATGCAAGCGCCCTAAAAATAAGAGCATCTTATCTGGTGGAGTTCCTATCGATGGAATTTGCTTAATTTGTATGGCATTGGGAATAAGAATTGTTTTATTATGAGAAAAGAAATGGCGAATATTTGCTTCCTCCTTAGATGTGATAACATGAATAATTGTGTCGCGAGAAATAAGAGGCCGAAGTACGATTGCCAGATATATTTTTTTTTTATATACTCGCAGCAAATGATCATCTTTCATAAACCACTGTTCCAGCACGCCATGCACAGAGAGAATGGCAGGAGTACCACTTTTTCTAGCAATCTTAAGCCCAGCCCAAGTTCCTGCCAACCAGACACCATGAATGTGAATAATATCGATTTCATATTGTGCAACAAGTTCATCGAGACGATTTAGTAAGCCGGGAGACCAACGCCATTTTGACGCCCACCTGACAGGATGGATGAATTCAATTTTCACATTCTTGTTTTGAGTATCCGAAGGTTCTCCGGTAACAGCAATTACAACCCTTATATTATCATCCCGTACTAACTCATCCACTAATTGAGACAGAGCAGAAGTAATGCCGTAGTTATTGTGGGAATGGTCTTCCGTAATATAGAGTATGTTCACCTATTTCTCCCTATCTCCTATGCTATATTGCATATCGGTTTGCTTCGTCAACCATGCCCATGTAACGCCAAATGTTACCCAATAGGAAAACGATCTGAGAGTATCCACAACCAACCCACTGAGCATCAAACCCAATATGGAAACCATAAGAGCAATCGTCAATATACTATTTTGCAAGTCTGTTTTATACGATCTTAGATAATGTTTCCATAACAACGACAATGTCGTTGCCCACACTGCAAACCACAAGTATAGACCTACAAAACCAGTTTCACCAAGTATGCGGGACCACAAACCAAGAGACGGAGCCCAAGGGGTACCTGGAGATGAAGACGACCACAAATTTATTTCCCAACTAGACCAAGCCCATACTGGCACATAATCTGGCAAATAAAAACCGTATTGCCCAAAACCAACCCCTGCCAGGGGATGGTCAACTCCCATTCTCATTGCAGCGATCTGTGCCCCACCGCGCCCGATATTGGACAGACCAGATTCCGCATTTAGTCTGAATAGTGAAAGTATTACCTGAGCAATTTTATCGCCAATATCTGTTCCGATAATTATCGCCCCAACGAAGAAAGTACTTATAAACAGCAATACCAGTAGCAGCTGGCGATGGCGATAAGTGCCATATAAAAATATAACCAGGGTAAAAACAAAAAACTCAATTGAAATAATCACATATGCTGCACGGGAATATGTAAGATAAGTTAGAACGAACACATACGCCATCAACATCAGATGGATGGTTCTGTACGCTTTTCTTAGGGAATAATAATAACTCAAAAGCCATGGAGAAACAAACGCAAGATACACTCCAAACATGGAAGCTTCGCTGGAAAGAGACCGCAGCCTATGTGTATATAATATATCTCCAGAATTATAAAGTATTGGCGAGAGAAACTGCAGGCTGGATATTGCCCACCCCTGCCCAAGTTTAGCGGGTATTTCAATTGTAAGAGAATATATTCCAGCAAAAAGAAATGAAAATAGCACCCATCTTCGGAAAATAAAAAGTATGTTGCTTCTACGAACAGATCGCAATGCCGTATAAGTTATTAAACTGGTAATAAACATAAACAACAGTAGTATAAATTGAAGGGAGAATTTTTCTACTCCACTTCGACCTTTAGTAAAGTTCATCAAAATCGCGGGAAAATTTAAAATCCCAGATGTTATCACCCAGAAAAGGAATAACGTTAGCAATTTATAGGGTTTATGGCGCGGCGCAACAATCCTGTCTTTTTTCACAATCGTCAAAATTCCGAAAATAGCAACAGCAATTACCATCGGATAAAATGCCGCTTCGTAAGAAAATTCACCCAAAAACCATATGTATGGTAAGCCGTTAAGCGGGGTAAAAAATGTGGCTATACTAATCAGTAGAAGTAATATCCGATTGCTAGTGGAATATTGGCGTTTTTTTATGGTAAAAGCAGACATTACATCAATATCGTTCATTAGTCTCAGCTTTGCAGTTAGGCATGTGCCCGAATAATATCAAAATTCTCTTTGCAATAAATTTCAACCATACTATACAATAATTCATGCAAGCCCTTGCTAACCCTATATCGTTACGAGCGGATTGTATCTTAAAGTTCTCACAGAAAACCGTGGCGATATTTTTGTTGCTTGTTCCACCATCATCCATGAAAACCAACAAATTGTCAATAAAAACAGATGTGGTTTTTCCGTTGCACCGCAGAAGAAACTCATAATCGCTCGCGATCTTATATTTTTCAGAAAACACTCCAAACGATCTAAAAACATTTTGCTGATGTAACATTCCAGGATGAGCAACCACCATACATTTCTTCATCTTGACGGAGTGCCAAGATTCCCCCATAATCTTCACAACTGCTCCATATTTATTTACAATCGATACTTTTCCAGAGACAAAGTCAGGGAATTGGTTAATGATAGCAGCCTGAGCCAACTTGTCTATACTGGCACTATCAGCCCAATAGTCGTCGGCACCCAAAAAACAGACGTAATCCCCGTTAGCCAACAAGATAGCCTTGTTAAAGGCATGATAAATCCCCCGATCAAGAGATGATTCCCAATAAGTAATTATCTCCTGATTTTTTTTCAGAATGGTAATCGTTCCATCTGTCGATCCGCCATCCATAATGATGAGTTCCTTGTAGGGATAAGTTTGCACAGCGATGCTGTCAATGCAACGCTGTAATGTAGCAACACCGTTCAAAACAGCCACTATGATTGATATTTTAGGATCGCCTTGCGACTCTCTCGAAAATTTTTGCACAATAAACCTTTAAGTTTGCCGTTAGTCTCTACGATTGGAAAATTGATACTCTCTTTCAGCTAAAATGTGTTCAATCGTTTCGAGAATAGTACTTGTAAAGTGTTCCCAGTTGTACTCATGTTCAACAACATATCTTGCTTCATTTGCGGTTCGAAGTAACGTACCTTCGTCCGCATGCTGTAACTGTAAAAGTATATCTTGACTTTTCTGTAAATCATTTGGGTAGATATTTGTGATATAAGGCGTCTGATAGTAGCCAGATTGTGGGGTACAAATTACTGGAAAACCCCAAGCCATGCTCTCAAGGATAGTTGTTGGATTGGGGTCAGCCACAGAAGCAGAAACAAAAAAATCAAAACGTTCAGCAACTTCTGCCATAAACTGAGGCGTTAATGCTCTCTCACGGCTAATTCTTGGGATGCCTGGAATGTCAGGCCCAGCCCCTATCCAGCCACAAGGATAGGCGTCAAGCCTTTGCATCAATGTACTCAAGATATCAATACCCTTCATAGGGTCATTCTTGCCGATATAAAGATACCCACGTTTCCCAGGATGGTTAAATCGCTTTTTAACACGTGGAAAGTCAACAACATCAAGTGCCATGTCCAGGCGCACCATCTTGGATTTCCAATTTGCAAATGGCGATTGATCCCATTGATCCCACCAATATTGCCCCATAATTCCGAAGAGTATATCTATCTCTGGCATAAGATTGTCCACAGCTTGTAAAAAGTCTAGATTAATGTGGCTAGTCTTAACTTTAGTATTGCAATGGAGGGGAACGATTAGCGCTCGAATTCTTGGACGTTGACTTTCTGCAATCGTTCGTTCGGTTACCCCAGTACATCCTTCGCTCCAAGGAAACATTGGATGACCGATGAAAATATCGTCAGGCTGAATCGAACAACGAACATTCTCGCTTAGGTCGTAAAGTAATGTTGGTCCCTTACCTGAGAATGCCTGATATAGCTGTTTGGTAATGGAATAAGGGCTGTTTGGCGGGAACACACCAACATTAACATTCTCTCTTCGGCCAATGGCACTCACTGGCATTCCGAAACGTTGCATTGTTTCTGCAAGCTTTCTACCAACACGCGCAGCCTTTATTCTATGTCCAGGTACACTATACACAAAATGATGTTTCACTAGTTATACACTCCAAGTTTTATCCGAATGGTATCACCAATCATGTTTTTAAGAAAATATTGTTATGACCCACAGCACCCAAAAATTGCATTTCCTTGACTGCATATTCCTGCGCAACTCGGGATGGACCTGGATGACCAACAAAAGAAAAACTTGGAGGCTTGAAGGAAGTATTCAAACTTGCATCATCCAGCACTAACAAGCCTCCTACTCGCAAGTTATCACGACATAATTGATAATCTGCGAAGGCTATCTCATATTCATGGCTGCCATCAATATAGATTAAATCCCAAGGCTGGCTTTGAATATGAGCAACTGCTTCTGGATCAGTAGATAATGCCTTTACCAAAACAGGTGGAGGTAGTTTCCAATAGTCAAAAATCTGTAGAACATCAGCTTTGTAATCCATATTCTTGAGATAAATACTGACAGAATCACCTAACGAACTGAACGGTGAAATGCCATGAACTTCATAAGAGTGATGGAGATACTTGCTTATCGCAGACCAAAGGGAGATAACCTGACCCCTATAGACACCAATCTCAAGCATATGACGTGGGTTATATTCCAGCAAGAGCAACCACCACATGGCATGGAACGCATCCTCGCCAAACCCGCGTTGCTCCTGCCTGAAATATTTCCGATGGTCTCGCACTATCTGAGAGCAACGACGATGAAAATATTGGTGCATATAGGCATACAAATCATTTCTGCTCTCGTAGTGGGCAACAGCCTCGGTAAGTGTAAATTCATGATCAAATTCACTTTTACGAAGACCATATTTTTTATACTCAATGTAATTTTTTACATTGAGCAATTGAGCTAGAAGCCATTTAAAATTCATGATAACAGCCTTATTCTCTTTGTTCATTATCGGTTTTTCGCAAAACCAACAATAGTTGATCCATACCAAATATCTTATTGGTCAGGTAATCATAAGCACTATTGAACAACTTAAATCTTCTAAAAAACGGAGGTCTTTGCACATTATAACGGGTACTGAATTCAATCTCTAATCCAGTCACAGCAAGAAGCTTATCTAGGCTGCGAGTAGTAAAATATTGACAATGATTAGGAGGCTCCACCATCGACCAATAACGTCCATAAAGTCTAGCATTAAACGAGTCGGCAAAGGGAATGGCGACAACAAGTCTTCCGCTTTCATTCAAATATTGGTAAGCTAATTTGAGGAAACGAAGCGGGTTCGTAGTATGCTCTAGGACATCTACAGCTGATACAATATCAAATGTCCGATTAAATGTAGTCTCATCAATAAGACCTTTGATAACCAATAAACCTCGCCGCTGAGCAGCTATCTGCCCCCATTCTCCTGGTTCAACTCCAATTGCGTCCCAACCCCTCTCTTGCAAACACTTCAGAAGATAGCCGCTACCGCACCCAATATCAAGCCATGACGCCATTCCCTTTTGTTGAAATTTATCAGCGAGAGGAAGAATCATCTGTGCAACGTTGTGGATGTGTCCCCCAATCTCCTCAGCTTGGACAAAATGGTAAAAATATTCTTCAGCAGTAGAAATTCTATTATTGGTCATAGATGCAATTAGTTCTATGGGAGATGTCCCATTTATCTCATCATCTTTTATCAGTGCATAGTGGTGTTTGCACTCAGAACAAGTTAGAATTTGATAGCCATTTTTTCGTATCCATTGGATAGAAATACCTAAAGAACAGATTGGGCACTGTGCGCTACTCATGGAATAATTATTCCCATTTTCTTGTAATTTTTTTTATGCGTATTATTTACGTGACTAGTCCACATAATCTTCGGATTGTCTATAACTACTGGAAGCAAAAGAATTAGGTTCTTTGAAATTTTTTTTTATAACAGATACATACAACTCGTAGCGATTAAGGGGAGAGCTAATAATTAACAAACTATATAAATCCCAAAACCATTGAAATAAGGTACCAATAAACTTAATATAAAGTAACTATACAGGTGTAATAGGGATCGGACTGTGGATTTGTTCTGAAAAAACGGAGCCTAAGGCTTCCCATATATTGTATTCTTGTTTACGCATAGATGAGATATAACTCCGAATGATGCAAAAGTCTTTGGCCCCCTGTTGGCTACGAAAGCAACCTGATATTTTCTGTTGTACTTTGAGCATTCGAATGTCGCGTTCAGCGAGATTATTATCAAACGGCACCTTAAAATCATAGACAAAAGCCAGGACAGCGGTCCGTCGTTTTTGAAACCGCTCTGCCAAATTGCGGGGCTTGGTTTTCTTGGGACGTCCCCTTTTTCCTGTTGGCCAGCCACCTTCGGGGGGTTGGTTTTTGAGCAGGGCAAGTTTTACAAGTTTGTCATAGATGCGTTCAACCTGTTCGATTTTAGCAGCTGGGAGGGCATCAAGTCCTGATTCTTTGGCTACTTCGACAAGGTGTTTGGCGCTTCGCAAAAGCGCTTTGATATGCGTGGCCCAGTGTTGCTGCTCAATTTCTTCAATAGCGGTGAGGTTGCGCAAATGATGCGCATTACACAACCCGTGTTTGCAAGCCTGATAAAGCCAATAGGTGGCCCAATTATCATGGACAGCCGTACCCCGAAAGCTAGATAAAATCCCCGCTTCTTCGGTGGCTTTGCGCCCGCGACTACGGTGTGGGAAATAGTAAGTAAGCCCGTCCGTGCTGCTTGAATGTAACCAATGTCTTGTGCCCCCAATGTAGAAGCCGGTTTCATCAAAATGGCCTACATCTGCTGCGGCGATCTTATCCCGGATGTTTTTTACAATCGGCTTCAATCTTTTGGCGGCTTTTCGTACTGTATTCTGCAACGTTCCTGGGGACAAGTAGACCTGAAACAAATCTTCCAAACATTGCCGGGTTCGGTCATATGGCAGAAGTTGCTCTATCTTCAGATAAACACCCACCTGTTTGATTCTCGGACCGTATTGCACTGGATTAGTCACATCTTCAGGGAAACTGCCGCTCGTTTCTTGTCCGCAATGGGCACAACTCAAGGTTTCACTGCGATGTTCGGTTACTTCTGTCTGGATCGGCGGAATATCAATGACTTGACGCCGGGCCGTTTCAACCGCTTCTTGTTCAGGGTCAAAAACGCTTTGGCAATGGGCACAACTTTCTGGCCGATGATGCTCTACATGATCGGGTTTCTCACTCATTTCCAGCGTATGCCCTTTGTGCCCAGGCTGCCCGCCTGCCTTTTTGTTACTTTTCTTGCGCATGCTGCGTGTTCTTTTTTTCTTTTTACGACTTTTGTCCCGGCTTGGCGGCCAGTTTGAGTTATCGCTGTTTTGCTTCAGCAATGCTTCCAACTCTTTAATGCGTTGCTTCAACTCGACTATTTCTTCCCGTAGTTGTTTGTTTTCTTCTGCCAAGTCCATCATGCAATCATTTTACCCGTTTCGTTCCTTTTGGGAACCCTTCTTTTTACCCATTGCTTTTTGCCGTGACACCTGTACAGTTAC
>Ga0257125_1003090_pt1 | contig 12391 bp, 15 predicted proteins | sample SI106_200metaG_FD_190183 | JGI IMG/M metagenome (GOLD analysis project Ga0257125, IMG submission 190183) | Marine microbial communities from Saanich Inlet, British Columbia, Canada - SI106_200 | ecosystem: Environmental > Aquatic > Marine > Inlet | place: Canada: British Columbia | collected...
TGATAGTTCCGCCTTCCATCACCGTATCGCGAACGAGCGCGAAAGCATGGTTGAGGGCTTTGACCGTCTGTTGAAGATCGATAATGTGAATGCCGTTTCTCTCGGTAAAGATAAACGGTCTCATCTTTGGGTTCCACTTGTTGGTCCGGTGTCCGAAATGGACGCCGCTTTCCAATAGAGCCTTCATGGAAATTACACTTGCCATTATTTAATTCTCCTTTGCGTTTTGTTCGTCCTCCGCATCCCATCCAAGGCAATTACTGCTGTTTCAGCAGAACGCAAACCTATCGGGAGGCGTGTGAATTTTGTGCCCAAACTACCTCGCGGCACAAGCGATCTGAGTATATCATAGGATTCCAGATTCCGTCCAGGAATTCCCGCCCAAATCAATACGACCTCTGCTATAATTGCCTCTGTGAACGCTCCTGAAACTATCCAACAAGACCCTGAAAACTACCAGGTCATCACAGAGCTTTATGAGGGACCACTCGATCTCCTGCTCTCATTGATTCAGCGCGCTGAACTGGATATTACCCACCTGGCGCTGGCGCAGGTCACCGACCAGTACCTGGCCCACCTTGAACACTTACTCACCAAAGACCCGGCTGAAGTATCAGCCTTCCTGGTCATAGCTGCTCGTTTAGTCCAGATCAAATCCGCCGTTCTGCTTCCGCGCCCACCTGCCAGTGAACCTTTGGACGATGAAATGGATGCCGGCGAAGCATTGGCCCAACAACTCATTCTTTACAAACGATTCAAAGAGCTATCCTCTTTTATTGGCGAGCGGCAGGACAACAACCTGCACACCTATTTACGCCTGGCTGCGCCTCGGCCACATATCGAACCGCAATTTGAGATCGGCGACATCACCATTGATGATTTGCTGCAAGCCGCTCGTTCTGTTTTCTCAGTCAGCAAACGTCTGGCAGATATCAGTACAGTTGTCAACATCCCCAGAGTAACGATCCGGCAAAAAATCTCCGTGATTATGGAAACACTACAAAAAGGCCAGAGAGCCAGTTTTAGAACAATCCTCACATCCCCCAACCGGATCGAAATCGTTGTTTCCTTCCTGGCAGTGCTTGAGCTCATCAAGCGACATCTGGTAGAAGCGAACCAGGATGAGCTGTTTGGGGATATCTATCTCCAATCACTTACAGAATGGGATGGCAGCGAGATCACTGATTTTGAATTCAGCGACTAACCTAAGAATCCTCTGCTTCTTCCTCTTGCTCATCCACAAACAGGTCATAAGGCAAACGATTTGCCATCCAGACGACCATCAAACGCAGGTCATCCTGAAAAGCAGCGTCTGAAGGCGCCTGCGGGTACATCTCAGCAAAAGCTGCATCCAGCACATCGTAGGTCTCAGTTTTTGGCCAGGCGGCCATGAACCCCGGCAAACTCGTCCGGTCCACCTCCACAGGCAGCAGTTCCCATTGGCGTGATTTCAAGAGACCATAAACCTGCTGGGCAAGGTCAGTGTTCAGATCAGCCCAGGCCGCCAGAATTCGGGCCGTAAATTCAGAATGTTTTTCAAATTCCTTGACAGCATGCCGAGCTTTCAACCCAGCAGGTGCTTGAGCACTGTTGCGAAAACCGGACACCCGGATACGCTTCCTGATCACCTTTGTCAGGCTGGAGCGCTGCTCAGAAGATAACTCTCCCACTGCAGTCATCACCCTTTGAATCACCGAAAAACGAAAATCATCCACCATGAATTCATTGATGGCATGAAAAGGCATAAATTGGATTTTTTCTTCTCTATCAGTCATGCCCCTGAGTATAACCGAAAAAAAACCTTGTAAAACTTGATTTCGATGGAAATGTTGTTGGGAAATCATTTCTTTGAGGTTCTCATTTCACAAGAATCAAGTGCTCTTGCGCAATATAAAACTAAAGCCATAAATGAGGCACCCCAAGGCGATCAAAACCAACAGAACGATCACACCAAACGGAAGCTGCAGGTTGAGATGATAACCGAACAATACCAGGATCAACCCAATGGCAGTTGCCCAAACCAGCGATTGTAAGTGACGTTTCCCAAGGGACGCGTTTGTGTTTCTAGCCGCATTCCCATCCATCCTCTGATCGAACATGGTCAGATCCCAGCTGGCTAACGCACAGATACAGGAAGCGATCATAAAGAACTGAGAAAATCCAGCGGCGATTCCGATTGCGGCAAGAATGACATGGGTTGACAATAAGCTTGAAGATATCCACAGTACCGGATGCTTTATGGTAAATCCCCAGAAGAGCGCCAATAAAAAGAAAAGAGGAATCATCCACCAATATCCAGCCAGGAGATAGCCAGCTCCCAGTGTCCCAACCGAAGCCATCAGACACGCATAGAGAATCAATGGAATCAGATGTGTATTCTTCACTGCATTCCTCGTCGATGAACAAAAGGTCGGGCTGCATTGTTTATCAGCGGTTCGAGCGGTTTGTCCACCTGCCAATCAATAACCATAATGCCCAATTTCATGAGGCGCTTCAATCGGATAATCCGCTCCACTCTAGCGGCGCGGGACGCCAATATATTCATATTAGTCGGCGGCAGGCTTTGGGCAGCGTAATCAACCGGGTCAGGAGAGATCAAAAGCACATCATAACCAGAAGCCCGTAATCTTGCGTAAGTCGCCAGGTCGTCAGAATCTACCGTGCTGAAAATAACAATCAGCGAACGAGCTGGAAATAAACGGACAGGAAAATATTCCAGGCTGCGCAGCGGCATATTGTCCCCAAGTTTGACTTGCGCCAGGCTCCGCAATATCATATGTGATTGTTTTTTACCGTACCCGGGGAACACTGAGGCAATCGATTTTCCCAAAATCAATAGGGAAACCCTGTTTCCCTCCCGCAAAAAGTTCTCTGAAAGGGACGCGATGGCGCTAACAGAATATTCAAAAAGCGCTGCTTCCATTTCTTCTTCATTGGATAACTGTCGGGTATCCAGGATCAAACCAAAATCCGCAATTTCCTCCCGCTCATACTCATTCGTGAAGTTCTTACGGCGGTGACGGGCGGTTTTGCGCCAGTTGATCCGGCGCAGCGGATCGCCGGAACGATACTCCCGGATACTCCAAAAATCCGTTCCTGATCCCGCCAATCTGGCCGCTATTGGCCCAGCGGTATGCAAAGTAAATCGCGGTTTGAGTTTTTTTGGATAAATACGCATGGGTGCTGGGAGAACAACGACTTTCCCAGGCGCAGGCAACTCGGATTGCAGATCAAACAAACCAAATGGGTCGCTGGCGCAAGCATTAATCGTTTTCCAGTGGTATACACCTCGCTCCGCCCTGAAGACATAATTAATTTCCACCGTTTCACCGGCCGTTAAGGTCAGGGCTTTGTGTGGCAGTCCTTCAACTAGTTCCATCGACGGGTAAAGGGCGTCATTCAGGTGAAGGTTTACCAGAGTAATTCCTTGATTCTTTATCAATATGCTGATTTTGATCAGTTCCAATGCATTGGCATGGGTTCTATCAATGGTTCGGTCGGCGACCAGCTTAATTTCCTCAGGAGCTTGAATAAACCCGACAATTAGATAAACCAAAAAGGGGATGGCCAGCAGGAGCAGCCTTCCATTTCTGATCAACAATGCAGATAAAATCAACCCACATTGAATAAGCACAAGAAAATGAAGTTTACTTTTCATGCTCGAAAACAATCACTGGCACCGTCGTAGATTGTAAAACCTCGTCAATCACTGCCTGCTCTATGTTTTTCGAGCCCCACAAACTGGGCTCGATAATAATACGATGGCTAAGCGTATCTTGCGCAAAATATTTCACATCATCGGGCAGCACATAAGTCCTGCCCTGGATGGCCGCCCAGGCGCGTGATATTTTTAACAGGGCAAGAGAGCCGCGCGGGCTGGCGCCGACAACTACCTGGCGATGCTGCCTGGTCCTGGCTGTCAAGTTTACAATATACCGCACCACATCTGGATGCACATAGACCTCCTCCACAGTCTGCCGCATGGCCAAAAATTCCTGCGGCGTTACCACTTCTGTCAAAATAACTGCATCTTTTCTTCTTTGCAGTCTTCTCATCAAGATAGTTTGTTCATCTTCCATAGTGGGATGCCCGATTTGGAGTTTGACAATGAATCTGTCGAGTTGGGCTTCTGGCAGCGGAAATGTGCCTTCATACTCAATAGGGTTTTGAGTCGCCACTACGATAAAGGGATACGGTAATTCAAATGAATCGCCTTCCAAACTGGCTTGATGCTCCTGCATTGCCTCCAATAAAGCAGACTGGGTCTTAGGAGAAGCCCGATTGATCTCATCTGCGAGGAGGACATTAGTAAACAGAGGTCCTTTACGGAGCACAAACTTGCTTTGATTATTATCAAATATATACCCCCCGGTAATATCTCCCGGCAATAGATCAGGAGTAAATTGGATTCGCTTAAACTTGAACCCGAGAACATCAGCAAAGCAGTTGGCAATCAGCGTTTTAGCCAGTCCAGGAAAATCCTCAATTAGGATATGCCCGCCGCTGCACAGGAAAGCTGCCAACATCTTTTGTATGGTTTCTCTTTTGCCTACAATTGCCTTTTCGATCTCATCAACAATTCTTTCTGAATGGTCCACAAACTGTTCAATATCAGTTCCTGTCGAGTGATTGTCTTTCATTATTTATCTCCAATTCTATCTCCATCCAACACAACATTTCATCAATCAATAACATATCGTCCTGCTGGAAAAATCTCTTGACCCATCCGGGCGCTAAAAGTAATGTAAAGCCTGATTGAGAGGTTTTGGTACCCAACCCATACTTTGCCTCCGATGGATATAGAAACTGACGGACTGCAAGCGGTAATGGGTTTTGTCCTTCAGCCCTAATCACCATTTGATCTTCCAGGTCATTGCTTTCATCCGGTTCGATGAAGTTTATTAGAAGGTCCTTCAAATTGTCACGCAGAAGATCGGAACCTTTTTTTCTCCCAGCCCGACCATTGATCAGCATGCGCCAGTATTCAACCCGGCTGGGCAGTTTCTGATCTTCCCGGTATGCCAAACGAGGGGCAGCTTCTTTTCCAGACAGAGAAAATTGTACAACCAGGATGGCGCAAATAACGATTAGAATGATCCACAAGATATTCTGATCTACACAGGAAATCAACCGCCAGACTGCCCAGCCCAAAAGAGCGATTGGCTCAATGATATAGATCATCAGAAATTGTCGCAAGATCACAACCAGACTCACGAAGACGACGAGTATAAAAACGGGGAGCAAATACCTCTTATAACGGCCCATGCATTAACCCCCTTCTAGACGACAAAACCGGATGATTGCACCCAGGCTATCAAGGCACGCCTTTTCATCTTCCCGACTCACTGTTTGCTTGCTATAGCGAACTTTTTCAAACAGGTAGGTTAATTGATGTACTGGAGCATAAGGAAAGCCTTTTTCCGCCAGTTCTTTCTCAAACTCCTGTACAGTCATGGTTTCATGCCGTTCTATTCCCTGCTCCTCCTGAATTAAATTAACCATTTTCAGATAACACCGGATGACCACACTACTCAAATCCACGCCGGCCTTGATATCATTTGCAGCTACCTCAGCTTCGTTTAACAACTGATCCTCTAATGAGACCGTATCCTGCCCCCCTTTCAGCATTTTAAACGCAAATAAGCCAACCCCCATTCCGATTACAAATATCACCAACCAGATCAGCCATCGAGGCGGCTGCCCCAGCAAGGTGACGGGATAATCTACAGAAGGTGTTGGAATGGAGGAGGTTTCATTTGAAAAAGTTACCACTTGGCCGGGTGTTATGCCAGGTATCAAATAAGCAAGCGCAAACAAAACCAGCGTGGCGAAGAGCAGCAAGAGAGTTTTTTTTATTTTTACGAACCTGATAAGCCTGGTTGTTACATAGAGCATGGAAGCCAGAAGTACGAACGCCAATAGTCCTCGCAAAATAGGCGGAGCAAAGATGTGTACAGACGTCCCACCTGCAGTAGATTGGACTGCATTAATTTCTTTGCCGCCGCCAGGAAAAGGGGTTCCTGAAAGGAACTGCAGATTCGAGAGACTGGCTGCCAATAAAACAAGCGCAGCCAGACAACCAAGGAGAGAATAAAGACCGATATTCCTTGAAGAATTATTCATAATATTCCACATTATAAAAAATTATTCGGCCCTCCAGATTCACTAACAGGCTGAACGAATCCTCAATAAAACGCCCATTTTACACATTCAAAATGAATGTGTATCTCATGGCTTTCTTACACATCGATACCCTAGATAAGCTGGGCCAAATAATTTTGCTCTCGACCATACCTTCCCATCATAGACAATTATATAGGCCTGCTCTGCATCCACTTCTGTGGCTGTCCACCAATAGATCACCTGGGAATGAACATTCCAAAGTGGAGATTCCTTGTCAGGTGATGTGTGGTAGGCAGCTTCAGCAATTTCCTCCTCCCATACGCCGCCGCTGTTTTGGCCGCGTCGCGCCATCGAACGCACGCCTTCATCCACCGTCGGCAGCCGCCAAATATCTTGCGCATCTATGGAAAGGGTCAAGCCATCTTCACCGAGATATTGACACGCCTCCTGTGCTTCATACCAGTTTGCGCCTGTGCGCGGCCATCCAGGCCCATCAGGAGCCCAGATAAGTTCCACGTCGTTTCCATGCACCAATCGCGCCTGAAAATTACCATCATCAAAGCGCTGTGAGACTCGCAGCGCGGGATTGATACCAGATATGATCAGGGTCAAAAGAGGAAGCCCAACGACCAGTGAGATAGCCACTTTCCTTGGTTGGGGACGACCAATCCAGTACAGCGCACCAATCCCAATCAGTGGGAGGATAAGTAAGAAAATCGCTGCATTCGAAAACGCCTGAAAAAAACCGGCTGCAAGAACAGCAAATACAACGTGCAGACCACTACCAATACGGGGCCAGTAAATGGCAATCAGCGTAACGATCAAAAAAATTAACAGCGGACTGAGATACTGGACAAACATCAAACCCAGATTTAAAATTAATGACTCGTTGTACCAACCCTCATGGAAATTTTCAATGATGCCCCAGAAAGCCCAAAAGCAGGTAATGAGGGTGGATAAACCAACCGCGATCCATCCGGCAATCTGTTGCTTGTCAAAGTGTCTCATGATGTTTTACCATATGGGTGCATAAATAAATTTGTTCGTGGTAGAGGCATTGCTAATGATAACAACATCCTCTTAGATGTCATCAGTCACACCCGATATAAACCACTGAAATCAACGGTAAACCCATGGAATAAAGGCGGCGCAGCAAACCATGCAAAGCAGCCTGGTCAAAGACGCCAGTCATGGTGGTAATCGGGAGATCATCACTGTCGCTTTCAACAATGACTGCCAACACCCCATCCCATGCTGACCACTTATCATCCAGCGCTCCTGGCACTATGAGTTGATAAGTTGCCGGTTGATCCAGGGTTAGTTTGCATTTGACTTTCTTTATCATTTTTTAGAACCTTTCTAGTTCGTTGCGGATTCCCATTCGTTTTTCCGCTGCATATGCTGCAAAGGCTGCTACAAGAAGAAATCCAGTAAATATTAGCTAAGTTCGCTTCTTATGTGCTTACCTTGATATCCATCAGACAGGTAGCCTATCTATAACAACTTGCCAAGCGCGGTGACCAGCTTTGACAAACGCTTCTGATTCCGGATGTTATGCGGCGGGTTTGCTATTTTAATCAAGCGATATTGATTAGCCTCACGGATAGCATCTTCTGATTTCACCTGACACCACATTTGATAAATCATTGTCTTTCTCCTCATTACTAAATCTATATCCTTAATTCTTATGTCTATAGCATACCCTCAAGGTAGGATTAGTGTCATACCCCAAAAGTGGTATTCAGGGGGTTAATCTCAGGCATGGAAAAAATATAAAAAACGGGCTGACATCTGCCAGCCCGCCAGGATTTGACCAACTGAAGTCACATGTGTTCAGCTTTCAAAATAAACTTATGCGTTTGTTTTACCGCTGGATCTCGTGTTCTGTACCAGAGACCGATAACCGGAGATGACCAGGTTGCTGCCCACATAGGTCGAGACAATCAACAGCAGATATTTCACTACACCGGGAAGATTCAGGTTCAATAACAGCGTCCCGAAGACCCCAATAACGATCACATGAATGATGTAAACCCCGTACGAATTACAGTTCAGCGCATTCCAGAGTGTTCCGGTTTTATCCAAATATCGCCAGAAGCTTTCAACCATCACGTAAAGCAAACAGAGCAGTGAAAGATAAAAACTAAGATGCCAAATCAGCCGGTAGACCGGGGTAACTGAAAAAGCGGGGACAAAGAAGGGCCACAATCGAGCAAAGATGTGTCCGGTGATCGGAAGCCAGGCGATCGAATTGACAACTGTATAAAGTGTTTTGCTCTGGGGTTTGGTCTCAAATACCTGTTGCTGATAACACAGCGCCCCGAGCAAGAAGACCAAAAAATATAGAAGCAGTCTTTCATTTTCAAAATCGATCAGTGGCGTCAATGTCCAGCTGCGAAAACCTAACAGACCACCGATGATGAAACTGTAAATCAATCCAATCAGAACGATGCCAGCAAGTGCTAACTTGATTGTAATTCTTGGCATCCTGATATTTGCTTTTATCAAAAATAAATAGAGCACATTGAATAAAAACAGCACTGGCAGGAACCATAACCAGTTTTGACTGTTCGGATTGGTGATGTGAAAATAGGTGGTCCAGTTTTCCTGCGGAAGATTTCGAGAGTAAAGGAAGATGACCTTGTAAATCGGGATCAACGTCAAGACCGCCAACACCCAGGGGATCATCAATCGTTTGAATTTCCCTTTGAGAAAACCCCATCCGGTCTTATTTTTCAAGGAGGTGGGGGTAAAATAACCTGAAACAAAAAACATGGTAGGCATCACCATGATGTCAAAAATAATCCCCACGATGCCAACCCAGGTGATGGTCGCCGGATCATCCACAATCCAAAACCAGCCCCACAAACCTGCAGCTTCATATACACCTCCCGCATGATAGAGAACCACCAGGAGAATGGTGATAGTTCTGAGGTTATCCATCCAGTGGATTCGTGTCCTTCCAGTTGAAATGTTTTCAATCATCGTCATTGTTACCTCTCCTTTATTCGAAATGGGTGTAACCCTTCACTCTCAGCATACTTGAAAGATGGTACTAATGTCATACCCCGATCGGGTTATTCAGAGGGTTAATCTATAATTGGTACACCCGTTCATAAAGTGCTGGCTTATTGTCCTTTTTTGCGCCATTCGTCCTACCTGTGCGCCTCGTTATTTATTCCAACGCATTGGGTAGAATGTTTATTCTCCCAGTCATTTCAGGACAGGGTACGACTATGGCGTTCTGAAAGGAAACCTATCGTACTGCTCTGGTTTGAGATTTAGAAAGTTTATGTATAGATTAGCGCCAAGCCTGACAAAGACGATGACAGTGAAGACGATAAACCCCGTACCGTAGTCAATTTTGGTTAAGAAAGGGATCAAAAAAACCCAAAAGGTGATATTGTAGGCTGTCCGAATAACGGCAAGCGGATGAGTGGGTCCCTGTATGACTGGATTATAACCAACAGCGTTTTTCTTGAGCCATGCGAACCGCATGGATGTGTGGCCTTCAATCAATATTCAATAAATGACGCCAATCACTGCCAGCCCGATCATCCCGCCTTTTGTCGTCCAGGCTGAACTGGAAAAAGCGAAAATCACATAGATCAGGGCGGGAAGCCCTAACCCCAAAGAAAGTATATTATTCCAGCGAATAGTCATGAAATCTGCCCTCGCCATAGTTTCCATCCTTTCATCTAATTCCTGATACTCCATCAAGTTTATGAGTATCTTCCATAAATCAACTTCCTTTGCTCTCATCCACTACTTTGATTACGACTTTTCCGCGTGAGCGTCCTTCAGCATAATAGCTAATTGCCTCTGCAACCTCGCTCAACGGGTAACAACGATCAATGACTGACACTACCTTGTTGGCTTCAATCAACTCTTTCATAAAATACAGGTCTTCCTGATTCAGTCTCACCATCAGATTGCTCATTTTCTTTCCCCCAGATTTTGAAACCCACGGCCCCAGGGCCATTGGCTGGAAAACCTGAGTCAAAGAACCTCCGGTCACAACATACCTGCCACCGGGGCATAATGCACGTGCGTAATCAAAAAGTGAGCGATACCCCGCCGTAGCAAGGATGAGGTCATAACACTGTCCATTTTGGGTGAAATCTTCCTGCGTGTAATCGATTACATAGTCAGCGCCAATCGAGCGCACCATATCCACATTGCGCGTGCTGCACACGCCCGTCACCACAGCCCCAAACGATTTGGCAATCTGCACCGCAAACGTGCCGATGCCGCCCGATGCACCAACAATCAACACCTTTTGCCCTGATTGGATCTGCCCCGAATCGCGCAGACCCTGCAGAGCGACGACGGCTGCCTCAGGTACCACCGCGGCTTCTTCGAACGTCATATTTGCCGGTTTCAACGCCAGGGCATTTTCAGGAACAGCTACATATTCGGCATATCCCCCACGGCCGCAATCGGATAGATCACCGTAAACCGCATCGCCCGGCTGGAACTGTGTGGCATATTTCCCCGCCACTTCAACCTGTCCGGCAATATCAGTTCCAAGAATGCTGCATTTTGGTTTGAATATCCCGGAGCCCATCATTCGGACGATGAACGGCTTTCCCCTAACAAAGGCCGTATTAGAATAATTGACCGACGCCGCATATATTTTTACAAGGACTTCGTCGTCTTTTGGAACAGGTTTTTCTACATCCTTGAGTTCAAGACTGTCCTCTGCCGCTCCATATTTATTTTGAACAATCGCTTTCATGTAAGTATCCTCTTTCTATAAGTACTTGAGGTTGGTGATTTTTCTTTCTGAGTAAAGGGTCGGTGATCCCAGGTGCCTTCACCACAACAGCCTCGCTGATCCCTTCACACGGTGATGACAACGTTTCCCTTTTTATGTCCTTTTTCAACATAACGGTGTGCTTCGACAATCGACTCCAGGGAATAGCAGCGATCAATGATCGATGTAACATGCCCTGCCTCAATCAGCTCTTTGAGAAAGGTTAGATCTTCAGCCCGATCCTCACGGGCCATCCCCACATTCACGTAAGCGCCGTTCGGACTAAGCGCCTGTTTACATTTTGATTTTGAGGTTTTTCCAACGGTATCAAAAATGAGATCATAACTCTCCCCACTTTCCGTAAAATCCTCCTGGGTGTAATCAATGACCCTATCAGCGCCCAGAGATTTCACCCATTCCAGATTCGTGGTGCTGCATACACCGGTAACACGCGTCCCAAAGTGCCTGGCAAGCTGTACCGCAAATGTTCCTACGCTCCCAGAGGCTCCATAAATGAGAACTTTTTGACCATTTTGGAGCTTACCTTTTCTTAGAATATTCAACGCTGCCAACCCCCCTAAAGGAACAGCGGCGGCCTCTTCATAGGTCATATTAGCCGGTTTTATGGCCACCAACCCCTTTTTTGTGCCCCCTTCGTCAGGCAGACATTTATACTCGGCGTAAGCGCCAAAGCCAAAACCACAAGAAGCAAAAACCTGATCGCCTTTCTTAAATCGTTTTACCTCCTTGCCTGCGGTTTCAACTTCCCCGGCTAACTCAAAACCTAATATGGTTACTTTTTTAGGTCTGAAAAGACCATTGAATAGTCTAGCAGCAAATGGATCAGCCTTGCGCATACGCCAATCCCCTGCTGTTACTGTTGTCGCATGAACTCTTACCAGAATTTCATTCTCCCTGGGCACAGGTCTGGCAACTTCTTTGATATGTAAGACCTGCGGCGGTCCGTATTTTTCGTATACAACTGCTTTCATCTCGATATCCTTTTTATACTTGGAGGAGCTCATTTTGACTTATTACAGCAACGCGCGGCAGTTCAGGCTTTTCCGGTCACAAACGCAGATGGATTGAATCCTTTAACAATCAGCCATAATGCAAATACCATTTCTTGCAAGGCCAACGGACCCATCAGCATCCCTAAAGGACCGTCAAGGGATATCGCCAAATGCTGTGGGCCAATCATACTGACGAAGGGCGCGGCAAAATACAACAGAGCGCCAATAAAACCCCAGCCTGATAGCCATCGTGGAATCAGCTTTGAAGTATAGAATAAATAATACAACATCAGCGCTCCCAGACTAAAAACGATCGCCAATATCTGGTTGATCCATTCACCTGCCTTCAGTAACAAAGATCCCAAAGCTTGAAAATAGGAAGCATCCAGAGCTCCTGCTTTTACAAACTCCTGGCTGACAGTTAGAAGCAGCAGCATGCTGATTACAAGAGCCATATAGCTAACAGCCTCAAGCACCCCTCGAAAAACAACAGCGCCCA
>Ga0257125_1003095_pt1 | contig 12356 bp, 7 predicted proteins | sample SI106_200metaG_FD_190183 | JGI IMG/M metagenome (GOLD analysis project Ga0257125, IMG submission 190183) | Marine microbial communities from Saanich Inlet, British Columbia, Canada - SI106_200 | ecosystem: Environmental > Aquatic > Marine > Inlet | place: Canada: British Columbia | collected...
GATCGTAAAAAACATTTTCCTAAATTAGCGACTTATTTTTCAGAACGTGCCCGTGGAGGTGTTGGTTTAATGGTAACCGGTGGATTTGCACCTAACAGGGTCGGTTGTCTATCACCTTTCGGTTCAAAGTTGACCAATGGATTTGAAGCCAGAGCGCATCGAAAAATCACAGAAGCGGTTCATAAAGAGGGGAGTAAGATATGTTTACAGATCCTGCATGCCGGCCGATATGGTTATCATCCCTTTTGTGTTGCACCATCAGCTATTAAAGCACCTATTTCAAAATTTAAACCTAAAGCATTAAGCACCAGAGGAGTAGAAAAACAGATCAGAGATTATATTCGTTGTGCCCGGCTGGCTCAAAAAGCTGATTATGACGGCGTAGAAGTAATGGGTTCGGAAGGATATTTCATTAACGAATTTTTAGTAGAAAGGACAAATCATCGGAAAGACAAATGGGGAGGAAATTATGAAAATCGGATGCAAGTGCCGGTGGAAATTATTTCAGGGATAAGGAAAGCCGTAGGTCCCAATTTTATAATTATCTATCGACTTTCCATGTTGGATCTAGTGGAAGGAGGCAGTTCCTGGCCTGAAATCGTGACATTGGCCAAGGCCATAGAGGGAGCAGGAGCCACAATTATCAATACGGGCATCGGATGGCATGAGGCCCGAATTCCAACTATCGCGACAATTGTACCCAGAGGTGCTTTTACCTGGGTAACCAGAAAACTTAAAGAAAATATAACCATCCCGGTGGTGACTTCAAATCGCATTAATACACCTGAAGCAGCTGAAAGAACCCTGCAAAAAAAAGATGCAGATATGATATCCATGGCCAGACCGCTGCTGGCAGATCCAACATTTGTTCAAAAAACGCAAGCTGGAAAAACTGATGAAATTAATACCTGTATCGCCTGTAATCAGGCTTGCCTGGATCTGATTTTTACCGGTAAAAGAGCTACCTGCCTGGTCAATCCCAGAGCCTGTTATGAAACAGAGATGGAAGTACTCCCTGTCAACCTTGTCAAAAAAATTGCTGTAGTTGGTGCGGGTCCAGCTGGGCTGGCATTTGCGGCAGTAGCCGCCAGCCGGGGACATCAGATCACACTATTTGAGTCGGATTCAGAAATCGGCGGACAGTTTAATCTGGCAAAATTAATTCAGGGTAAACATGAGTTCTCAGAAACTTTACGATATTTTAAGCGTCAAATTGAGATTCATAAAATCACTCTAAAGCTGAATATAACTGTCTCTGAAAAAGATTTAATCAATAACGATTTTGATGAAATCGTTCTGGCTACAGGTATTAGGCCAAGAACACCAACCATTCCCGGTATTAACCATTCTAAAGTGATCGGATATATTGAGGCCCTTAAACAACCGCCAAAAGTGGGAAAAACGGTAGCCATCATTGGTGCCGGGGGTATTGGATTTGACGTGGCAGAACAAATAACCGAAATTGAAACACCAGGGAAAAACGAAATTGAAGCATTTATGGAAGAGTGGGGTATCGATAAATCTTATATAAATCGTGGTGGTATCACCGGAATAACTTCCGGGTTTCCAACCGTACCACGGGAAGTTTATATGCTGCAAAGGCAGCCAGGAAAGCCAGGGAGAAAACTGGCCAAAACGACCGGATGGATTCGAAGAACCAGACTACGCCGGAAAAAAGTACAAATGTTATCCGGCGTTTCCTATGATCGAATTGATGACCAGGGACTGCATATCACTTTTAAAAACCGGTCCACAATCCTGGAGGTCGAAACTGTTATTATTTGTGCCGGGCAGGTTTCACAAAATCAGCTGTATCATAAATTGAAGGCGTCCGGACAGAAACTACATCTAATCGGAGGCGCAAAGCTGGCAGATAAACTGGATTCCTATCGGGCGATCAAGGAGGGATACCTCCTGGGGATTCGAATATGATTGAATCCCCAGAAGTGAGAAAAACAAGACGAACTAGCAACCTTAAAATTGAAATAATATTGACACTCTATTAATTATTATATTAGTTAGTGTACGAAGGATATTAACATGACGAAATTACCGTTTGATATACCCGATAGTAAAACCTTTTTAGTCGCTAAGGCCTACCAACGCGCCCATGGAGAATTAAAAAAACGATTGATTCCTTTCAAGATAACCAACATGCAGCATATGGTATTGGAGGCATTATGGTATGCTGAAGGGGCAACAGCTACAGAACTTGGGAGGCTACTTATTCTTGATAAAGCGACCCTTTCGGGTGTTCTGGAACGAATGCTGGAAAATGGCTGGATTGAGAAAAAACAGGACCTGGAAGATCGCCGTCTGTTTCCACTATTTCCATCAGAAAAGGCCAATCGACTGAAAGGAGAGCTGATGAGTGCCAGAAAAGCTGCCGATGAGGAGATACAGGAAAAATTATCAGTAGAAGAACGGGTTTTGTTAACACGATTGTTGAGAGACTTGATTGAATAATAAAAATTAAATATTGACAGTATAGTTTGTATACGAATGATATGATGATATTAAAAAATATTTTAGCGTTTATGAGGTAAGTAGATAAAGTAATTGGGTATTGAGTATTTTCATGATTTTTTATTGACCAATGAGGAGGTTTAAAATGAGAAAAATCAGACAAGTCGCCGTACTAGGGGCCGGGGTAATGGGCGCCACCATCGCTGCACATTTGGCCAATGCTGGCTTAGGAGTTCTTTTACTGGATATTGTTCCTGATGATGTCAAGGAGGATCCAAAAGACCGAAATCGTTTTGCACGGAAGGGATTGAAAGATATTGAAAAGATGAAACCAGCAGCTTTCTTCCTTAAAAAATATGCTTCCCGAATCACACCTGGAAATTTCGAAGATGATATGCCATCACTTAAGAATTGTGACTGGATCATTGAAGTGGTTATTGAAAATATGGCCATAAAAAAACAGTTGTTCCAGGAAAAAATTGTTCCAAATCTGGCCGATGGCGCCATTCTTTCCAGTAATACCAGCGGTCTTTCAATTAACGAGCTGGCTGAGGTCCTGCCAGGGCATGTTCAGAAAAATTTTCTGGCCACCCATTTTTTTAATCCTCCACGGTATATGAGGCTCCTGGAAATTATTCCCTGCCAGCAATCTGATCCAAACATGATCAAAGATATATCAGATTTCATTGCTTCCAGGTTAGGGAAAGGGATTGTATATGGTAAAGATACAGCCAACTTTATCGCCAATCGCGTCGGTGTCTTTAGTATGTACAACACATTTAAGCACATGATGGAGATGGATTTAACTGTTGAGCAAGTGGACGCAGTCGTGGGTACGGCAACGGGCAAACCAAGAAGTGCTGCCTTCAGAACCGCTGATCTGGTGGGTCTTGATACAATGGTGCATGTTGGTACCAACTCTTATGATGCGGCTCCGGATGATGAAGCCAGGGATACCTTTATCGCACCAGATTTTATCAAAGGTATGATTGAAAAAGGTTTACTTGGCAACAAGACCAAACAAGGGTTCTACCGTAAGGAAATGATCGATGGTAAGCGTCAGATCTATTATTATGATTACAAGACAGGTGATTACAAGCCGTTGGAAAAACCTAAATTCGGTTCAGTTGCAGCGGTTAAGCAAGTAGATGATCCGGCTCAGCGTTTGAAAATGGTGCTGTCTGCCAAAGATACAGCCGCCGAATTGGCCTGGAAAACCACCCGGGACAGCTTAATTTACGCATTCAACCGTATACCGGAAATCTCTGACGACATTGTCAATATCGATGCAGCGATGAAGTTGGGATTCAATTGGGACCTAGGGCCTTTTGAAATATTCGACGTCATCGGAGTAGAGAAATTTGTCAAACTAGCTGAGAAAGATGGCGTTGCAGTTCCGGAGGCATTGACTGGGATAGAGTCATTCTACCAGTTCAAAGATGGCAAGCAATATTTCTATGATTTGAAGTCAAATGATTACCTGGAAATACCAGTTAAAGAAGGTCAGATTAAACTGGAAATTCTTAAAAAGGCACAAGGAGTGATGGAAAAAAATAGCAATTCCTCATTAATTGACTTGGGTGATGGTGTATTTGGGTTGGAATTCCATTCAAAAATGAATGCTTTGGGAGGAGATATCCTGTCCCTGACCCGTAAAGCAATCAAAAGAGCAGAAAAAGAAGGCGTTGGGCTGGTAATTGGAAACCAGGGCAGTCATTTTTCAGCCGGTGCTAATTTGATGTTATTGGCCATAGCCATAGCAGAAGGGTCCTATGATGATATTGGTTTGATGTTAAAATCATTTCAAAACACTACGATGGCAATTAAATATGCGGATGTACCAGTAGTAGTCGCGCCATTTAACTTGACACTGGGGGGTGGTTGTGAATTTTCAATGGCTGCGGACGCCAGGGTGGCACATGCTGAGACATACATGGGCCTTGTGGAAATGGGTGTTGGCCTGCTTCCAGCAGGTGGAGGTACCAAGGAATCAACTATCAGAGCAGTCGAACTGGCCGAAAGTTTTAAGACAGATGTATCAGCATTCCTGTTTAAACGTTTTGAAAACATCGGCCTGGCCAAAGTTTCCATGTCTGCTGATGAAGCTTTTGAACTGGGATATATGCGTGAAGGTGACAGTATTACCATGAATATTGACAATCTGATTCATGACGCTAAACAGAAAATTTTAGGGTTGGCACCAAACTATCGCCCATCAAAACCGTTGACAGCCATTAAAGCACCAGGAAGGGGTGTAGCTGCCAGTATTAAGAGTCAGCTCTGGAATCTGGCCAAGGGTGCCTTTGCTACTGAATATGAAGCTTACATGGGTGGCATCGTCGCAGATGTGATTTGCGGAGGTGATGTTCCGGCCGGTACTCTGATAACAGAAGAATATTTACTGAAATTGGAACGAGAAGGTTTCCTGAAGTTGTGTGGAAACAAGAAAACACTTGAAAGGATCCAGCATATGCTTAAGAAAGGTAAACCTTTGAGAAACTAAGAACATTCATTTGTTAACCTGATAAATCAGTAAATGATCAGATCATCACTCAACTGAAAGAAGGATCTGAGACAAACAGGAGAAAAATATGAAATCGGCATATATATTAGCAGCATACAGAACACCTGGTTGCCGGGCAAAAAAAGGGAAATTCAAAGATGTTCGCCCGGATGATCTTGGTGCCATTGCACTCAAAAATCTCGTCGAACGCACAGGAATCAATACTGAAGAGATTGATGATGTCATTCTGGGTTGTGCGTTTCCCGAAGGGGAACAAGGAATGAATATGGCCCGGGTGATCGCCATGAAGGCAGGGTTACCAATTACAGTACCAGCCCAAACCATCAATCGTTTTTGCTCATCCGGTCTACAAACCATCGCCATGGCAGCAGCCCAGGTTATGATCGGAAGCGCGGACTGTATTATTGCAGGGGGAGTAGAGTCCATGAGTTGTGTTCCAATGGGGGGTAATAAATACAGCGCAAACCCGGGATTAGTATCCGAATGGCCCGAGAGTTACGCTTCAATGGGAACGACAGCTGAGATGGTGGCAGAAAAATACGATATCAAGCGTGAAGATATGGATACTTTTGCATATAACAGCCACCTCAAAGCGACTAAAGCAATTGAAACGGGAAACTTTGAAGCAGAAATTATCCCTGTCGAAATCGAGAAAGTCTGGTTGGAAAAAGAAAAAGTCAAGAAAAAGAAAGAAACTGTTACTATCGATGACGGTGTCAGAACCGATACGACAATTGAGGGATTAAGCAAATTAAGACCGGTATTCAATGTTAAAGGAAGCGTCACGGCTGGAAATTCTTCACAAACCACTGATGGCGCCGCTGTTGCCCTGGTTGTATCAGAAGCATTTCTTAAAAAAATCAACAAGGATCCTGTTGCTCGTTTTATTGATTTTAAAGTTGTTGGTTGCGCACCGGAAATTATGGGAATCGGACCAATTTACGCCATTCCGAAAGTACTGGAATCTGCCGGAATGAAACTTGGTGATATTGAATTATTCGAACTGAACGAAGCATTTGCGTCACAGTCGTTGGCTGTTATAAAGGAACTGGGATTAAATCCGGATATCATCAACGTAAATGGCGGTGCTATTGCTCTAGGTCATCCGCTAGGCTGTACAGGAGCCAAATTGACTGCGACTCTGCTAAATGAGATGGGACGACGGAAATTAAAACATGGCATGGTCACCATGTGTATCGGCGGTGGAATGGGGGCTGCTGGCATATTTGAGAAACTATAGATCTGATGGTTTCTAACAAATCAACCATATAAAAAATAAAAGAGGAGAATTAAATGACAAGGAATATAATAAAAGGCGGTGAGTGGTTAGTAAAAGTGATTGATAAGGCTGACGTTTTTACTCCGGAAGATTTTGACGACGAACATAAGCAAATCGGTGAAACAGCATTTAAATTTGCCATGAACAACGTTGTCCCGGATATGGACGAATTGGAAAATCATAATTTTGACTTATTGGTTAAACATCTAAGGGATTGTGGTGATCTTGGACTACTAATGGCTGATATTCCTGAGAAATTTGGCGGACTGGAACTGGATAAAGTAACCAGTATGATCATTGCGGAAAAAATGGCCGTTGGTGGAGGATTTTCAGTTGCACATACAGCGCATACGGGAATTGGATTGTTACCGATTGTTAATTATGGCACGGATGACCAGAAAGAAAGATATCTGGAAAAACTGGGTACCGGTGAAATGTTTTCATGTTATTGCTTAACAGAACCGGGCTCCGGAAGTGACGCCCTAAGTGCCGCTTCGACAGCTATACTTTCAGAAGATGGGAAACATTATACTTTAAACGGAATTAAACAATTTATTACCAATGGTGGGTTTGCAGACATTTTTATTGTATTTGCGAAAATTGATAGAAAAAATTTTACCGCCTTTATCTTAGAAAGGTCTTATGAAGGTCTATCCAGCGGCAAAGAAGAGAAAAAACTTGGCATAAAGAGTTCCTCCACAACTCAGGTGATTCTGGAAGATGTCAAAGTACCGGTAGAAAACGTATTGGGTGAAATCGGTAAAGGTCACAAGATTGCTTTTAACATTCTCAATTTCGGTCGGTTAAAATTGGGGGCATGTGTTACAGGTGCCGCTAAACAGATACTAAGTGAGTGTGTGAAATACACCAAAGAGCGAAAACAATTCGGTGCACCGATTAGCTCTTTTGGTGCTATTCAGGAAAAAATAACCAGAACCGTTGCTGAAATTTATGCTTCCGAGTCTCTGGTATACAGAACAACAGGGAATTTAAACGATAAAATTGAAACGCTTGATAAAGACAGTGAAAACTATCACAAAGAATTCGAAAGCAGCATTGAAGATTACTCGATCGAATGTGCTATCGCCAAAGTTTTCTGTTCCGATATGTTGGCCTATACGGTAGACGAAGGATTACAAATGCATGGTGGATACGGCGTTATTCAGGAATACCCTATCGAGAGATACTATCGGGATGAACGGATCAATCGGATATTTGAAGGAACCAACGAAGTGAACCGGATGATTATTCCAGGTACCATCCTAAAAAAAGGTCTAAAAGGAGAATTGCCACTGCAATCCGAAGCAATGAAAGCCTTTGAACTACTGATGACGCCCTCCTTGGATGAGATAGATGAGGATGATCTATTTGCTGCAGAAAAGTTATTAATTAATAACCTTAAAAACGTATTCCTGGTACTGGCAGGTTCTGCTGTTCAGAAATTTATGGAACACATTAAGGATGAACAGGAAATTTTATTGGCAGCTGCTGATGTTGTGATTCAGTTATATGCCATCGAAAGTACCGTATTGAGAGGAGAAAAGATGTATGATGCTGCCAGCGATAGTAAAAAAGCACTGATCAAAGCAGTTATTAAGACCTTTGCATTTGAATCTGTTGAAAGGTTATCAGTTGCAGCAAAACGGGGTGCTTACTATATTGAGGAGGGGGATAATCTACTGATGATTATGGCAGGTATTCGCCGATTCACAAAGTATGATGCAACCGGATTATTGGATGCAAGACGACTATTAGCGAAAGCTGTCATAGAAAAAGAAGGTTATATCTTCTAAGCCAATGAGGATCGTTAAAAAAAATACTTTCGACTCCGTCCAGGCATATGAGCTTGGTTTTTCTCCCATAGGGCGTCCCTTTATGACGGTCTATTTTTATTTTGTCGGATCAACCATGATTGATACCGGGCAAAGCCATTTGCGTAAAGAAGTTCTTGAAATAACGAATCAACTTCAAATTCGGAAGCTATTGTTGACGCATCACCACGAAGACCATAGCGGTAACGCCAGGGCGATATCAGATAAGCATGCCGTCCCGGTTTACGGACATGCTTACGGTGTTCGGAAAATGAAAAAAACCTTCAAAATACTTCCTTATCAGCATATCATCTGGGGATTAGCGGAATCCGTAGAGATGTCGATCGTACCTGAAAATATTGATGATGGTGATTTTCATTTTCAAATGATTCATACACCCGGTCATAGTAATGATCATACCGTTTATTATGAAGCAAATCACGGATGGCTTTTTTCCGGAGATTTATATCTGGCTGATAGAATAAAATACTTCAGGGTGGATGAAAACATTGTTGAAGAAATTGCATCTTTAAAAAAAGTGGCAACCCTCGATTTTGACTATTTATTTTGCTCCCATTTTCCTAAATTGGAAAACGGAAGAACCCGTGTTTTAAAAAAATTGCAATTTCTTGAAGCACTTTGCGACGATGTCGTTAACTTATGGCTAAAAGGACAAAATGCCAAAGAAATCATGGTCAACCTGGGCATAAAGGAAAAAAGGTTAGTCAAGTGGTTTTGTGCAGGTAATGTCAGCGCCTTGAATGGTATTCGGTCCATTATTCGATCCCATAATTAATCGTTTCCATCCAAAAATGAACAACTCCTGGCCAGCAGCGGGTATCAAGTAGTAACTCTGGGCTTGCTCCACTGAATTTCGGATACTCTGAGGAAAGAACCAAGAAGCAGAACTTGCATCTTTGATTGAGGTTTCAAACCCAAAGTTTCTTATCAGTTATTTGCAAATAGTATGAAACTGGAATTACAGTCGGTATGTAACCTATTAAAGATAATCCCTTTGATAAATTCAAATTAATTCCAATAAGCATCCTCCTGCTTGGTGAAATCAAATCAGGTTTAAATAAAAATCTAAGTTTAATCTTTTAAGGAAACCACTAAGGCAATATAGTCCTGCATCGCTTGTTCTTGTGACATCCCTTTTAGTTGTGACCAGGCATTATATTTGGCTGCCCCCTTAAAATCTCCAAGTCCTGGTTTATCCCCACAAACGTCACCCATGCTGCTTTGTTTGAATAAAGAATATAGTTTCAACAAAGTATTATTATCCGGCTTTTCCTTTAATTGTTGGACATCAACCGCCGTTTGCTCAAATTGTTGTTTTAGATCGGACATATGCGCTCTCGATGAAGTGATGAATATTTTTTGATTGAGTATTATTTAACCCTAGCCATCTCAAAGGTCACTTTAAGGTCTCTTTCCTGAATCGGCTTCAGCACATATCCGAACGGCATGGTGACTTTTGCTCGTTCGATTCTCTCTTCACAGATAATGAACTCATCTTCGACGATCAATATTTTAGCTGTTCTCATGATCTAATCCCGGTGGATGTTTCTGTGTAAATTTGATGATAAAACAGGTACCTAGATCCCTCTTTAGTTGTACTGAACCACCCAGCTGGCCTTCACCGAGGAGTTTTACAAGACGTAACCCCATACTTTTTACATTTTGCCAGTCAAAATCCTTCGGGATACCAGCACCATTGTCAGAATAGACTAATTCGATTTGATCTTCCTTTGTTTGCAAACAGATTCTGACCTCTCCCTTTTGGTTATCAGGGAAGGCGTATTTAAATGAATTCGTGATCAGTTCATTTACAATCAAGGCAAGTGGCGATGCTTGCTTGACTTCAATCATGATATTTTCAGCCTTAATTATTAGATTGACTTTGCTGCCAATTGCATAATTTTGAGCTATATTTTTGACCAGCTTTGATAAATATGGGTTCATATCGATAGCTGATAGATTCTCAGATTGATACAGTGTTTCATGAATCATAGACATTGATTGTACTCGATTTCGGCTGTCCATCAAGGCTTCTGCTAATCGTTTATCATTCATACTGCTAGCTTGTAATCCAAGTAGACTTGATATTACTGCCAAGTTATTTTTAACTCGGTGATGGATTTCATGGAGCAGTGTTTCTTTTTCTTTAAGGGAGGCTCTGATTTTTTTCTCTGTTTGCTTGATTTTGGTGTTTTTAAATTTCAGTTTTTCTTCCGCCTGCTTGCGCTCTGTCACCTCGTTAGACAAGCGGCGATTCCAATAGAAAAACAGAAATAAAATTCCAAGGGCAGCTCCGATAATTTTCCAGATAAGAGAATAATCCACCTTTGTTTTGACTGCCATACCAATCCATTTTGTGTAGATGGCGTTTCTTTCATGATCAGGTATAGCTGCTAGGGATTTTCGCAGCAGATTCAACAGCACAGTCTCCCCCTTGCGGACAGCCAAGGAAATGTCGTAAGAATACGGTGTTTTACCAGACACTTTTAAACCTGTCATTCCTTCCCGACCGATAATATGACTGACTGTGGCAAGACTTCCGACATAAGCGAATGCTTTGCCACTTGTAACCATCATTAGGCTTTCCTTTACCCCTTGGGATGGAATCAATTGAAAATCGGGATAGTTGGCGGACAAAAGATCGTGGGCAGCATATCCGTTGACTATAGAAATGGGTTTTTCTGCCAGATCTTCCATGTTTCCGATATATGGCACTTCTTTGTTGGTAACGATAACAATGGGAAAGGTAATATAAGAATCCGTGAATTCCATCCATTTCCGGCGCTGTTCTGTGGGAGTTATCGCGGTGAATAGGTGTAATTCACCAGATTTGACCGCATCCATCATTTCTTTCCAGGTACGCGGAGAGGCCACCTCAAAACGGATTCCCAATGATTCGCTTATCCGTTTAAGGTAGTCTGCGGAAATACCATCCATTCCGCCTTCTCCATCGGAGAATTCCATGGGTGGCCAATCCACATCAAAGGCCACTCGGAGAATGGGATTGGCTTTGAGAAAGGCTTGTTCTTCTTCGGTTAGTTGAATTACCTCCTTGTCCCTGCCAGATTTTAATTGAATCCATTTTGCCTGCAAGTCACGTTTTTCTTGGTGGGTAATGGCGTGTAACGCTTTCTGAACAATCCCCTGAAGCTCCGGCCAATCTTTTCGAACGCCGATGTAAAGCTTGGGTGGTTCAATATGACCCCCCAGAGTTGTCTCACCGGCAATTTTCAGATTGGGAATCAAATTGTTTCTGATGGCAAAATTAGTTTCGGCCATGGAACCCAAATAAGCCGTCGCTTTACCGTAAGAAACTTCACGCAATCCTTCGATAGCGGACCCGACCTCAATAATTTGCATTCCGGGATAATATTTCTTAATTTGCTCGGTACTGGCAAAGCCCTTGATACCCATCACTTTCAGGCCATGAAGGCTATCGATATCAACAATTCGGTTTTCGGTTTCATGGACCACCAATATATAGGGCGTGTCGATGTAGGGAGCTGTAAAGCTGAAATATTGACTTCGCTCTTCTGTTTTCCAGATCGCTGGAAACAAATCCAACTTACGCCGTTTACCCATTTTTAACAAAGTATCCCAATCGTAGCCGTTCACAAACTCTAGGTGTAGTCCAGTTTTTTTAGCAATCATATGGATCAAATCAATCGAATAGCCTTTAGGTTCTCCATTTTCTGCGAAATCAAAGGGGGGCCAATCAACTTCATTTGCGACTCGAATAACGGGATGTTTTTTTATAAAATCTTTTTCTCCCTGAGTTAAAAGAATTCTTTCCGGCTCATCCATGTCGAAAATAAAACTTTCAGGCTTTACGATGACGCCTGCATCAATTTCTGACAAGAAACTCTCTTCAATCCTCATAATCCGGTTTGGGTCAATTGAGCCAATTGGGTAAACAGTAGGTAGTACGATACGATACGTTTCTTTGGCTTCAAACTGAAGTTGCTCTTTTGTTTTGTTTTGGGAATTGTATTTTTTTAAAATTAACTCGATGATTTCTTCAGGATGTTCAAGCGCATACTTCCAGCCTTTATTGCTAGCCTCCGTAAATGCTCGGGTTATCTTAGGATTTTTGTCGGCATAGTCCTCTGCCGTAAACAGATTCACGTCGTAGAAAGGAACACCATAATTGTTAGGATCAATAATGTTAAAAGGTAAGTTTTTTTGACGGAGTTCGTATACTTCATTGGTCAAAAAAACAGTCATAGCATCCACTTCACCGTTAATGAATTCTTCC
>Ga0257125_1003097_pt1 | contig 12355 bp, 2 predicted proteins | sample SI106_200metaG_FD_190183 | JGI IMG/M metagenome (GOLD analysis project Ga0257125, IMG submission 190183) | Marine microbial communities from Saanich Inlet, British Columbia, Canada - SI106_200 | ecosystem: Environmental > Aquatic > Marine > Inlet | place: Canada: British Columbia | collected...
CATTTGAATCTATTGTAAAATTATTTCCTGAATCATTCACACCATAGACAACTGCTTGATCATCTGTTGCGTTGAAGTCTGCTGTTAGATTTTGTGTTGAATGAGTAATTGTTGTGTTTGGAGGGGATATAATTACAGGTGCAGAAGTATCTATTACACTTACATTAAACCAACTTGAATTTGAATTGCCAAATGAATCATTTACAGTTATGTTTAAAATATAATCTCCAACAGAAAGATTTGTTGCATTTGTCAAAATTCCATTTGCATCTATTGTAAAGTTATTTCCTGAATCGTTTACTCCATAAACAACAGAACTAGCGTCTGTTACATTGAAATCTGCTGTTAAATTTTGTAGTTTATATGTTATTGTTGTGTTTGGTGGAGAGATTATTACTGGTGCAGAAACATCTTGAACAGTCACATTAAACCAAGTTGAATTTGAATTCCCTGAAGAATCATTTACAGTTATGTTTAAAATATAATCTCCAACAGAAAGATTTGTTGCATTTGTTAAAATTCCATTTGCATCTATTGTAAAGTTAGATCCGGAATCATTTACGCCGTAGACAACACTTGAAGCATCTGTTGCGTTGAAATCAGCTGTTAAATTTTGTGTTGAATATGTTATTGTTGTGTTTGGTGGAGAGATTATTACTGGAGCAGCATAACCCGCTTCAGTTACAATTGTTAAATTATAATGTTGACTTTCGTTACTAACAGATAAGTTGCTTGTTAGATTTGCATAAGCAAAAAATTCATAGGTTGTGCTAAGATTCCCTGTTGCATTAATATAGAAAACCACTTCTTCTATTTGTCCTTCAATTAATGTTATGTTGTAGGGGTTTGAAGTATTTGTATAAAACGGAAGTGTTCCAGCAACACTAGAAACAGCCTTATCAATTTCTCCAAAAAGTTTAACAATAAAATAAGAATCCGAGCCCAAAATTATATTTTCATCATTATCTAACGCTATTCCTCCGCCAAGATTTACACTTGTTTTCTCATAAGTTTCATTCCATAAATAATTACCATCAGAATCATATTTTAAAACAAACCATCCTCCTCCTGGAAGAATTGAGGCGTACCCCCCTACAAATACTTCTCCAACACTATTAGTCACCACTGCTTTTCCATGAGAAGATTGATCGGAAAACGATTTTGTTTTGTTCCATAATTGATTTCCATCAGAATCAAGTTTCAAAGTCCAACAATTTTGTGTTGGTAAACCAAATGAGAGGGTATGTCCTGTTATTATTATCTCATCATCATCATCGACAAAAATACCATGACCTTCATCATGTGACGTTCCTCCAAAAGATGAATTCCAAAGTTGGTTACCATTAGAATCATATTTAAACACTATTACATCATATCCCCCTCCCCCGTTTCCAACACCTCTTCCAGTTACAATAATATTATTACTTGAGTCTATATCAACTCCAAAACCCTCCTCATTTGTTGCTAATCCAAATGTTTTATTCCATAATTGATTTCCATTAGAATCATATTTAATTGTCCAAACATCTCTTAACCCTGCACCAAATGCATCGGTATGACCTGTAACAATCACATTATTAGAAGAATCAACAGCAACATCTGCACCCATATCTCCTTGTGCACCCCCTATAGTTCTACTCCATAGAATATTTCCATTGGAATCATATTTAAAAGTTATTAGTTCTGGAACTCCTCCTTTAAGCGAACCACCTGTAACAATTATATTATTGGAGGAATCTGTAGTAACACCAGGAGAATCTGTTGTAGTAGAATTAGCATGAGTTTTATTCCACAATACGTTTCCATCAGAGTCATATTTAACAGTTAAAAAATCAGAACCATTGTCACCTACAACAATGATATTATTAGAATTATCTGTTGCAACATCATGAGAATATCCACTTCCAATATCACTAAAAGTTTGATTCCATAAATTAACCAAAGAACCAGTATGATATAACGTTGTGTTAATCTCCCCACACCCTTCTTGAGAACAACTAACGTTAAATGTTATATTAAACAATTCATTTTGACTTACATTTATATCTGCGGTTGGATACTTAAATGTGATAGCCAGAGGAACCCTATTTCTTACACTAACATTAAACCAAGTTGAATTTGAATTTCCTAGTGAATCATTAATTGTTATGTTTAAAATGTAGTCTCCAAGGCTTAAATTAGTTGCATTTGTTAAAATTCCATTTGAATCTATTGTAAAGTTAGATCCGGAATCATTTACACCATAAACAAAATCTGAAGAATCTGTTGCATTAAAGTCTGCTGTTAAGTTTTGTGTTAAATAAGTTATTGTTATGTTTGGTGGTGAAATTATTACTGGTGCTGATCTATCCCTTACACTAACATTAAACCAAGTTGAATTTGAGTTTCCTAAAGAATCATTTACAGTTATGTTTAAGATATAATCTCCCATAGAAAGATTTGTTGCATTTGTTAAAATTCCATTTGAATCTATTGTGAAATTAGCTCCTGAATCATTTACGCCGTAGACAACAGAACTAGAATCTGTTGCATTGAAATCGGCTGTTAAATTTTCCTGCCAAAATTCAATTGTTGTGTTTGAAGGGGAAATTATTATTGGTGCAAAAGTATCTCTTACACTAACATTAAACCAACTAGAATTACTATTACCGTAAGAGTCATTCACAGTTATGTTTAAGATGTAATCTCCTATGGATAAATTAGTGGCGTTTGTTAAAATTCCATTTGAATCTATTGTGAAATTTGATCCTGAGTCATTTACACCATAGACAACTGCTTGATCGTCTGTTGCGTTGAAATCAGCTGTTAAATTTTGTGTTGAATGAGTAATTGTTGTGTTTGGAGGGGATATAATTACAGGTGCAGAAGTGTCGGGTGTTATTTCTAGTGTTCTATTTTCACTTTGGTTCCAATTATCATATATATCGGATGCAAATGCTTGATATGAATAATTTCCAGTATTTAACCCATTGGTTCCATTCTTTGATTGATTCACATAAAGATACCATTGTGTTGAATTGTATTTTTGTAAATTAGAGAAATATTGTTGTTGCAATTCTTCTACTGACAATGAACGATTCCAAACCCTAACTTCATCAATAGTACCATTATAATGGGGATGGTTTGGTCCTCCAGTAATCTTATATTCTCCAATATATATTGGATTAGTATCAATTGCAAGAACATCATCAGCGATGGTCTGATTTAAAATAAGTTCTCCATCGAAATACAACATCACAAGAGAATTGTCTTTTATAGATACAGCTGCAAAATGCCAATTATTATTGGTAGGAGATATCCTGGTTGAATTTGTATAACTAAAAGTACCTGAATTATATAATGTAATGCCCATATTAGTACTAGTCACTTGTAATGTCTTAATATTAAATGGTGCAATATTAGCATCATTTTTAGAGATTAATGTTCCCCCCTGACCTGTTTTGAACCAGACCGCATAAGTTAATTCTTCAGCAAATGTCACTGAAGTTGGAATTTCAATAGAATTATTCACACCATTAAACTGAAGTGCACCACCATATTTACCTGTTTTATTCCAGATAGGTCCAATAGTAAGGGTTCCATTTCCAATCGCAGTCCCATTATTACCATACTTACTTAAATCCACTACTGTAAAATTTTCAGAATCATTATAATTTTCAGCTAAACTACTTAAATTATCAAAATTCATCATTAAAACTAAAGAATCGTCATATATTGAATGATTAGTTCCATTCCAATCAAATGTTACATTTTTTAAATTTTCTTCAACTATTGAAATATTCAATTTGATTGAAGTGTTGAAAGTAGATGTTGCATTTGAAATGCTTGGTTCAACAAAATTAATTTTTGGAGGAGTTGTATCCCTCACACTAACATTAAACCAACTTGAATTACTATTCCCTAAAGAATCATTTACAGTTATGTTTAAGATATAATCCCCTACAGAAAGATTTGTTGCATTTGTTAATATTCCATTTGCATCGATTGTAAAGTTAGATCCTGAATCATTTACGCCGTAGACAACATCTGAAGCGTCTGTTGCATTGAAATCAGCTGTTAGATTTTCTATCCAGAACCCTATTGTTGTATTTAAAGGTGAAATTATTACTGGTGCTGATCTATCTCTTACACTAACATTAAACCAACTAGAATTTGAGTTTCCTAAAGAATCATTTACAGTTATGTTTAAAATATAATCTCCCATAGAAAGATTAGTTGCATTTGTCAATATCCCATTTGAATCTATTGTGAAATTAGCTCCTGAATCATTTACACCATAGACAACAGAACTAGAATCTGTTGCATTGAAATCGGCTGTTAAATTTTCCTGCCAAAATTCAATTGTTGTGTTTGAAGGGGAAATTATTATTGGTGCAAAAGTATCTCTCACACTCACATTAAACCAAGTTGAATTTGAGTTTCCAAACGAATCGTTTACAGTTATATTTAAGATATAATCCCCTACAGAAAGATTAGTTGCATTTGTCAAAATTCCATTTGAATCTATTGTAAAATTATTTCCTGAATCATTCACACCATAGACAACTGCTTGATCATCTGTTGCGTTGAAGTCTGCTGTTAGATTTTGTGTTGAATGAGTAATTGTTGTGTTTGGAGGGGAAATTATTGAAGGGGGTAAAGTGTCTATTGTAAAATTATATTGTACTGTATTGTTTATATCTCCAAAGGAATCATTACACCAGAAATCAACAGTATGATTTCCATTTGTTAAACTTTCATTCGTTTGATTGAAATAAGTTGTATTATACTTCATCATAGAAGTATTACTTGTCCAAGAATCAAGTGAGAAAGAACAATTAATTACTTCTTTATTTGATGAAATATTAAATGAAATTGTTGTAGTTGTATAGTTTAATTTTGATGGTGAAATTATTGTTAAAACCGGTGCAGCACCCTCTACTTGGAAAACTCCTGCGTTCTGCCCACCACTTCCACCCCCAAAAACCACATAAGTCTGACCCGAATAATCTCCACCTTCTTCATCAAGATCTGCTCCAATTAAAATATCATCATAACCATCTCCATTAAAATCACCTGAACCACCTACTGAATAACCTGCTTGATCTGAATCATCTTCACCTAAAAAACTAGCATTTGAATTAGAAAGATTCATTCTACTTGTTAATCCATCCAAACTTCCTAAAATAAGATAAACCTGACCTGCCAAATTTCCAGCTTCGTCGTTTTTACGCGCACCAATTAAAAAGTCATCATATCCATCTCCATTAACATCTCCTGCAGAACTAATACTTTCTCCTGAATCATCATATAATGCTTCTCCAATAAAACTAAAATTAGTAGAACTTAAATTATTATCCATAACAAATTCAGTAGAATTTCCCAATATCAAATAAGTTTGACCTGCGCCCATCCCCCCATAATCATTACCATGAGCACCTATTAAAAAATCATCATAATTATCATTATTAACATCACCTGCACCACTAACAGAAAAACCAGAAAGATCACTCCCATTTTCACCAAACCAACTCCCATTAGAATTTGATAAATTTACATTTATCTCCCACCCTTCTGATTTTCCAAGTATTAAATATGTTTTCCCAGTAAAATTTCCCCCAATATCATTACCATACGCACCAATTATAAAATCATCATAACCATCTCTATTAAAATCTCCTGCACTGGAAACAGTTAAACCAGAAAATTCATCACCATCTTCACCAAAAAAAGAAGCGTTTGCATTTGATAAATCACGATCCATAGCCCATCCAGAAGAACTTCCTAAAATTAAATAAGTTTTTCCAGCACTATCCAACCCCCCATAATCATTATCCGAAGCACCTATTAAAAAATCATCATAACCATCACCATTTACATCACCAGCACTAGAAAGAGAAATACCAGAATGATCCTGACTAACTTCTCCTATAAATGAAGCATCTGCATTTGATAATACTGTGTTCATACTCCAACCAGAAGATTTACCTAAAATAAGATAGGTTTGACCTGCTTCTGATCCTCCATCTTCATCATTTTTAGCACCAATTAAAAAATCATCATAACCATCACCATTAACATCACCAGCACCACTAACAGACCAACCAGCACTGTCTCCGCTATCTTCTCCGATAAAAGAAGCGTTTGCTAAATTTAATCTTACATTCTTACTCCATCCTTCTTTTTTACCTAAAATTAAATATGCTTCCCCTCTATCTTCCCCATTTCCACCCTTATTAGTACCAATCAAAAAATCATCATAACCATCTCCATTTACATCACCTGCACTAGAAACAGACCAACCAGAATAATCATTTGAAACCTCCCCAAAAAAACTAGCATCGACATTATTCAAATTAGTATCCATACTATAACTTAAACTTCTTGTCCTATTACTACAATTATTATTTTGATCGCAGATCTGAGCATACCATTTTGTTGTTGTTGAAGCTGTTAATGTTGCATTAATTGGGGATGTTGTTGAAGTTGCATTTGCAAGACATTCTGACTGTGTTAAATAATCACAATTAGTAAAGTTTGTATTATTTGCAATTAATAACCTAATAGTATCTCCGGTATCATTCCAATATGCTAAGAATTCAATTATATCTCCAGTTGTATAATTTGTAGAATTAGTTGTTGCATTAATTAAAACAGGCACATTATCTATCACACTCACATTAAACCAAGTAGAATTACTATTACCATAAGAATCGTTTATGGTTATATTCAATATGTAATTTCCAAATAAAAGATTAGTTGCGTTTGTTAAAATTCCATTTACATCTATTGTAAAGTTAGAACCTGAATCATTTATACCATAGACAACAGAACTAGAATCTGTTGTATTGAAGTCTGCTGTTAAGTTTTGTGTTGCATAGAGTATTGTTGTGTTTGGTGGTGAAATTATAACAGGTGCAGAAGTATCTCTTACACTTACATTGAACCAAGTAGAATTTGTATTTCCTTCACTGTCATTTATTGTTATATTTAAGATGTAATCTCCAATGGATAAATTGGTTGCATTTGTTAAAATTCCATTTGCATCTATTGTGAAGTTAGATCCTGAATCATTAACACCGTATACTACGTTTGAAAAATCAGTTGCGTTGAAATCTGCTGTTAGGTTTTCTTGCCAAAACTCAATTGTTGTGTTTGGTGGAAATGTTAAAATAGGCGAGTTATCTACACTATACAAATAAGCAGAACCACTATTTGCCTCATTATCATCATCTTGATAAGCACCCACAATTACATAATTTCCATCAATAGAAACAGATCTTCCAAATTCATCATTTTCAGCCCCATCACTAGCAGTTATCTTACTTATATTAATCCAACTTCCATTTAATTCTCTTTTAAAAATATAAGTAGAACCTGTATAGGTATTTTCACCATAAGCACCAACAATAGCATAATCTCCATTAATAGAAACAGATAGCCCAAAACGGTCTTCTGATATTAATCCACTAACATTTAATTTAGTTTCATTAGCCCAACCACCGCTTGAGTTTCTTTCAAAAATATAAGCACTTCCACTTCTTTCTCCCCCATCATCATTTCCAAAGGCCCCAACAATAGCATAATCCCCACTAATATCTACAGAAGTTCCAAAAAAATCTCCATCTGCTCCGTCGCTTGCAGTTAATTTAGTTTCATTAGCCCAACCATCACTAGAATTTCTTTCAAAAATATATGCGAACCCTTGGTTTTGAGTAGTACCAAATGGTGCTCCAATGATGGTATAATTTCCATCAATAGAAACAGATTTTCCAAATTCATAATTTTCAGCCCCGTCGCTTGCAGTTAATTTAGTTTCATTAGCCCAACCATCACTTGAATTTCTTTTAAAAATATAAGCACTTCCACTAGCATCTCCATCATCATCATCCCAATAAGCACCAACAATTGCATAATCTCCACTAATACCTACAGAAAATCCAAAATTATCCCCTGTTTGATGATCACTAGCATTTATTTTAGTTTCATTAGCCCAACCATCACTTGAGTTTCTTTTAAAAATATAAGCAACCCCACCATAAGCCCTAGCATAAGCACCAGCAATTGCATAATCTCCGTCAATAGAAACCGATCTTCCAAATGCAGAATTTCCTTCACCATCACTAGCATTTAATTTGGTTTCATTAGCCCAACCATCACTTGAATTTCTTTTAAAAATATAAGCAGAACCACTATTTGCACCTACATCATCATTACCAGAAGCACCAACAATTGCATAATCTCCACTAATAGAAACAGATAATCCAAAATAATCATTTTCCGCACTATCACTAGCAGTTATTTTATTTAAATATTCTATCGGATCAATAATATAATCGAACTCAATAGAACCGCCAACAACTTTTAAATCAAATATGTTTTGTGAACTATTCAAATTAGTTAAATATTTTTTATGTTTTTTATATTCAGAAACATTTTCAAAAGTCATAATTAAATTATCTGAATCTTTTTCATAAACTTCTATATTTGCAGAATTATTACTTTTAGCATAAATTGTTATATCTCTTGAAGAAGTTAAATTAACTTCAAATGTAACTCTTATATAATCATTTTCTGGAATTAATGTAAAATTATTATCTCTTGTTTTTACATAATCGTACACATCTCTAACATAACTTTTATTTGAGTCTAAATGATCTGCTTTAGTAATCAATATTATTTCATAACTTTGATTAGATAGGGAAGGAACAACCCATTCTATGTAATCATATTTACTGTTGTTATTTGTGTCAAATGCAAAGAATGTAACTTCTTGTTTTGTTCCATTAGCATCCCAGTATAATTTAACACTATTCAAACTACTAATTTCACTTGGCAAATAAGTAAATGCTAAAACATCTTTATAATGAACTTCTTCAGGACCAACAATTGTTATTTCTTTAGACTTATTACTTCTAACTAGTTCTTCTGCATATGGTGCATCTGTGTAATATTCTATAATAACTTCGTCTTCTTGAGTAACATTCTCTTCAATTGAAACAGTAATGTTTTCTGTTATGTTTTCTAAAGAATTTCTCTCTGCTATAACCATTCCAGTTATCAAAATTGTAGATTCTGTTTCAGAAACATTGTTTTCTTGTGAAACCGATGATTCCAAATCTTCAATTTGCCCTTCTGAATCTTTTTTCTTAACTGAAATGTTTCCTGCTAAACTAGGTAATTCAACTGTTAAGTTTGAAATAGAAACATTTGTTTCATTACTAGCATTAATAATAATAGATTTCTTCCATTTAACTGGCCTTCCAAGTACTGCTCCATATTGTCTAGTTGATTCGTTTTGTGTGAAGTTGGTTGTTGTGTTGATTTCACTAATTGATTCTATTGTTTCGTTTGTTAAAATATAATTTATATCTGAAATATGTAATAGTCCCTCTACCGAAACATTCAGAGGATAGGAATCTTGTTCTAAGTTTAAGTCTATACTTTTATTGAAATAAATTCTGTCTGTGAAGACAGCATTTAGTTGTTTAACTTCTGAATTATAGATGTAAGAGTGTAAATTATCAATATCTAAGTCAACATCATAATAAATAATTTGTGCCTTTACGGTGTTATTGTAAGAAGATCCATACTTCCCTTTGTTTAAATACAAACTTGAATTCCAATTATCTTCTAAACTTTCTAAATTTAAGAAAGAACAACATTCTAATGAACCATAACAAATTGTTTCTGATAAATCTTCTTCTAATTCTGTTACAGTATATTTGGTACATAGTTTAGAATAATTAACATTGAAATTAAATGTATAATCTACATTAAAGTCAATTATGTTTTCTTTGTATGTATAACCATTATTATCAGGATCATAACTAGGATTATTTCCATAACTAAAGTCTAAATTAATATCCCCTGAACCATTTGAAGTTGTAATGGATTCTAAGGAAGAGGGCCTGTGTTCATACACTAATTGGTCCAACAAATAGATAGAAGCACTATCCCCCTCTAAATATCCCGAGATATTTAGAGAAGAAATTATGCCCTCTTCATTAGGTCTCCATAAATATGATGTGTTTGATTCAAAAGTAAGATTAAGTTCATCATTTGCAGATTCGATAATTGTAAATCCAGTTATTGAAGGTTTGATAAAGAAGAAACTAGCAATTAGGATTCCTACTAAAACTAATGAAAACATACTAATCTTGTTTATTTTCAATTTATTCTTCATTTTTTAGGAATTCGTTTTTGAGATAGTGTAGTTTACAATTACCAATTGGTCTTACATCAATTATTCCAGCACCGTCTAATTTCATCAAGGCCATAGCAGCAGTAATTCTAGAAACATGTGTTTTCTTAGCTAACTCTTGGATAGTTAGTCCTCTAGTGTCCTTTCTAAGAATTTCTTTCACTTCTCTGATTACTTTGTTTATTTTAGTCATTTTTCTTTCAAATAGTGTAGTTTACAATTACCAATTGGTCTTACATCGATTATTCCAGCACCGTCTAATTTCATCAAGGCCATAGCAGCAGTAATTCTAGAAACATGTGTTTTCTTAGCTAACTCTTGGATAGTTAGTCCTCTAGTGTCCTTTCTAAGAATTTCTTTCACTTCTCTGATTACTTTGTTTATTTTAGTCATTTTTTGAAAACAATGAAATTCCACTCATTTTATAGGTGGAATAAGTTGTGCTCAAAAACCTCTTATTCGTGAAATTTCGAGCATCAAAAACCATTTTATACTGGGAAATTTTCATAACATTCCACTTATTTCTTGAAGATGGTTTTTGACATTTTGTAAAAGAAATTAGTTTAATGGATTTTGATCTAGTATTGTCTAAAGTTTTTTGACTATTCTCGACTAAAAAATACTTTTGTTGGACCAATTTCTTTACACTAGTGTATATTATTAATAATAATCAGATGTAGTAATTACTAGTATATAAATCTTTTGCATTTTTCCGAGTAAAACTGAATTTTTTTTAGGGTTTGTTTTTTTTAAGTAAAAAAGTAGTTAGAAATCAAAAAAACTATAAATAATCAAGCAATACCTTATTTTAAGGAATATTCATGAAATTTGCACATATTGCAGACTGCCATATTGGGAGTTGGCGTGATCCAAAGCTAAATAATGCTTCAACAGATGCTTTTATTAGAGTTGTTGATGTTTGTTTAGAAAAAAAAGTAGATTTTATCGTTATTGCGGGAGATTTATTTAACACTTCTTTACCTTCTATTGATCATTTGAAGAAAATTACTAAAAAATTAAAATTATTAAAGGATAATCATGTTCCGGTTTATCTTGTTGCAGGTTCTCATGATTTTTCAGCTTCTGGAAAAACAATGTTAGATGTATTAGAAAGTGCTGGATTGTTAATTAATGTTGTTAAAGGGAATATTATTGATAATAAACTTAATCTAAGATTTACTCTTGATGAAAAAACAGGAGTTAAAATTACAGGATTATTAGGGAAAAAAGGTATGCTTGAAAAATCTTATTACGAATCTTTAAACAAAGAAGAACTAGAAAAAGAAGAAGGATATAAAATTTTTATATTTCATTCTTTATTATCTGAATTTAAACCAAAAGATATGGAAAAAGTAGATTCAAGTCCTTTGAGTTTATTACCTAAAAATTTTAATTATTATGCAGGAGGACATCCTCACTTTGTTTTTCAAACTAAAGAAAAAAATTATGGAACTATTACCTATCCTGGACCTTTATTTCCAAACAATTTTGCAGAATTAGAAAAATTAAAAAAAGGTGGTTTTTATATTGTAGAAAAGGATAATGTAGAATGGTATCCTATTCAGATTTATAATGTTTTTTCAATTAAAGTGGATGCAGATCATAAAAATCCTGAACAAATTGAAAAAAATATATTAGATAGTATTAAAGATCATGAATTTAATAATACAATTGTTACAATAAGGGTTGCAGGAATTTTAGAATCGGGAAAAATGTCTGATATTGATTTTAAATCAATATTTCAAAAAATTTATGACAAATCTGCTTACTTTATTTTAAAAAACACATTAGGATTAAAAACAAAAGAATTTGAAGAAATAAAAGTTCAAGCCAATTCTGTTGAAGAAATTGAAGATAAATTAATTAAAGAACATCTAGGACAAGTTTCTATTAGTTTAGACGAAGAAAAATTAACAAAAGATTTGATTAATTTATTATCTTCTGAAAAAAAAGAAGGCGAAACTATTTCGGATTTTGAAAAAAGATTAATTGGAGAAATTACTTCAGTTTTTTCTTAAACTCTTTAACTTTATCTATTTCAACTTCTGGAAAAATTCCTTGATTATTACAATCTTTACAATAATGAGGGAAAGACATTTTAAAATCTAATCCTCCAGGAGGGATAGTTATATTTGTGCTTCCACATTTTGGACAGATTGTTAGGTATTTTTT
>Ga0257125_1003103_pt1 | contig 12322 bp, 12 predicted proteins | sample SI106_200metaG_FD_190183 | JGI IMG/M metagenome (GOLD analysis project Ga0257125, IMG submission 190183) | Marine microbial communities from Saanich Inlet, British Columbia, Canada - SI106_200 | ecosystem: Environmental > Aquatic > Marine > Inlet | place: Canada: British Columbia | collected...
ACACGATTACAAAGTCGCATCCTTCCGCATGGCATGTTTGTATCTGTTTTTCAATCAGTGTGGTATCCGGTTCCGCCACCATGTGAAATGGGGTCATATTAACCAGGTAAGGTTTATTCTTTGGCATCGGCATGGAATCCAAATCGTAGGTATGAGCCACCCAACCAATACGCATGCCGTTAACTTCTGTAATTGATGCACGCTGCTGATTTTCGGCAGTCTCATTAATGCCAATCTGACCAATATTATCGCTCTTTAGATAATTCAGCGTTGTTTGAATACCGTCCTCTCCACAATCAAGAATATGGTTGTTTGCCAAATGAACCAGATCGTACGACTTGTCTTTCCATTTCACGACTGCCTGATATGCTTCCGGTTCAATATTGATGATCGTCAGCTTTTCTGTTGAATACTCCAGGGGAGCAATTGGTTGCGTAGTTAAGGTAGATTCAAGATTGGCGAACGCCCAGACAACCACGCCACCTTCATCTCTTACAATTTGTTGCATTTCCCGATAAATTTCTGCGCGTTTTCCAATGTCCAGCTCACTTCGGCCTTCTATTAACAACATGTTAAACCGTTCATGACTCCAAAACGTATCATTCCAGCTTGCACCTTCAGCATAAGCCGTTGAAAACATCCAGTCGCATGTCGGACGGCCGCCCCAATAGGCAATGCTCCAAGGTTTTTTCATCCAGATATTGGACCAGTATCCGTCATTTGCTTCCTGTACAACATTAATATCGACATTGGCCTTGGCAGCACTCTCTTTCATCAAAACTGCTGTATCAACTGCCCCGGAGTATGCAGAGTCAGCTGTCGATAAATCCAAAGATAATCGACTTAAACCAGCCTTTTTGAGATAGAATTTTGCTTTATCGGGATCATATTGTCTTTGTTTCAGGTCAGCATGAAAAGGAATCGATGGGGCAATCGGGTGATCATTCCCAAGCGTGCCATGCCCATTCAATACAACTTTCAATAATTGCTCACGGTCAATTGCATACTTGAGCGCTCGGCGAATATTATTATTCTCAAAAGGGGAATTAGTCGTAAGCATCGGAGCAGTGAAGTGTTGGAAACCGGTGGTTTCCTCTACGTTAATGCCTGGTTTGCGTTCAAGAAGTTTGACTGTTCTTAGGTCACAACGACTGATGACATCAACTTCGCCGGTTATCAAGGCATTTTGGCGGGCACTGGAATCAGTGACACTGATGATTTCAACTTCATCGAAATGGGCACGATCTGCTTTCCAATAGTTTGGATTGCGAACCAAGAGACAACGCAGACCAGGCTCGAATGATTTGAGAATGTATCCACCAGTACCAATGTAGTTTTTCCAGTCTGCTTTCCCATTAACTTCCGGCATGATGATCAAATGATAGTCGACCAATAAATAAGGAAAATCTGCATTCCCTGCTTTTAATTCGAATACCAAGGTATCATCACCATCAGCCATCATATTTTTGATTGGATTAACATTGGTTTTTGCACCGGATTTTGTGTCTTTCCCTCGATGATGGTTGATTGAAGTAATGACGTCTTTCACGGTTAGCGTTTTTCCATTGGAAAATTCAATTCCTTTTCGTAGTTTAAATCGCCAGACTTTGGCATCTGGTGTAGCCTCCCAGCTTTCAGCAATATCACCGACTAGCTCTCCTTCTGAATCAATCTCAGTTAGTGTGTTATGTGTTGCAAATCCAACAGACATCATAAATGTGTCAACATAGTTTTGTGGATCGAGTGTGTCTGTGGTGCTGCCTTCTGCAAGTGCAACTTTCAGACGACCGCCTTTCTTTGACGCTGCGTAAGAAGTGCCGCTTAAGGCATATTGGGATGATACTGCAATAAGACCAAGCGCAGCCGTCTTTTTCATGAATTCACGTCGACTGAGCTTTCCGGAGTTCAACAAGTATTGAAGATATTCGAATGACTGTTTCATACCAACCTCCTTTTTTTCATCTTTTAACAAGTGATAACACCTGATTATCGATTTAAATCTGCAAAAACCTTCCTGCAGTAGACTCTTAATCCGGAATCAGATAGATAGAAAACCATCATGCTGTTCCCATACAGTGCATATCAAACAGCAAGGTAACGTCTTTAAAAATCTACATAGACGTTTTGATATTTATCTCACGACATATCGACGAGATCTTTTTTAACTTTTAATATTCAAAAGCTATTTGTTTAGGATCTTCCTAGTAAGAAAAATATAGTTAACTAAATATTTAATATTTATTGATATGTTAAGAAAATATATAGTAGAATATATATAAATGTAATTAATGGCATACCTGCTTATTTATATGTTCAATCAATTGATTTTATATCATAATACATATATCGTTTAGTGTTCTTAGTTCCCCTTCCCTCAGAATGTTATCATATTTAGCTAATATTATTTTATGAAAAATCTTTAAAATAAATAAATAAAACGAGGTTATATATTATGTTTATAGAGAGGAATTGACCAAAATCATGTCATGTTGTTAGCGCAAATAAATATCTTGATTGATAACAACAATTTCCAAAATTAGGACCGCTGTATAGAAGGGAGCAAACTAAATGTTTTCATCAAAAAAAAAATTGATTTTAACAAATAAGATTATCACAGTATAGTGCTTTACATGTGTGGAAACCTATATTGATTCTGTGACAAAACAAATAATAGTTAACATCAACACAACTGGAAGTGAGAATTTGATCAATCTTAAACGCAGCCAGAAAAAACGTTTGGGCTTAAAAAAAGAAACAATATTACTGATAAATATTTTAACACAGTTGGTTTTTGACCGCTAACACAAGTTTGCCTATTATTAAGATAGACTTTTATAGTTTTGCGAAGTGAATTCTGATTATTAAAGTGGAGTAGTGTGTGGATATTAGAGATATTAACGAAAAAAGAGGAAATTTGATAAAATCAGCAATTGAGAACTCTTTAATACCTCGTAATCAAATTGCAGCAATGTCCGGTCTAACAAATACATATATTCTTGATCTGATGCAGGGCAAAATCAATAATGTAAATAGATATAAACTAATAGCTTTTGCAATATCCGCTAATTTAAATGTTCCGGAAATTGATGAAATGTTGACAGTTTTCGACAGAGCCGTTTTAAACAAGGATGATATCGGAACAATTTTAAAATCAGCTAAAAAAATTAAATTTTCATCAACCATTCATCCATTGCGTGAGGAGCTTAGTTACGAGTTTATGGTCTATGCAGCTGAACTGTTTCCCGCTCCTACGGTATTTAACTTAATCCATCCTACAGCTTCCCTTTGGGTCGAGGGACACCGAACGTATCTAGGAAAAGATCAAAACCAGGGACATGCGCTATACTCTAAAATACGCGAAGCGATTGGCCTCGAAAGAAAAAATAGTTTTACAAACAATTTATCTAAATATGTAACGGAGCATTTTATTTATAAAGGTGATTTGGAAAATTATCTTTTAAAATGCACTGATGGTCAAGAAATGTACTATCGCATTAAGCATTTAGAACAGATTTTGTTATACTTGGATAGATACCCAAATTTTAAATTTTATATCACAAATGTTTACCATGCCTTCAGTTTTTTGCTCAAAGAACAATTGGAACCCAAGGAAAAAAGTGGATTGGTTCTGTTCACCGGTCGCGAGTATGATTCAATTATTGGTAAAATGGCGGGCCATCTTTCTGCGTTTAGTACTCGCAATCAATTAATTGTTCAGAATTTTATTGCTGATATTGAACCCCTCAAAAAAGGTATCATCGAAGAATTGTTAGATTGCAAAAAACTAATATCCTATTTTGAAGATTTAATTGATCGGGCCAAGAGTATTTCTTCTTCTTTTCGGTGAGCAACGTTTCTATTTAATTATTTCATTAATATTTGATATTTGACTTTAAGATAATTCAAAGTTATAGTTTGAATTATCTTAAAAGGAGAATTCGATGTGGATTGAAAGAAATATTAGTGAACGACTGCTAAAAACATCTCTATCTAGACCAGTCATATTATTGACAGGTGCAAGGCAAACTGGAAAAAGCTCTTTGCTGGTCAAGTTATTTGCTAAATCGCAGTATATTACTTTTGATCACATCCAGCAAATGGAATCAGCTAAAGAATCACCAGAGCATTTTCTAGCCCAATTTCAAAAATCAACAATTCTTGATGAAATTCAATACGTACCTGAGATATTTCGCGAATTAAAGGTATTTATCGACAGAGACAGGACGAATTACGGAAAATGGATGCTCACCGGAAGTCAAAGATTTGAATTAATGGAAAAAGTCAGTGAAAGTCTTGCCGGGCGAATCAGTATCCTTAATTTGGAAACATTGAGTGCCCATGAACTCCGAAACAGTAAATTATCGCCGATTGAGGATCATCTCTGGAAGGGAGGATACCCAGAACTATGGGCCAATAAAAACCTGGATATTAATGATTTCTTTGAAAGCTATATTAGGACATACGTTGAAAGAGATCTTAAGCAAATCGTAGAAGTTAAAAATCTAACCGATTTTCGTCGTTTTATTAAAATATTGGCTGTAAGAACAGGACAATTACTTAACTATCGGGATATTTCCAACGATGTTGGGGTTTCAGATGTCACAATCAAAAAATGGGTTCATGCGTTAGAGTTGAGTGGCTTAATCGTAATACTACCCCCATTCTATTCCAATATCGGTAAACGATTGGTTAAGTCTCCCAAAATTTATTTCTCCGACCATGGTTTAGCTTGCTATCTACTGGGAATCACAAGTCTCAAAACTTGGCATACGCATACGCAAAAAGGGAATCTATGGGAGAATTTCGTTCTGATGGAACTGATCAAAAACCATGCGCTAATCCCTGGAGGAGATATATTTTTTTACCGGGATCAAAATGGTGTTGAAATTGATTTTATCATTGAAAAAGGTAAAAAACTGTTTTTTGCAGAAGCTAAAGCGGGTGAACGCATAGACTCAAAAAAAGTTAATTTCAGAAAGGTAATTCCGCTTTTCAACAAATCATATCAAACAGAATCCATTTTAATTCAAAATCTTAAGCACAATTCTGTCTTAAAACTAAAAGAGTATTATTCATATAACCCATTATACACCTCCTATTCTTTAAGTACAACACAGTAAATGTGGCAATCTTTAGTGGGGAATACTATTATGTTTTGTTGTAACGGGCGCTTAATTAACTTATTTCTGGGTTAAGAGCAGAAATCGTAGAAATCAAATCAGGAAATTAATCCACATGATAAAACTTCTCTTTTAAATCCAGACAAACGCCATTATTTATCAAAACAACCGACTGTTTATCCGGATTGTGAATTTGTACCAGAGCTTCCTCAACCCAATGTTTATACTGTTCTTTAACAGTGGTATGCCCGGCAAACCAGAATTTGGTTGGTTGCCCACTGTCTAACAACTCGTTTAGCATTTGTCTGGAAATATTACTCTGCAGCATTTGATCCCGGGTCCAGGTCAACCCTTCAATAATATCAGGATGATTTTTATAGTTGATCACCTGGTCAATATTAAACATCATTTTGGGGCGGGCATGGGAAATGACATAATTGGAACCAATTGCCAGCAACGGAAGACTTTTTTCAAAATGGTTCCACTGATTTAAAAAGACCTCACCAAAAAATTGTTTGACATACTGTTTGGTCATGGGACCTTCCGCAGCAAATTTGGCAAATGGATGATTCCCATTTTGACTTTCATCTAAAATATTCTCGTGATTTCCTTTTAAAAAGTGAAATAATTCTGAATATTTTACTTTTAATTGCATGATCTTAAACATGGTTCCAAAGTTTTCATTCATTTCCTCAGCCATGTTCGGACAATTTTGAAATCCGTTTTTATATTCCAAATATGCTTTCTGCCAGCGACGCGCCACACGAGATTCACCATGCATTCCGTCACCCACACATACGAATTGTATTTCTCCTGCCTGGAGCAGATCTAATATTTTTTTATCCTGATATTTATAGCTTAATACATTCAAAAGAAAATCCTGTCTCCCGTGTAGATCAGGAATAATGCAGGTTAAAAGGTTGGGTTTAAGCAATACCACCCCGCCCGGATATCCATCCTTACTATGCGGTCTATATTGAGTTGATTCATTCCGGAGAACTTCAAGCGTTTCATCCAAAATCGTTTTAAGTTGTTCTACTTTGATAGACATTGGAGCAATAAGAAGGTTGTTTTATGATATCAGATGGCTTCATTCACCAACTAACAATTTAATTTCTTTTAATAAAATATCCAGAGATTGATTCAAAGAATGATCGTCTTTTAGCTTCAACAATTTCAGTGATGCAGATTCAGGAGATCGATCAACCAGTGCCTGGATATCCTCAATGGGAATGATCACATCATTCAGCCCAGCTAAAATAGTACAGGGGATAGTTTCCGGAATAATTAAGGATTGGATTGTTTTTAATTCGGCCGGTGAGCACCAGGAGTCCTCAAAAAAACCAACAGCAGGTGCCACTAAAACCAATCCCCGCACCAAATTTGGGTAATAATTAGCGAAAAACAGGGCCTGAAGGCCACCCATAGAAGATCCAACCAACCATACCGGGGAATTCACCATCGATTTTAACTGATCCATTCTCTGGTGCATATCTTCTGTAAAATTAGGTGTCAGACAAGCTGGGAAATGTTTTTTTAAAAATATTGCTTTTGTTCCTTTTGAACTCCCTTTTAATCCATGTAAAAAAATAAGATGTTTCATAAATATAATATACTTTTAAATGGTAGATTCCTATTTCTCTTTAATTTCTTCGATAGCCTCTTCGACAACTTCTACAACCTGGAAATTTTCATCTTTCAACAGGGGTTCTAATAGAGATATATGTTCCATATCTCCCAATATCCCTACTAAATTAGCGGCATCACCTCTAACCACTGGATTTTGATCTTTTAAAAGTGGTTGAATATTCTCAATGGCTTTCTTTTTGTTCACCAAACCGGCTTCTAACAATTCTTCCATAACGGCTGTAATTCCAATTCTGACATTCATCTTCTCACTTTTCACTAAAAGCCCAATTGTTTCATATAGCGTCCCGTTATACTGAAACAAACTGATAACCTGATCTAAGTTTCCGGTACTCAGATTTTCTGCCAACAACTCAGCAAACTCCTGAATTTCTGCCTTTGACGTCATTTGAACATCCTGTTTTTATTAATAATCACAATTTCCAACGGAAACCTTACTGCAAACCCGTCCATTGGTCCAGGTGACATATTCCAGTTTTGCCTGTTTTAAATTAGTATTGTAAACATTGGCACCCATTAAATTGGCATTTGTTAAGTTTACTTCAAATAAATCGGCATTTTTCAAGTCAGCAAATTGCAATTTCGTGTTTGACATGTCAGCACCCCCTAAATGGGCACCTTTCAATTGAACTCCCCGTAGATCAGCATTTTTAAGAATGGCTTTTGTCAAATAGGTTCCGATTAATTTAGCGCCTTGCAAATTTGAATTTGAAAGATCTGCAAATCGTAAATGCAATCCGTTCAAATCGGCCTGGGATAAATCACATTTGATACACTTATTCTTTTCGATGAGTTGTTTTAGATGATCCGCATCAAATCCAAAACAGACGTAGGTAGGAACGAAGAAGATAATTAACAAGAAAAAAACATTCAGCCGGAACATAATCGCCTCACCATTAATATTGAAATAGTATTACGCTATCCACTTTATCATTTAAAAATTTACACTTGCGCCATTTTGCTTGCTCACATATCAGTATGTCTATTATATTATAAAACTTATGACGATATTCATTTATTAGGCATCATTAATAGATGATTAAATAACCCTGATATCCTTTTAAGCTAAATCGTAAAAAATATACTTCTATAGAATGAGTGCAAACTTTACATGGGTCGACACCCATTGTCATCTTGAAAAAACAGAAGAACCACTGGAAAGTGTCATCAGCAAATCAAAAAAACTGAATGTCAGCAAATTCATCACCATTGGAACAGAGCACACCTCAAATCAAAATATTGATCAAATTACTCAATCAAATGAGGATATTTATGGAACCGTTGGTTTTCATCCCCATGATGCTTCCGAATACCAACAGGTGCATGCCGACTGGATGATTCAGGCAATTGAAAAAAATGCTAAAATTTTAGCCATTGGTGAGTGTGGGCTGGATTATTTTTATGAATTCTCAGATAAAACTTCACAAAAATCGGCATTTGCATCCCAACTGGAAATAGCCAATGAATTCAAATTTCCGGTTGTTATTCATACCAGGAATGCTGAGCAGGATACCATCGATATTATGGAGGCAATGCCTTCAAATCATTTAAATGGTGTTTTCCATTGTTTTACCTCATCCCTGGACCTGGCCAAATATGCTTTAAACAAAGGTTTCTACCTCTCATTTAATGGTATCTGTACTTTTCCAAAATCTGATGATATCAGAGCAATACTTAAATATACCCCCCAGGATCGGATTTTGCTGGAAACAGATTCTCCCTATTTAGCTCCGGTACCCCATCGCGGAAAAACTAATTTCCCCGGTTATGTTTCCATTGTGGGTGAATACATCGCAGATTTTTTAAACCTTGAGCCTCTGAAGTTAGCGCAAGAGACTGAACAAAATGCTAAAACTCTATTTCCCCGGTTTATGCCATGAAATATAAAATATTACTTTTTGCCCATCTTAGAGAGATTTTTGGCAGCCCTGAAGTTGAACTTGAATTTGATTCAGAAATCACTGGAACGGACTTATTAGATCAACTGGAAACGTTAAAACCTGAAATTTCAGTTCAAAAGAAATATTTGAAAATTTCAGTCAATGGTGAATATGCAACACTAGACCAGCCGATTGAATCCGGTAGTGAAGTTGCGGTATTTCCACCTGTCAGCGGGGGTTAATCATGTTTGAAATTGTCAATCAGAAGATTAATACCGATGCTGTTATCGAAAGTGTTGCAACTCCGGAAGCCGGAGCCATATCAACTTTTATTGGTGTCACTCGAAATTTTACGGGGGATCTGGATGTCGATTATCTCAACTATGAAGCCTACGATGATATGGCGATCAAAATGATGCAGAAAATCGGGGACATGGCCCTGGAAAAATATGATATTAGAAAAATCAGTATTGTCCATCGCATCGGTAAAGTAAAAATTAAAGAAGCCAGTGTTGTCATTGCCGTTTCTTCAAGTCACCGGAAGCCCGCAATCGAAGCCTGTCATTATGCCATTGACACCTTAAAAGAACTTGTTCCGATTTGGAAAAAAGAATTTTTAGCCAGTGGAGAGCAGAAATGGATAGCCAATCGCAGCGAAGTTCATTAAAATTAATACCGGTAACGATACAATAAAAAAACAATTAAATAATTGAGTAAATATAATGGGAAGTCGAAATTTTGAAATTACAGAAGATCAAAAAAAAGAATATGCATCTGGCGTTTTGTTGGATTTAATCGTCAAACAAAATTATCAGTATTCTGTAGTTTTAGAAGGAGCTGACCGGGATTTGGAACCCCTGTTTGTCTATATGCTCTCCAAGGAGTACCTGGATGTGGATAAGAACAACAAATATATCCAAACACCCAAAGGATTAGAAAAACTGGATAATCTTCATGTTCGATATGAAGAATATTTAGCCCATTTCGATCTATTTAGCTCCGTTGATCTTGAAAATGGATCATTTGCATTTGAACAAATTTTTGAAATGGATGATCAAACCTGGGACGCTTATATTAACCAGGAAAACTTTGTTGATCTTAGAATTGCGGTGGCCTGGTTTAAAAAAATGAACCCCACTGATATAGTTTTTCTAAGTTTTCTGAAAGAAAATCAATTTGATACCGATAAATTAAATTGGCAATTTGACTTATTGAGTGGTTTAATCTGGGATCAAATCGAAGAAATTCTTGATACCGCTATTCAAATTGAAGAATTGGCTTACCAAACTGAAGATGGTAAAATTATTACCGGTGAACAGGTAGTTGAAGATGTTATCCGACAGGGCGCACATTTAAATGTAAAACTACATGCAGAAGAAGAACGCATGCGCCATGATGATTTTGAATTTCCAAATGATTTTTCAGATAAAGAAAATGAGAATTATGCAGTAACCAACTATCAAAATTATTTTAACCCCTTTTATATTAGCCCCATCTGGTTTCTTTTTTAATTAAAACTCGATAATCGTCTGGGGATAAAACCCAGATGGAACCATTTGTTATTACCCATTCCCACCAAAAGGATCATTTGCCTTGAGATAGCACCAGCGGCGGAATTAAAACTGTCCGTGCCATGCTAATCGTTAAATATATGTATACTGAAATGCTAAAACTACTCCATCCTACTCCGATTAGGATGGTTAAAATCAGGACAGTAACAGTGGAACGCAATGTTACGAAATGGATACTATCCATTGATATGGCCATGGGACGTCTGGAAATTTTAGCAATATTAATTCTATTCATTCCCCAGACCTGGAAAAAATAATCAAATAATAAAGGTAAATTATGAGTACTATACTAATTATTGGTGGTGCCGGGTACATCGGCAGTCATGTGGTGTTGGAATTTTTAAATGCGGGACACGAAGTAACTATTTTGGATAATATGAGTAGTGGACAACAAGCCAATCTTCAGGCAAAGGCAAAATTTATCCATGGAGATATCCAGGATCGTATAAAATTAAGAGAAGTTTTTCAGGATCATTATGATGCAGTTGTTCATTTAGCAGCCCTCAAAGCCGCTGGAGAATCCATGTTTGTCCCGGATCAGTACTCCATTCAGAATATTAACGGAACCCTTAATATTCTGGATGCTATGTCAAAATCATCCTGCAAAGTTTTTATATTCTCATCATCAGCAGCTGTTTACGGTATGCCTGAGTATCTGCCAATGGATGAAAAACATCCACTCCAACCAATTAACTATTACGGTTTTACCAAACTTGAAGTAGAACGATTTCTGGGATGGTTTGACCAGTTAAAAAATATAAAATTTGCCAGTTTGAGGTATTTCAATGCTGCCGGCTACGATACCAAAAAAAGAATCAAAGGATTAGAACAAAATCCCGCGAATTTACTTCCCATTATTTTAGAAACCGTTATGGGTATCCGACCGGAGATGTCTGTTTTTGGAAATAATTATCCGACTTCAGACGGGACCTGTATCAGGGACTATATTCACGTTACTGATCTTGCTATTGCTCATTTGAAATCCTTCGAAACAATTTTAAAAACAAAACAATCCCTAAAACTCAATCTTGGGACTGGTAAAGGCTTTTCAGTTTTGGATATGATAAAAACCACTGAAAAAGTCACCGGTCAAAAAGTCAATTACAACATGGCAGGCAGACGTGAAGGAGACCCGGCAGATCTCGTGGCAAAAGCAGATTTAGCCAAAGAAATCATGGGCTGGGAAGCGACTCAAAGTGATTTGGAAAACCTGGTTCGCTCCACCTGGGAAGTTTATAAGCTGAATATAAATAAAAAGTAAAGATCGTGGAAACCGGCAAAAGGCAAAAAAACGAACACGATTAGGCATCAGACACCAGCATGTTCTCGTCGCTTTATGATTTCATCCTGGGTCTCTTTAACAAGACTTGTAAAATAGGCACTAAAACCTGAAACGCGGACAACAAGGTTCTTATGCTTTTCGGGATTTTGTTGAGCGTCAAGTAAAGTTTCCCGATCAATGACGTTAAACTGGATTTCTCCACCACCCTGTTCTGCATAGGTATGAACCAGCATTCTCAACGCATGCTCGTGTGCTTTTTTATCGAAAAAAGACGGGCTGAATTTGATATCCAGAACCATACCGTTTGTGGCCACGGAAAGATCTGTTTTTAAAAGGGAGTTAATCGCGGCAGTCGGTCCGTTCACATCCTTTCCCTGTACCGGAGAAATGGCACTGGCCATGGCCTCGCCACAAAGTCTCCCATCTGGAAGCGCACCAGTGTTGATGCCCATTTTCACGTGGTCCTCTACAGAATATAAGCCCATCTGCCAATGTCCGCCCCGTGGATTTTCAAAACCGCTCACAACATTATCGGCAGTGGCCACAAGCTCTGCCATTATTTGATCCACCTGATCTATATCATTGCCGAATTTGGGACAATCATGCTGTATTTCATCAAAAAAATCCTCATATCCTTCAAAGTTTGCTTTCATGGCATTTTTAAAATCCTGCAGCGTGTAGCGTTTCTCCTCAAAGACTAGCTGACGGATAGCGGCCAAAGAGTCAACCACGTTGGCCATCCCACATAGGTTAGCAGCCGAATTGTTATAGATTGCACCACCTGCAGTTAGTTCTTTACCATTTTGAATACACCCGTCGATT
>Ga0257125_1003108_pt1 | contig 12294 bp, 14 predicted proteins | sample SI106_200metaG_FD_190183 | JGI IMG/M metagenome (GOLD analysis project Ga0257125, IMG submission 190183) | Marine microbial communities from Saanich Inlet, British Columbia, Canada - SI106_200 | ecosystem: Environmental > Aquatic > Marine > Inlet | place: Canada: British Columbia | collected...
GGCGCCCCCCCGCGTGGTTGAGAAGACCGAGAAGACCGAGAAGGCGGATGGTCTCTTACGAACCATGTCGGTACCCCCTGAAACGAAGGGTAAAGAGACATCGGAAGCGGCAGCAACCCCCAGGGGCCTTGAGAAGTCAGGCAATCCTTTAACGGATTTGGGGGAAGAATCGGGCCGGATTAACAGGGGCGTACAAGATAAAGAGCCGGCGGCTCAGAAATTTAGGATGGGGTTCATGAAAAGTTCCACTGAAGGACCCGCACAGAAAGAGCAGGGAATTGAAGCCTCTACTCAAAGATTGGGCATCGATCTCAAAGATGCCAGATCTGAGACCGTAAAAATAAAGGTTTCGGAGGGGGGCTTAATCCACAAAAAGGTTGAAAAGGCGGATCCCGGCAGCGGTGAAAATTCAAACTTGTCTTCGAGAAATTTTTCGACTCCCCATAAAGGGACCGGGGCGATTTCTCAACCCAAAGAACCACAGACATTTACCAAATCAGCTCAGGCAGACACCTTGAGACAAATCGTGAATAAAGCCGCATTAAAGGTGGAAAGCGGTCGATCGGAATTCAAAATTAATCTCAAACCGGAATCATTGGGTCATCTCAAGTTGCAGATTCTAACGGAAAACAACCAGGTAACGGTCAGGATCCTTGCAGAAAATCCGTTGGTGAAGGATATGATCGAGAGTAACCTCGGTCAGCTTAAGGCCAATTTTCAGAATCAAGGGTTGGAGATTGAGAAGTTTGATGTTTCAGTCGCCCAGGATTCGAATAAAAACGGAGCAAGGGACAGCAGATATGATTCGAAAAAAATGGGAAATAAATCCCGAGGTCCAAAGAAGGGATACGATGGAAAGGTTGAAGAATCTGAGGAAATAGATGCCCGGGCTAGGAGAGGGCAGGGGGAAGGCGCCGTCAATTTCTTTGCCTGAAAGCGGATGTTCCATTTGTGGTGGAGAACCCGGAATGATAAATCATTCCCCAGAGTGATCTTGGATGCTCGCTTTAAAAATGGAGATAAAAGAAGATGTCTACTACTGAAATAACAGCCGCAGCAACATCCGGCGGCAGCGAATCGTATGCGCCCGCAAAGGCGGTCCTCGGAAAGGAAGACTTTCTGAACTTGCTCGTCGAACAGCTAAAAAATCAAGATCCGCTAAATCCCATGGAAAGTACGGAATTCACAGCCCAGCTCGCCCAGTTCAGCTCCCTGGAGCAACTTACCAATATGAACGAGAGCCTTGAGTATTCGCGGTTATATCAGTCATCCATCAACAATGCTCAGGCCGTCGGTTTTATCGGCAAAACGGTAAAGGCCACGGGTGATTCAATCAGTGTAAGGGACGGGACGTCCAACCAGATTCAATTTGAGTTGGCGGGGGATGCGGAAACGGTCAATATTCACATCTATGACGCTTCGGATAACCTTGTTAAGACCATTAACTGTGACTCGTTGAGTGACGGAGAGCAGTCCATTGAGTGGGACGGAACCAATGATGATGGCGAGGCCGTCTCCGATGGGACATATACCTTTGTGGTATCAGCTGCGGATGCGGGCGGCGAGACAGTCGAGGCTTCAACCTATATGACGGTTGAGGTGACCGGCGTGACCTTTAAGGAGGGTAATGCCTACCTGTTGGCGGGAGATATCGAAATATCAATGAGTGATGTTATTGAAGTCACGGAAAGTAACGACCCGGAGAGCGAAGAGTCCTCAGGTTAGGTCTCTCAGAATATTAAGAAACGTATCGGATTTAATGATAATAAAGGGAGGGTTTTGAAATGATTAGTTCATTATACTCAGGAGTGCAGGGGATAAATGCCAATTCAAAAGCGCTCGGAGTCATAGGCGCCAACATTTCTAATGTGAATACCGGTGCCTATAAGTCAGGCAATATTTCTTTCGCTACGGTCTTGGGTGAAACCACGGCGAATGGGGGTGTCAAGGTCTGGGGCATGAACAAAACATGGGCACAGGGAGCCCTGGAGTATACCAGCAGCACCACCGATCTTGCCATTATCGGCAATGGCCTATTTGTTGTTAAGGGTGCTGACGGAACGGACTACTACAGCAGGGCCGGGGCATTTTTCTTCGATAAGGATGGACAACTGGTAAATGAGGATGGTTATATGGTCCAGGGACTTGCCATCGCCTCGGGCACAACCACCGGGTCACCGGTGACTATTGATGTTTCATCCGTAACCTCCAGCCCTAAAGCTACCACAGCGATGCGCATGGCCATGAACCTTGATTCCTCTACGCCGGCATCCGGTACATTCACCAATACGATTAGTGTTTATGATTCTTTGGGCAACCAGATCCCGTTGACCCTGACGTTTACAAAGGATGCCTCCGCCGCCAATACGTGGGAGGTTACGGGCGAGGTCCCGAGTTCGACAAGCGGCACCGTCACGTTTGACGTCTCAACGCTGGTATTCGGCTCTGACGGGACATTATCATCCCCTGCAGACACGGATATAGAGATAACAATCGCAGGGCTGAACACCGGGGCCTCAGGTACAATGACAGTGGCCTGGGATCTTTACGATGATGTCAACAAGGTACCCTTTAATGACATGACTCAATTTTCCGGTAACTCCGGCGTTACTTTTCAGAACCAGGACGGCTATGCTACCGGTAGCGTTTCGAGTGTTAAGGTAGGTGAGGATGGTATGGTTACCGGTATATTTACCAATGGGAAAACCAAGGCGCTTTACCAGATTGTATTGGCCAAATTTCCAAATTACCAGGGCTTAGCCGCCGTTGGAAACAACCTCTACTCTGCGACTATTGATTCCGGGGAGCCTGTTATCGGAGCGGCAAAGACAAGCGGCAGGGGGTCTATCAGTCAAATGTCCCTGGAGATGTCGAACGTCGATCTGGCCACTGAATTTGTAAAAATGATCGTTACCCAAAGGGCATATCAAGCCAACGCAAAGGTCATTACCACCAGCAATGAAGTGCTGCAGGAACTCATTAACATGAAACGATAACAGAACAAAGGTTTCCAAATTTCGGGGGCCGACAAGATTCCCATTTTTGAAGTCCGGATCACTAAACGTCAATGTTGTGACACCGGCGACAAAATTGACGCGAATGTTGTCGGCCTTCGATCGTATTCCGCCTCTATTTCTTCATTGCCACTTTTCAATATTTTGTTTTTTCATATCCTTTTCCATACGATCGTCAATCGCTTAATCAATTCACAATCCCTTAATTCAGCCCCGTATAGCCGTTATAAAAGGAATATTGTCCAAAAATCGGACCTGGTTTTTTAGATCAAATAACGAGGTCCGTATTTATGGCACAATGCTTGCAAATTCCATGACGCTGATGGGCTAAAAAGGGAGGTTAAGAATGGATATTGCAACGCTTGTCGGTCTTGTTGTGGCCGGATCACTGGTCATGGCCGCCATAGTTATGGGCGGTTCCGTATCATGGTTTATCAGTCCGCCATCCGCAATGATTGTGGTTGGCGGGACAATAGGGGCAACCCTTGTCAGTTATCCCCTTGGAGAGGTGCTGGGTGTTTTCAAAGTGGTTATGAAAGTTTTTCTCCACAAATCCCAGTCGATTGAGGCCATTATTGAAAATATGGTGGAGTTCGGAAAGCTGGCCAGGAAGGAGGGAATCCTCTCCTTTGAATCAAAATTGAAGGATATTGAAGATCCTTTCTTTGCCAAGGGGGTGTCCCTGGCCATTGACGGGATGGAATCGGACGCCATAAAGGATGTTCTATCAACAGAAATAGCATACGTGGAGGAACGTCACTCTCTTGGCGCTGAGATATTCACGACCATGGCCGGATATGCGCCGGCAGTGGGGATGATGGGGACCATCATCGGGTTGGTGCAGATGTTAATGCAGATGTCGGATCCGAGTTCGATCGGAGCGCCGATGGCTGTGGCCTTACTGACCACCTTCTATGGCACGGTCATCGCCAATCTCCTTTGCATACCTGCAGCCGCAAAGCTGAAGATCAGGAGCAAGCAGGAAATACTACTAAAGGAATTGGTGTTGGAGGGTATCATGTCAATCCAGGCAGGGGACAACCACCGGCTGATTGAGCAGAAACTGATGGCCTTCCTCCCACAAAAGAACGAAGCCGCGGAAAAAGAGTAAAAAGAGAGGCAGTCGGTCACACCGACTGTGAGAAAGGATAAGAAAGATGGCAAAACGCAAGTCGAAAGGAGGCTCCTCTGGTCCTGCGGCAGGTGGATGGGAAGGAGTCTATAGTGGGTTTATTCTCATCATGTTATGTTTTTTCATAATGCTGTGCTCTTTTTCAAAGGTTGCGCCGACCAAAATGAATAAATTCGTTAAATCATTTGTGGACTCCGTGGATATGTTTAAGGGTGGGTTCGGTTTTCAAACGGGTGGACAGACGTCTGATGTTGAGTCTCAAGATGTAGGCCTGGAGGAAGGGCTTGCCCCAATCATCAGACAGTTCGTGGAGATGGCGGATGAGTTCGGGCTCCAAAAAGATATGGAATACACTATTTCCACGGAAGGGCTGGTGTTGCAAGTGTTTGATAGTGCGCTCTTTGATCGCGGCGTTGCGGAGATTTCGCCAAAAGCCTTCCCGTTTCTGAACAAGATCGCTTATATCATTTCGAAAAGCACCTATAATGTCCGGATAGAAGGTCATTCCGACAATCTTCCAATCCATACCGAAAAGTCCCCTTCCAACTGGGACCTTTCAACGGCGCGCGCCGTGAATGTGTTAAGATACTTGGTGGATAAGGGAAAATTTTCGCCCAAAAGGTTGTCTGCGTCAGGTTTTGGAGAGTTTCAACCTATTTTCCCAAATGACACGCCTGAGCACAGGGCCAAGAACAGGAGAGTGGAATTTATTTTTTCCCCCGATGAATAGAAAACGATCTCGAAGGAGATGGATCAGTGGGTCAACGCGAAAAAAAACAACCTGAGGGCGGAGGATCGGCGGAGTGGCTAGGCACTTTTAATGACCTCGTTACGCTGTTAATGGTTTTTTTTGTCCTTCTTTTTACAATGGGCACTGGTGATTCTGATAAAATTATGAAAATGAGAAACTCGGTCATGAGAGGGCTTGGCCTCTTGGATTCTAAAGGGATGGGGTCGTCCGGCTTGGTTAAAGGTGAGAGTTCTCATAGAAGACTTTCGCGCCAAGAGGAGGAAGATAAATCTAAGGCTTCTGAAGAGATAAAGGATTATGTGTCGGATATCAACTCCAATATGGCTTGGATCGATGCCTCAATTTCAGAAAATGAAGCGACCATAAGCCTTGAAGGAAGCGTAGCTTTTGATCCGGGGGTCGCTGATATTAATCCTAAGGCCTTTCCTGCACTGAAAGGAATCGGCAAGCTGATTAACAAAATCCCTAACGCTGTTCGTGTTGAAGGTCATTCTGACAATGTCCCCATCTCTACGCCGAAGTTTCCTTCAAATTGGGAGTTGTCCATTGCAAGGGCTGTAAATGTCACAAAATATCTTATAGAGCATGCAAATGTGTCCCCCCTGAGACTTTCGGCTGCAGGATATGGGGACTCTAGGCCCCTTCTTCCTAATGACACGGCAAAACATAAGGCAAAGAATCGGCGGGTGGAAATTGTGTTGCTGAAGGAGGATATAAAATAAGATGTCGAAAAAGGGATTAATTATATTGGTTGCCTGCTTTGTAATCATTGCCCTGGCAGTGGGGGCGGGCCTTTATGTTTTTTGGGGCAAGGTTTCGGATCCCGCAACAGGGAAAGGTACCGAGGAAGTGGCTGGAAAAGAAGAGGCTAAAGTGAAGATCAAAACCCTTTTATCCATGGAGACGTTTGTAGTTAATCTTGCCGACCCGGGTGGCAAGCGGTATCTGAGGGTTACGATTTCTATCGAAATAGATGACCAGGATTTTATGGAAGAAACGAAGAAGAGTGTTCCGCAGATGAGGGACAAGGTTTTGATGATACTTCCCACAAAAACGTTTAAAGTCATTCGAACCTCTTCCGGGAAGGACGCTCTGAGGAAGGAAATCATTGCCCAGCTGAATCCACTTCTTAAAAATTGCAAGATTACAAATCTCTATTTTCAGGAATTCGTGATCCAGTAAACCCCTTTGCCGGGTAAAGGTAAGAACAGATGGGACAACAAATATTGAGTCAGGAAGAAGTAGACGCTCTTTTAACGTCCGTGGCGTCAGGGGAAGTTGAGCTCGACTCCCCGGGGGAAATGGAAACGAAAGATGCCAAGGCCGATCTGCCCATCTATGATTTGACCGCCCAAAACATAATGATGCGTGAACAATTTGATGTCCTCGATGAAGTTCACGATAGGTTCTCTAATTCTTTACGTAATTACATGAGTAGTTCATTAGGGGTATCTGTTGACATTGAATTGGCCTCCACGGAAATGGTCAAATTTGGGGAGTTCATGGAGGGACTTTCCGGCCAGACAATCTTTCACACCTTTAAAATGGACCCTCTCGTCGGTTCGGCTTTGTTGGCCATTGAAGGGGGGCTTGTCTTTTTTTTGATAGATCGCATGTTTGGCGGAACGGGGACGGGAGGCGTGAAACAGGAGAGGGATTTTACGACGCTTGAGCAGAGGGTCATGAGAAAGTTTGCCGAGGACGTCCTCAAGGATCTGGAAAAATCCTGGGGTCTTGTTCTGCCAATGGAGATCTCCATAGGGAAAAGCGAAACAAAACAACAATTTGTTCGTCTGGTTGCACCGAATGATCTTGTGATTATTGTTATGACCGCCGTATCTTTGGATGATTTTTCGGCGAACATGTTGTTATGTGTTCCTTATCTGCTGTTAGAGCCGATCAGAGATAAGCTGTCTTTCAAGAAAATGAGGGATGCTGAGCTGGGAAATGCCTGGACGGAGCAATTGAAAGTATTATTGAATGAAAGCAACGTTACAATAACTGCAGAGTTGGGCAGGGCTTCCCATACGGTACGTAACATCCTGGATCTCAATAAAGGGGATGTTATCATGCTTAACTCAGGCCCGCAAGATCTCATTCCCGTAATGGTTCAGAAGGTCCCAAAATTTCTATGCGCTGCGGGTGTTGTTGCAGGCAACCGGGCAGTTCAAATAAATAGTCTTATTGGCGGGAAAAACGGCGCCAATAGTGAACATGGCTAAGAGCAAAGTATGATCATGATTATAATCAAGAGCGAACTGTTTAACCGGCCGAAACGATGACCAAGGCCGTTAAGCTCAATATGAGGAGATGCGAACATGGGCGAGAAAGATCTGCATGGTGATTCCGGGCAGTATTCAGCAAGAAATCTTGACTCCCTTCTTGATATTCCATTAGAGGTCACTGTTGAATTAGGACGTACTGAGATCCTGATAAATGAGCTGCTTGAACTTGGCCAGGGCTCAGTTGTCGAGCTTACCAAATTTGCCGGCCAGACGTTAGACCTATTGGCCAATAAAAAGCTGATTGCGAGGGGGGAGGTCGTTGTTGTCAAAGATAAGTACTCTCTTCGCATCACGGAAATCGTCAGCCCCATGGAACGAATTGAGAACCTGAAATGAATTATCATCCGGATTTTATATGGACGGCCCTGAAGATGTTGGCTGCCTTGGGCGTATTGTCAGGCATTTTGATTATTGCCCTGTATTTTGCAAAGCGGATATTCAAGGTGGGCGGCAATCAGTCCAAGGGGAGAATGATCAGGGTTTTGGCAAACACCTATGTGGGGGTTAAAAAGAATATCTCCCTGGTCGAGGTGCCGGGCGCAATTCTGGTCTTAGGGGTTACAAATGATGCGATTACTCTCCTTACCAAGATAGAAGACGTCGAGGTCATAAATAAGTTCAGCGGGTCTGAAGACGAAAAGACCCTGGGGTCATTTTCCAGTCAGTTACAGAAATTTTCAGCAAGATACAAAAGAGATAAGTAACCATGAATGCCGACGGAAAAGAATTCGGCCGGGAAAAAGCCTGCCTGTGGCGGTGTGGAGCAAAACAGTGATTAGACCCTTGAAATTATCATTAACTGTTTCGGGAATCACGCTGCTCTTTGTCTTTTTAAGTTGCCCCCTTTGCTGGGGTGCCGGCACTGCCCCCTCTCCGTCATTCATAAACATCGGCTTGGATAAGGCCGGCAGCCCGGGAGAAATCGCGGTTGTTTTGCAAATTTTTCTCCTCTTGACGGTACTTTCCCTGGCCCCGGCACTCCTTATTCTCCTGACATCGTTTACGAGGATTGTCATCGTGCTTTCCCTCCTTCGCAAGGCCCTGGGGACCATGCAGACACCACCCAACCAGATCATTATCGGATTGTCCCTGTTTCTCACCATCTTCATCATGACGCCGGTCTGGCAGGACGTTAATATGAATGCGGTTCAGCCCTTTTTAGAAAAGAAAATCACACAAGATCAGGCGCTGGAGGTTGCGTCAAAACCCATAAGGAAGTTTATGATCAGACAAACGCGGGAAAAAGATCTGGCCCTCTTTGTGGATATCGCAAAGATAAAGAGGCCAAAAAACATGGATGATGTGCCAACTACCGTACTCATTCCCGCCTTTGTAATCAGCGAGTTGAAGACCGCATTCCAGATCGGTATGCTGCTTTACGTTCCGTTTTTGGTCATTGACATGGTTGTGGCGAGTGTCCTTCTTTCCATGGGAATGATGATGCTGCCTCCCATTATGGTCTCTTTACCATTTAAATTGATGTTGTTTGTCCTGGCGGACGGATGGTATTTGATTGTGGGTTCAGTCGTAAAGAGCTTTGGATGATTTAGAGGATTTCCATATGACACCGGAATTTATAACCAGTTTTTTTGTCGAGGCCATACAGACAGCAATTCTTTTGGCGATGCCCATGTTGCTTGCCGGTCTCATAGTCGGTCTGTTGGTGAGCATGTTTCAAGCCGCAACACAGATCAATGAAATGACCTTGGTCTTTATCCCCAAGATGCTGGCGGTGGGGTTGGCGTTGCTGATATTTTTTCCCTGGATGCTTCAGATGATGATCGATTTTACACAGAACGTGTTTAACAACATTCCCATGTACGCTCGCTGAAAAAGGCTTGGGGGACAAATGACCCATGTTATCTTTGAATATTTCCCTTCCGCAAGTGCAGACATTCCTCTTGATTTTCTTGAGAGTCGGCGCTATTTTGCTGACCGCCCCGATCTTTAACAGTCGCAATATCCCCGTTTTGTTTAAGGTCGGACTCTGTTTCGCTATTAGTCTTATCCTGTTCCCTATTTTGAATCTGCATGATCTGCCCGTCCGATTTGAGGTCATACCCCTGGTCATAGGTGTAATCAGCGAAGTCCTTATCGGGGTTCTTATCGGTCTTGCTGTTAGAATGTTGTTTGTGGGGATACAGTTGGCGGGACAGTTGGTGGGCTTTCAGATGGGTTTGGCCATGGCCAACATCATCGATCCTGCCACAAGCGAACAGGTCCCCCTTCTTGCCCAGTTAAATAACCTTATCGCTTTGCTGATTTTTTTGGCCATAAATGCCCACTACTGGTTCTTGCGAGCCCTGGTCGAAAGTTTCCGGTTGGTGCCCCCCTTTGAATTTCAATTCACCCATTCCCTGATGGATCAGTTGGTGTCTCTTTCGGGTAATATATTTGTTATCGCCGTCAAGGTAGGGGCGCCCCTCATCGTGGTGCTGTTTTTAATGAGTGTGGCATTTGGGCTGGCGGCACGGACCGTTCCGCAAATGAATATATTTTTTGTTGCAATGCCCCTGAAAATCCTTGTGGGGTTGATGTTTTTCGTTTTTGCCCTCCCATATATGACCTCGTTTTTTGAGTCAATTTTCAGAGGACTGGGGCAGGACATCCTAAAACTGCTGGGTGCTATGTGATCGCCGAAATCCGCAATCCAAATGCCGACTCCGCCAAAGTAGCGAACGCTACGATGGCCGGATCTGCAATCCGAAATCCAACCGGGGTTTGTCGTGGCTGAAAAGGGTGACCAGGAGAGGACCGAAAAACCGACGGGCAAGAAGCTTTCCAAGGCAAGGGAGGAGGGGCAGGTCGCAAAGAGTCAGGAGATCTCCACCACCTTCATACTATTTGGGGCTTTAGGTGTATTTCTCTTTGCGGGGCCATGGATGTTCTGGGCGCTTTCAGACTTTATGCACGGCATTTTTCAAAATCTCGGGACCTTACATCTCGAGGGGATTTCGGCCAGGGCGTTTTTGTTCGAGGTTTTGCAGCAGGTAGGCCTCATCATCATGCCGCTACTTTTGGTTCTGTTGATTTTGGGCGTTGCCGCAAACCTCCTTCAGGTGGGTCTTTTGTTCACGTTAAAACCATTTACACCAAAATTATCGAAATTTAATCCCATTACGGGGATGAAAAAATTCGTTTCCCTGAAATCCCTGGTGGAACTTCTCAAATCGATTTTCAAGGTTAGTTTCATCGGTTGTATTTCATGGCTGGTCCTGCGAGGGGAACTGGATGCTATTCCGTCGCTTATGGAGATGAGTGTGGGGCAGATCCTGACCTATATGGGCACCGTCTCCTTGAAAATGCTTTTTTATGTGGGCTTAGGAATGCTTGTTCTGGCTGCCATAGATTTTACTTACCAGCGCTGGCAACATACAAAAGATCTAATGATGAGCAAACAGGAAGTGAAAGATGAGGCCAAGCAGGCTGAGGGAGATCCCCAGGTCAAGGGCAAGATCAGGCAGGCTCAAAGGGAAATGGCCATGAGAAGAATGATGGAATCCGTACCTGATGCGGATGTTGTCATCACCAATCCGACCACTTTGGCCATTGCCGTCAAATATGATGCCAAACAGATGTTTGCCCCCCAGGTTGTCGCGAAGGGGGCCAAGTTGATGGCGGAAAGGATTAAAGATATTGCCAGGGAAAACGATGTACCCATCGTGGAGAATAAACCCCTGGCCCAGACCCTTTTCAAGTCCATGGAGATTGGCGACCTTGTCCCGCCTAATCTCTATAAGGCAGTGGCGGAAGTCCTGGCATATGTCTATAAGTTGAAGGGACAGAGGAACAGCGCATAGTTCAATTTTTGACACCCATCGTCAAATTGTTAACCGGGAGTGCTCGCCATTTCCCCTAAGGCCGCTACTATCGTTTCTTGTATTGCCTCCGAATCCTGCTTCAAAAAGCTGTACTCGCCTATAAATATCCAATGCATTCAAGGTCCTGATGCCTGAAACTATGAGACATCCCCGCCATGTTTTCTACGGGCACGGAAAATGCATAGATTCAACTCATAGGAAAAACGGATGACCATAAAGAGACTGGAGAGATATGGAGCTGACAGGCCAAACCGATAATTCAATGGGAATCCCCTTTCTCACCGAGAACAGCGAGATTGTGGCGGCTCTGGGTGTTGTAGGCATCCTGATTCTGATGGTCATGCCTTTGCCCCCCTTTATGTTGGATCTGCTCTTGTCGTTCAATATCACATTTGCCCTGACGATCCTCCTGGTGGGCACATATCTCATGAAGCCGTTGGACTTTTCGTCATTTCCATCCGTACTCTTGATTGCCACGTTGTTCAGGTTGTCTCTTAATATTGCTTCAACACGGATCATCCTGTTGCATGGGAGCGAGGGCCCTGCGGCTGCCGGAAGTGTGATCAAGGCCTTTGGGAGCTTTGTTGTGGGAGGGAATTATGTGGTTGGGGCCATTGTTTTTATCGTCCTTGTTATCATCAATCTTTTGGTTATCACAAAAGGGTCCGGAAGAATCGGCGAAGTGGCTGCTCGTTTCACTTTAGACGCAATGCCCGGAAAGCAGATGAGCATCGATGCTGACCTCAACGCGGGGCTCATCGGAGAAGAAGAGGCAAAGGCGAGGCGGAAAGAGATTTCCCGTGAAGCGGATTTTTACGGGGCTATGGACGGGGCGAGCAAATTCGTCAAGGGAGATGCCATAGCCGGTGTAATAATCACATTGATCAACATCGTGGGGGGGCTTGCTATCGGGGTATTGCAGAACGGCATGAATATCGCCGATGCAGCGCAGACCTACACCCTGTTAACGGTCGGCGATGGCCTTGTCACCCAGATTCCGGCCCTGATGATAGCAACCGCCGCCGGTATCGTGGTCAGCCGGGCGGGGGCCAAATCAACAATGGGCAGAGAAATATTGTCTCAGGTTTTGCGGCAGCCAAAGGCCCTTGGCATCGCCTCTGTGGTCCTCTTCGGATTTGGTCTGGTGCCCGGACTTCCGGCTGTTCCCTTTATTTTGTTGTCGATGCTTGCCGGGGGTGTGGCGTACACCGTGACCCAATCAAGAAAGGCCGAGCAGAAAAGGGTTGAAGAGAGGGAGATGGTTGAAGAGAAGACCGGACCGCAGGAAAGG
>Ga0257125_1003109_pt1 | contig 12294 bp, 7 predicted proteins | sample SI106_200metaG_FD_190183 | JGI IMG/M metagenome (GOLD analysis project Ga0257125, IMG submission 190183) | Marine microbial communities from Saanich Inlet, British Columbia, Canada - SI106_200 | ecosystem: Environmental > Aquatic > Marine > Inlet | place: Canada: British Columbia | collected...
AGATAATGCCTGATTTTGTAACCTCTTCTTTTGCTAGAGGCTTGACGATTATACGATCGCCCAATGGTTTTAAATTCATATTTTTTTTAGTTTAATTATACTAAATTAGCACTCTATATTATAGAGTGCTAACTTTATTTTGTCAATAATTTATCCTCTGTGCTTGTAGAGATTGACGAACGCCAGTGTCATCAATAACCACCCCGTCCAACTGGTCCATAAATAGTGATCAAAGAGTCCTAAAACTATAAGACCTAGTATCAAACTAGTCGACATAATATCCACTTGATTGGCTTCTTTGATTATCAGGCGTACAACGTTGACCAACAACAAAACCCCAACCATACCAACTTCAGCCAACATCAAGATAAAGATATCGTGAATTGGTTGAGAATCAAATACATTGTCTGGGTTGTTCTTTTGATAAGTGACATATGTATTCATACCCAAGCCTTGTCCAAAGAAAATATTTTTGTAGCTATCCCAATGCAATTGATCGAGAGTATCTACTCTTTGTTCTACTGACTGTTGTTCCAATCTATTGTCTGCCTGGACACGAGAGCTCCAGGTACCGGGCCACCAACTATTGAATACCAAAAATATAATCAAAAACAAAAATCCAAATTTTGTAACAACATTGACCACTAGCCAATCTCTTTTGAAAATATTTATCAACAATAGACTAAAGATACTAAGTACCAAGGCTAGCAAGGCTCCTCGAGAAAAAGTAGCCAACAAACCAAAGCTGGCTACTATAATACCAGTAAGTATAAAAATAAAATCTACTAAATGTTTTTTATTGAGTACTTTTTTCCAGTCATCTTTTGCGCATTTTTTATAAAAATTCATCCAGAGATAAATTCCCAAAAATATTGCTACAAATAAAAATCCTCCCAAAATATTTGGATGAGGCAGTGAACCATAAGCTCGTAAAATCCTTTGATCCCCCAATGACACTACTGAAGTGCCTAGAGTTTCTGGTAGATGCTCAGCAATGCCCAACCACTTGTTGGCAAAGATTTGTTGAGTAAATAATTGTTTTAAAGCTAGTCCTCCTTGTACAAGGCCACTCAATAAAAACATCCTAAAAGCTACCACTTTTGGAATAAACTTTACCATATAAGCAAATAAAGCTGCCATATAGAGTAAGGCCAAATACCAAAATGAAACTACCGGTACCAAAGAAAATAAACTAACAACTACTGAATAAGCAAATAAAACATAGAAAAATTTATTTTTAGAAAAATGCAATTCTTTTTTATGTGATAGGGCAAAAAATAAAGCACCCAACAACAAAACTATCATACTAGCATAAATGCTTAGACGTCCATATTCCCAAAGCTGACCATCTATATGCCAGTTATAAAAAATCCAACGAGCCTGCCAAGGAATCAAGAAAATAAATATTCCTACAAAAAACTTGAAAGTCTTGTCAAAAATCTTTTCATAATTTTTTTCTTTTTTGAACAACATATCTTTATTTTAATTTAATATTGTATGTAATCTTTCTCGCCACTTTTTGTAAAATAACTCTCGCCTGTCATTTGGATGAAACTTTAACATAGTTTCATTGACGATCACTCGAGTATCTACATTTACCATCGAGCTCAAATTGTGACTAATAATCTTTGTTTGCAATTTTCTATAAAAGGTATCAAGCCAACGATTGAAAATCGGGGGTGAGACAATGTATCGAAAAACTTTGCCCGACCAAGATGACAATCTATTTTCTTCCACCTCTTTACTAAATTCATTGGTATACCCATTTGGCAAATTTTCTTTATGCCAATCGTTTTCTTTCATAAACTTTTCATACAAACCATCTGGATTGTATATTGGCATCAATTGCTGTACCCAATAAGCAGAATAAAGGTCTTGATGGTGCATCATTATTTTTTTTATATCCAAACTACTTTCATCTATAAAAAAACTCAGGCAAAAAGCATCTTTGTTGGCACCATCGGCTGGTCGGAGTCCAAAAATTTTTATAAATAAAACAGAAAAAAATCTAGCCAGCCAAATCTTATTCTTTTTGGTTATTATAAAAAAATCAATATCACTATCCTCTTTGGCGTTGCTGATAGCCAGAGAATTGCACACTGCCATCATCCTGATAAAAGGTATAAAACGATAGAGCTTTGCCAGCCTGATTGCTCGACGATATTTATGCTCAGCAACATTGTTGTTTTGTTTTCGACGATAACAGGTATTTTCTCTATCTTTTAGACTATAAAATCCTTCTACTTTTGATACCTTGTCGGTCAAAAACTCGCTGTCCTCTAAAACATTTTTTATCTCAGAGAGAGCTACTTTTTTACCTGGTTTATAAAGCCATTTCCATATTTCGCTTTCAGTCAAAGGATAGCTAAATATATCGAAAAATGCCAAAGTCTGAATAATAGATTTCTCAATATTTGTCATATACTAATATTACTCAAAAATGGGCTTTTTTACAAGAAAGAAAAAAGCTCCGAGCTGAGCTCGGAGCTAATTTTATTTTTTTCTATTAAACATTCTATCTAGATATTGTCCAGTATAACTTTTTTTGATTTTAGCTACCTGACTAGGCGTACCTTCGGCTACTACATAGCCTCCTCTGTCTCCGCCCTCTGGCCCCAAATCTATTATCCAGTCAGAGCTTTTGATTACATCAAGATTATGTTCGATGACCAGCACTGTATTTCCTTTGTCTGCCAAACGGTGCAAAACCTCCAGAAGTCTTTTGACATCATCAAAGTGTAATCCAGTAGTTGGCTCATCCAAAATATATAGAGCCTTTCCTGAAGAACGACGAGAAAGTTCTGTGGCCAGCTTTATACGTTGGGCTTCACCACCAGACAAGGTTGTGGCTGATTGACCAAGCTTGATATAACCCAAGCCTACATCAACCAGTGTTTTTAGTTTATTGAAAATATTTGGAATATTAGCAAAAAAGCTCATTGCTTCTTCGGCGGTCATATCTAAAATTTCTGCAATATCTTTTCCTTTGTAGTGTATCTCCATAGCCTCTTCGTTGTATCTCTTGCCGTGGCATTCTTTACACTCTACATAGACATTTGGCAAAAAGTTCATCTCTATTTTGATTACACCATCACCCTGACAAGCTTCACAACGTCCACCTTTGACATTGAAACTAAATCTACCAGCTTTGTAGCCGCGGATTTTTGCTTCTGGCAACTCTGCAAACAAATCACGAATATAAGTAAAGACTCCTGTATAGGTAGCGGGGTTTGAGCGTGGTGTCCGACCAATTGGAGATTGATCAATATTGATCACTTTATCAATATTTGCCAAACCTTTTATTTCTTTGTGTTGCCCAGGATTATCCTTGGCTCTATAAAAATGTTTTGATAGGGCTTTGGCTAAAATTTCTGTCATCAAGGTAGATTTTCCGCTACCTGATACACCTGTAATAGAAACAAATTTACCCAAAGGTATCTTTACGTCTATTTCTTTGAGATTAAATTCGGCTGCTCCCAAAATTTCGATAAATTTTCCATTTCCTTTTCTCTGTTTTTTGGGCACAGGAATAAAAGAAGCTCCTGAAAGGTATTTTCCGGTCAAAGATTTTTTGTTTTTTTTGATAGCCAACGGAGTACCTTCGGCCACAACCTTACCACCATGTTTACCGGCACCAGGCCCGATGTCTATAACATGATCAGATTCCAAAATAGTTTCTTCATCGTGTTCTACGACAATTACAGTGTTTCCCAGGTCTCTTAAATTTTTTAATGTTTCAATAAGTCTATTATTGTCTCTCTGATGAAGACCAATAGAAGGTTCGTCCAAGATATACAAAACACCAGTAAGAGATGAGCCAATTTGAGTAGCCAAACGAATACGTTGAGCTTCACCACCTGACAAAGTATTGGCTGATCTATCTATGGTCAAATAATTTAATCCTACATTAGCCAAAAAATTGAGCCTTTCTCGAACTTCTCTCAATATCTGCTTGGCAATGATCATTTGTTGATTGGTCAGAGTCTTTGGTAGCTTGGTAAAAAAGCTCATTGCTTCATCAATGTTCATTTCTACAATTTCGGCAATATTTTTATCAGTCACCTTGATGCTCAATATATTCTCTTTCAATCTTTTTCCCTTACATGTTTCACATAGCTCTATCTTCATATAACGCTCAATCTCACTACGAATATAGTCCGAATCAGTCTCGCGATATCTTCTTTCAAGATTTGGGATTACACCCTCAAATTTTGTGCTATAATCACCGTTGAATTTCGCACTATTATAATTTAGCTTGTACTCCTCATCGCCAGTACCATGCAAAATAATATCTAGATTTTTTTTGCTGAGTTTACTTACTGCTACGCGATTAGAAAATTTGTGTTTCTTTGAAACACCATCCAAAATAGCGGCATACCAACCCTGATTGGCAGCAGTTCTTGACCAAGGACGGATAGCTCCTTCGGCTAGGGCTAGATTTTTGTTTGGAATCACCAACCCTGGATCAATAGTAAGCTTGGTGCCAAGACCTGTACAATCAGGACAGGCTCCGTGAGGACTATTGAAAGAAAAATTTCTAGCTTCTATTTCTGGAAAATTTATTTCACTATGCTCTGGACAAGTAAACTGCTCACTAAAAGCAATGTCTTCGTTTTTCTTTGGTATGTGTACTACTACATAACTATTTCCCATATCCAAGCATACTTCCAAAGACTGCAGGAGGCGACTCTTGGTCTCACGAGTACCATCTCTACGCAGGCGATCTATCACTACTTCGATAGTGTGCTTTTTATATTTATCCAAATCTACATCAAGAGCCTCTTCTAGAGTAATTAGATCACCATCTAGCCTGACTCTTTTGTAACCAGCTATCTGGACACGCTCTAGGGCCTTTTTGTGCTCTCCTTTTTTATCTCGGACAATAGGAGCTAGCAACATAAACTCAGTTTCTGCTGGTAGGCGCCAAATTTTTTCTACTATTTGTTGCTGAGTTTGTTTGACTACCGCCTTACCACACTTGTAGCAATAAGGTACGCCAATCTTTGCAAATAATAATCTAAGATAATCATAAATCTCTGTAACTGTACCGACGGTAGAGCGAGGATTTCTAGAAGATGATTTTTGATCTATAGAAATAGCTGGAGATAATCCATCTATTTGTTCTACATCTGGCTTATCCATCAAACCCAAAAACTGCCGAGCATAAGAAGATAATGATTCAACATATCTCCTCTGCCCCTCGGCATAAATAGTATCAAAGGCAAGTGATGATTTTCCCGAGCCAGACAAACCAGTAATCACAACTAGCTTATCGCGAGGGATCTTTACATCAACATTTTTAAGATTATGTACTGCTGCACCTTTGATAGTAATAAATTTTGGCATAGAGTTTTGTTTCTTAATTTTTGAAAACACTAATCTTGAACATGGTATCATAGAAAAGTTGAGCAGTCAATCCCTAACATTGCTAGCTCTCGAATGCTTTGCTATATTTAAGCCATGAACCCCGTTAGAAATTTACGAAAATATTCTTTGTGGGGTGATTGGATAAACTATTTTACTATTAATTTCTAACGGGGTGAAACCAAATTTTAATAAAATCACAACTCAACCTGGAATATACTTTTTCCTCAATAAAAACGGGGATATTATTTATATTGGTAAAGCCAAAAATATATTTAAACGAGTAAAGTCATATTGGCAAAAAGGATCCGAACTGACCGAGCAAAAACAACAGATGGTCAGTGAAATAAGCAAGGTCCAATTTACCGTTGTTGATAATGAAACCGAAAGCTTACTTCTCGAAGCATCACAAATAAAAAAATATCAACCAAAATATAACATCGTTTTAAAAGATGATAAAAATTGGGGTTACATAGTAATCCTGGACGAGCCCTTTCCTAGGATAGTAGTCACCCATGGACGTCAACGTAGAAAGGGACAACACTTTGGACCTTATACCTCTACTCTATCAGCTCGCACAACGGTTAGATTTTTACATCGTGTCTTGCCTCTGCGTACCTGCAACAGAAATTTATCTCACCTTCCCAAAGGAAAAATATGCCTAGAATATCACATGCACCGTTGTCCTGGTCCTTGCGAAAAACTAATCAACAATAATGATTATAAAAAAATAATAGACTCTGCCAAAAAAATATTACGTGGCCAGACAAAAGACATAGAAAAAAATCTACGCACACAAATCAGTACTGCTAGTAAAAACAAAAATTTTGAGCTAGCCAATATAAAAAAGAAGCAACTAGCTGCCCTACAAAGGATAAAGCTCAAACAAAAAATAATCAGCCAGGTAAATATCAATCAAGACATAATCAACCTCAGTAGTATCGGACAAAAAACCATCCTTACTTTGATGACTGTCCGCAAGGGAATACTTGGAGACAAATTTAATTTTACAATTGACAACAAACTAAGCCTTCCTGACAAAGAAATATTCCAAAATTTTATCAACCAGTTTTATACTCACAAAGCTGATTTGCCAAAAAATATTATCCTGCCAACCAAAATAAACAAAAATCAAACACTCTTGGAGAAAAATATAAAAATAATACTACCGCAAAGAGGAAAAAATAAAGACTTACTCGCTTTGGTCAAAAAAAATGCCGACCTGGTCGCTGATAGAATGTCTATAAATCCAAATATCAAAAAACTTTTATCTTTACAAAAACTTTTGAAGCTAAGTGGTTTCCCCAAACGAATAGAGGTATACGATATTTCAAATATATCAGGTGAACACGCCGTAGGCTCTATGGTGGTGTTCAATAATGGCCAAATTGACAGCGATCAATATCGTTTATTTAAAATAAAAGGAATACCTGGACCAAACGACGCTCATATGATGGCCCAAGTTCTATCTCGTCGCAGCAAACATAGTGAGTGGACCACTCCTGATTTGATTATTTTGGATGGAGGAAAGCCACAACTAAACACCGTGATGCCCGTCTTACCAAAAAATTGGAAAAATAAAATAATAGCCTTGGCTAAAAAAGAAGAAGAAATATTTTTACCAGGCATAAAAAAATCCCTAAAACTAACTAAAAGTAACCCCATTTCACTGATGTTGCAAAATATGCGTAATCAAGCTCACAAGTTTGCTATCAAAAACTACCGTAAGCAACATCAAAAAAACTGGTTATAATGCCAATATCACCCCTTCTGCACCCAAGACTTAAAGCATCTATACTTTCTACTTCATATTTAGCTTATACCTACTATCTTGACAAAAAGACTCCATACTGCTAGTATGTAGTAGTTATTATCTACTATTACAAATGAAAAACATTTTAAACATTATCCAGATTGTTATTTCTATTCTGTTGATTATTACTGTTTTGATGCAGCAAAAAGGATCAGGATTAGGAAGTGCTTTTGGTGGAGACTCCGCTGTCTATCGCACCAAAAGAGGAGCTGAAAAATTTATCTTTCGTCTTACTATAGCATTAGCTATCCTATTTTTAGCTACTGCATTAGCTAGCATTTTTGTTAGCTAAACCTAATTATTTAAAACCACAGTTATAAGGTTTTACTCTGAAATAATTAAGAAAGGGTTGTCTTTAATTGAAAGAAAAACGCGTTTTTTAGGTGTTAAATTTTATAGTTGGTTCAAAAAAACCAAAAACACCCTTGTCCAGCCCGAAGAAAAAGATATAAATCAACAATTGATATTGAAATTAAATAAAAAGAAAATGCCTAGCTTTTCCCAAATAAGGCAATTACCAAAGTTTTTAAATAAAATAGAAAAATTCCAATTGATAGTAGCGCTAGTTATATTATTGGTAGCTAGTTTTACTATCGGTTGGCGTTTTTGGCTCACTCAATCAACTCCCATACCAAAAGCCGGCGGTACTTATACCGAAGGGATGATTGGAGCGCCCAGTTATGTAAACCCTATTTTGGCTACATCTGATGTAGACCGAGATTTGGTCAAACTCATCTTCTCAGGTTTGATGAAATTTGATGAACAAGGCCAACTTGTTGAAGATTTGGCTTTAGGATACAGAATAGACGCTGAACAAACTACTTATACTTTTGAATTGAAAGATGGCTTACGTTGGCACGACGGCACTCCTTTGATTGCTGATGATATTATTTTTACTATCAATAGTATAAAAAACCCTGAGTATAGTAGCCCTTTAAAAAATAGTTTTAGTGGGGTCAGTGTACACAAAATAAATGACAAAACTATTCAATTTAAATTGGAAAAGCCTTTTGCGCCTTTCTTGTCTATCTTGACGGTCGGTATCATACCAGAACATCTTTGGTATAGTACACCAGCTTTATCAGTGGCACTATCTCCTATCAACACTCGCCCTATTGGCAGTGGACCTTATCAGTTTAAAGCTTTGACTCGAGATGGTAGCGGTATTGTTAGAAATTATACTTTAGAATCTTACCCTGACTATCATCTAGTCCCAGCTTATATCTCTGAGCTTCATTTCAAATTCTATCCTGACTTTGATACAGGAGTAGCTGCCCTACAAAATAAAAATGTGGATGGCTTGGTCTACTTACCAAAGGAATACAAAGAAGAGCTTGTCAAAAATAAAAAAATTACTTTACACAATCTACAATTCCCTCAATACACTGCTATATTTTTTAACCCAAAAAATAACGAACTTCTGGCAGACGCCGATATTCGAAAAGCCTTGGCTTTGAGTGTAGATAAACAAAGAATTTTAACTGAAGTATTGAATGGCGATGGACAAATCTCAAATGCGCCCATACTACCTGGTATGATTGGCCACGATGAGAACATAAAAGCTCCTGACCTCAATATTGAAGAAGCTAATAATATTCTTGAAGAATTAGGCTGGAAATACGAAGGTGAAAATGATTTTAGAACCAAAGGTGAAGAAGACGAAAAAACAGAACTCAGTATCAAACTAACTACTGTGGCCCAATCTGAAAATTCTAAAACAGTAGAAATAATCAAAGAAGGCTGGAAAAGTATTGGTGTAAAAACTGAAATAGACACTATCACCAAAGATAAAATCAAAAAAGATGTAATTGAACCTCGTAATTACCAAGCCCTGTTGTTTGGCGAAGTGATAAATATCAATTCTGGACTTTATCCATTTTGGCACTCAACTCAAAATGCTCATCCAGGGCTAAATTTGAGTGTCATGGCAAACAAAGATGTTGATCAATATCTAGAAGATGCCTTAGCTGCCAAAACTAACGAAGAAAAAATAGAACCATTGAAGAAATTCCAAGAAAAATTACTAGAGTTAAACTTTGCTATATTTTTATACAACCCTACATATACTTACCCTACAGCCAGCAAGCTATACGGATTGGATAGTCTCCAATTTATAAACTTGCCAGCTGATCGTTTTAACAATATAAATTCTTGGTATCTAAAAACCAAAAGAATTATATCTCGTTAAACAAAATTAATTATTAATCTGTTATTGATTTATGAACGCAATGAAAGATTCAACTGACAAATTATTGTCATCACCTGGTGCCGGTGGAAAAAGCAAAAAATCTAAAAATTCTTTTAGAAAAAAACGTGCTCCCCACACAAAACCAGCTACTCAGGTAGCCAGACCGACGGTCAAGGCAAATGCTGCTACAAAAAGAAATGCAAAAAAAGCAGTGAGTAGAACCAATGCTACCAATGCAAAGAAAAAACAAGCATACGGAAAAAAGACAAATTCAAGGTCCGAACTAAAAGGCCCATTAAAGGTTGCCAGTAAGGCTCCTGCCCTGGGCACAGGTAAACTACGCGTTATACCTATTGGAGGATGCGAAGAAGTTGGACGTAATATGACTGTTTTTGAATATGGCAATGATATAATCATCGTTGACATGGGCCTACAATGGCCCGAAGAAGATATGCCTGGTATTGATTATATTATTCCCAATGCCCACTATCTAAAAGGAAAAGAAAAAAAGATTCGTGGTGTAATCATCACCCATGGACATTACGACCATATTGGTGCCATCCCCCATTTGGCTCCAATACTCGGTAATCCAACTATCTATGGTACTCCTCTGACTTTGGGGATTATTGCCAAAAGACAAGAGGACTACAAAGGTCAAAAGGCTTTACGCCTAAAATCTATTACCGCTAACAATAAACTACAATTAGGTAAATTTAAAATTAGCTTTTTTGGTGTAAGTCACAATATTCCTGGCTCACTAGGTGTAGTCATTGATACTCCAAATGGTAAAATAGTCCACACCGGAGACTTCAAGCTTGATGCCAAGGCTTCTGGGGATGCCCCAACTGAAATGGCCAAGATAAAAGCTCTTGGAAAACAAAATATTTTGGCTCTGATGTCTGATAGTACAAATGCCCCCCAAACAGGACACCAACTTACCGAAGGAGATATTCAAACAAATATAGATGAGCTCCTAGGTCAGGCTCCTGGTAGAATTATTGTAGGTACCTTTGCTTCACTATTGGGTAGAATCCAACAAATCATTTGGGCAGCTGAGAAAATAAACAAAAAGGTAATCATCGAAGGATTTGGCATGAAACGTAATGTTGAGCTAGCCTTACAACTTGGTTATATGAAAGTCAAAAAAGGAACCATTATCCAAATCAAAGACATGAAAGATTATCCAGACAACAAGATTGTAATCATGTGTACTGGAGCTCAAGGCGAAGACAATGCTGTTCTGATGCGAATCGCAAATGGTGAACACAGAAAGCTAAAAATATCAAAAGGAGATACTATTGTTTTCTCATCTTCAGTAATCCCCGGAAACGAAAGATCCGTCCAAAGACTCAAAGATGGTCTCTATCGCAAAGGAGCTGAAGTAGTCCACTACAAGATGATGGATGTCCATGCTGGTGGTCACGCTCGTCAAGAAGACTTGTTTGATATGATAAAAATGGTTAAACCAAAATATCATATTCCGGTTTATGGAAATCATTCCTTTTTAAAAATTCATGGAAAAGTTGCCGAAAGAGCTGGCATTCCAGAAAATAAAATTTTTATACCCGACAATGGACAAATTATAGAATTTGATAAAAACCGCCACGGCGAACTAACCAAACAAAAAGTTTCTTCTGAGTATGTTTTTGTAGATGGCTTGGGTGTTGGTGATATATCAAATATTGTTTTACGTGATAGACAGATGATGGCTGGTGACGGCATGGTAGTGGTGATTGCCACTATTTCAAAAAGTGGCCGTTTGATTCACTCACCTGATATCATTTCTCGTGGCTTTATCTATATGAGAGAAAATAAAGCTCTAGTAGAAACTATCCGTACTAAAATAAAAAATATTGTAAATGACCACCATAAGACAAACTCACAAATAAATGATTCTTATATCAAGGATTCTTTACGAAATGAGATTGGTCAATTTATATTTAGCAAAACAAAGCGTAGACCAATGATATTACCAGTGATAATAGAAGTCTAAAATAAAAAACAGTCCTTTGGGGCTGTTTTTTATTTAGTTGACCCAAATGTTTTATTTAGATACAATAAAACAAGTATTATTTAATAAAATTGATATGAAAAAATTAGTTTCAGGTATAAAACCAACCGGCAAGCTGCACTTGGGAAATTATTTGGGAGCTATCAAAAATTGGGTAGCCTTACAAAATGAATACGAGTGTTATTATTTTATTGCTGATTACCACGCCCTCACCACCGAAATTTCAGCTAAAGAACTAAGTCAAAATACCTTTGACCTAGTGGTAGATCTTTTGGCTTTGGGCATAGACCCAAGCAAGGTTACTTTCTTTAAACAATCAGATGTAATCGGACATACTGAGCTTGGCTGGGTTTTTAATTGCTTGACTCCGGTCTCAGAGCTACAGCGCATGACTCAGTTCAAAGACAAGTCAGGTGATCAATCAGCCAACATCAATGCTGGTCTACTTACTTATCCTGCCTTACAGGCTTCTGACATCTTACTTTATAAAGGTGAGGTAGTGCCTGTTGGGGAAGATCAATTGCAACATCTAGAATTGACCAGAATTGTAGCCAGAAAATTTAACAACCGATATGACGATTATTTTCCAAAGATAGAGCCAATAGTATCCCATGCTGCCCGAGTAATGTCACTCAATAATCCAGAGAAAAAAATGAGTAAATCTTTGGGAGATCAAAGTTATATAGCAATTCGCGAAACCGAAGATGATGTCAGAAAAAAAATTAAAAAAGCTATTTCTGATAAAACTGGTGTTGAAAATTTACTTGAGCTTTATTTGTACTTTGGTGATAAAGAAAAACACCAAAAAATGTCTGAGGATGCCAAACTAGACAAATTGATGAATTCTGAACTAAAAGAAGAATTAACAAAATCAATATTGGATTTCTTGAAACCTATCCAAGAAAAAATAAAAAACTA
>Ga0257125_1003117_pt1 | contig 12272 bp, 9 predicted proteins | sample SI106_200metaG_FD_190183 | JGI IMG/M metagenome (GOLD analysis project Ga0257125, IMG submission 190183) | Marine microbial communities from Saanich Inlet, British Columbia, Canada - SI106_200 | ecosystem: Environmental > Aquatic > Marine > Inlet | place: Canada: British Columbia | collected...
TCATGACAATTTTCAACTTTGCTTAATTGAATTAGTTTTTGCCAGTCAAAAAATGGACCACGTGCCCGGTACAGATCGCTTGTATTAGAGGATGATCCGGTAACGGGCACGTGAATACCCTTTAACAAACTCTACTCATTAGCTCTGAGGCACCTGATGTGCTCTCCTGATCTTACGGCATTAAAACTGACAGCAATCTTCAGCATCCCTTGATAAGGAATAGATCGTCATTCCCCAAACTCTTTTTATCCTAGAGAAAAATAGTTTAGTAATTAATAATATAGCATGTAGGGAGACATTAAATGGAACAGGTAACTATAATTTTTCAACCATCCGGGCATCGGGGACAAGTATCCAAAGGCTGCAGTGTTCTGGAAGGTGCGCGAGAATTGGGCGAAAATATAGAATCTCTCTGTGGTGGTAATGAAACTTGTGGAAAATGCAAAATCCAGGTTTCCGAGGGAAGCTATCCAAAATACGGTATTGTTTCAGACCGTAAACACCTTTCCCCCTGGAAAAAAAATGAAGCACGATTTATAAACGAAAAAGATAAACAAAACGCTTATCGTTTAGCTTGTTGTGCTGAAGTTCAGGGCGATCTCCTGATCTTTGTTCCGGAAGAGTCCAGGGCTTCCAAACAAATCGTATCCAAACACCCCCACGAAATTACGATTGATTCTGATCCAGCGGTAAGAAAATACTTTCTGGAGTTATCGGTACCTTCCAAAAATGATTTGGACGGGGATACGGAACGCTTACTTAAAGAGCTAAAAAACCGGGATGCTTTGGAGGAGTCCTGTTTTGTTGAGGATAGGTTACAGTGTGTTGACTTGGATGTGTTGCGGAGCCTTCCTGCACGTCTTCGTGATCAAAAATGGAAGGTTACGGCGAGTGTTTGGATGGATCGGGAAATCATTCGGGTTGTTTCTGGAAACGTACCTGATAGGTATGGCGTAGCAGTGGATATTGGGACTACCACTGTTGCGGCTTCTCTTTTGCATCTGGATACAGGGCGGATTCTCAATACCCAGTTTATGATGAATCCCCAGGGAAAATACGGTGAGGACGTCATTTCCCGTGTTAACTACCATGTTAAGCATAAAGATGGTCTTGAGCGCATGAGTGCCGATATCACCAAAACGCTCAACCAGATGATTGAAGCGATGCTGTTAAGTACCTGGCCACAAGATATTAAATGGTCCCGGATAAATGGGTTGGATTTTCCGGATATCCAAAAACAGCGCGATCAGGCAAACAATGATTTTTTGTGCCTACTGCCTGATGATATAGAAGATGTTAGCATTGTCGGTAATACTATCATGCATCATATCCTGCTGGGAATAGATCCAAAATATGTTGCTCTGGCACCGTTTCCGCCAGTAATAAAAAAAAGTTTGAATATTAAAGCCCGGGATTTGAAAATTGATGTTTGTCCCTCTGCCTATGTTCATCTTTTGCCTAATCAAGCTGGTTTTGTGGGTGCCGATAACACAGCCGTAATTATTGCCGAGAAACCTTATGAATCTGATCCTGTTCATTTGATTATCGATATCGGTACCAATGGTGAGTTGGTAATTGGTAATAAAAACCGTCTGTTATCCACTTCCTGCGCGACGGGGCCGGCCCTCGAAGGCGCTGAAATGAAGTTTGGTATGCGTGCTGCTCCCGGGGCTATAGAACGAATTGCTATTGATCCGAAAACGCTCGAAGTAGATTATAAAGTGGTCGAAAATGACAAGTGGTCCAACTATGCTGAACCAGGGGAATTGAAAACCTGTGGAATTTGTGGTTCAGGAATCATGGATCTTCTGGCTGAACTTTACCTGGGTGGCATTATTATGAAAAGCGGGGCTTTTCGAGAAGATATCCCTTCTAATCGATTTCGCACTAACCTTGAAACTGAAGAAGAGGAATTTGTCATTGCCTGGGCAGCTGAAACTTCTATCGGTCATGATATTACCATAACCCAGAACGATATTCGCCAAATTCAGCTTGCCAAAGCCGCTATTTATTGCGGGTGTAAATTACTAATGCGTGAATGGGGAACTTCCCAGGTAGATGTTGTTAAAATTGCAGGGGGGTTTGGACTTCATATCGATCCCTTGAAGGCGATGATAATGGGTTTGATTCCCGATTTTGATCCAAAGCAGATCATCCCCGTAGGCAATGCAGCAGGTGCCGGTGCACGTGCCGCATTATTAAATCGCGAGATGAGAACTGAAGCCGTTAGGATTGCGGAGAAGGTCGAATATGTGAACTTGACATCACTGAAGGGATTTAAAAAAGAGTTTATTGAGGCGCTGCACATACCGCATAAGAAAGATCTTTTCCCTCATTTGGAGTCCATTCTTACATCCGAGATACTCTATCAAAAATAAAGCGTTTATTTAACATAAAGGAGAAGGGGTAGCCCGCTTTTCTATTCATTTGTTGCGGACACATTTTTTCAGCTGGGAAAGAAAATCGTCAGCTTTGATATTCCAACCCACAAACGCCAGGCGTGTTTCAACTTCTTTTTCCCACGGTTGCCACTCGGTTTTACCGGCCACGGAGTTGATCATCATCGAGTGATCGCCGAAGTTCACCGTTCCTTTGAGGCGAAATAGTTCCCAGGGCATTTGCGCAACAAAGCTTTTGAATGCTGTTTCATTCATCGGCGTAGATTCGGTAAATGAAAATGTTACATAACTCTTATCCGTGAATATGGCATGATCCTGAAAAGTTGTTTTGTGATGGTTGATATGATCACCACAAGTACCGTTTTTGCACCTTGTGCATTCGTTCTGTTGTATATCAGATTCCGAAGTCAAAAGATTGTGCTCATTAGGTTTAGTCCATAAGACTTCAGGTTCTATCGAACAATTCACAGCAGGAATGACCTGGGCATTTGGAATTGATTGATGAATTTCTGAAAGAAAGTTTGCGATATCATTCTTGTCCAACAGATCTACTTTATTAAAGATAATGGTATCGGCCTGGTTCAGTTGCCTGAAAAAGAGAGTTCCAAAAACATTCCGAACTTCCCAACACTCGGCATCCATGACAGTGATTACTTTGTGTAATTCAATCTGATCTTTGAAATCCGCGGTTGCTAATATTTCTGAAACAGCTGCCGGATCTGCCACACCTGTAGCTTCGATGATAATATAGCGAGGTCCAAAGTGATTGAGTATTTCTTGAATGGACTCTTGCAAATCATCGCTCATGGAACAACAAATACAGCCACTGGTGAGTTCAACAACATCACAACCGAGATTCTTGATCAACAATCCATCGATCCCCACCTCACCAACTTCATTCATAATGATGACCGTATCCGACATATCGGTATCAAAGGCCATGATATGTTTTAACAGCGTTGTCTTTCCAGACCCCAAAAAACCTGACAGGAGGATTATTTTAGTTTTTTCTTTCATAATTTTCAATCAGTTCAATATGGTTTAAGTTAGCTAACTTTAGCGGTTTTTTTGAGTACCAGTTGAATTCGACTCCAAACAAAATATCAATATTAATCCAGGGAAATCAATTCAAGCTCCATTAATTCCAATCTCTGAAAAAGTGATTTCTATCATTGCCCCCCCCCTTGGTAAAAACAGGGAGGGAAGAATTTTTACCTTAAAAAATATGGTTTCTAAACCAGCAGGTAAGTCTGGTATTTGAGAAGTCTGAAGGAAAGGGACAAAGCACCTGCAATCACAGGATCATCATGAATAATGACAAGCTCTTTACTTTTGTTCAGCTTTTCAAGATTGGCAAAGGACCATAAGTTCTCATAAGGGATGTTGATGGCATTTTCCACATGACCTTTTTCAAATTTTTCAGCCGACCGAAAATCAATCAGATCTGGATTTCTCAGGGCTTTGGCCTGCTCGATTCCTATGCACCATGTGGCTGGATTGCTTTGATTGGTTTGCATGATGTTCTGAAGGAGTTTGGATTCGGTGTCAATTGCATAAAAAGCATCCATCCAGCCTTTCATCCCAACCCGCATCCAGTTAACACTAGTGTAACCTTGAATAACCGCCAACCTGGCGGCGTGATAAGATTTCCATCACTTATCATCTGCGCAATAGAAGACGATAGAGGTGCCTTTATCCTTGGGAAGGGCTTCGAGGTCAAACTGGGCCTGAGTCAGATCAAAATCGATCCGTTTGTGATCTTTGGGAACATCCATTGTGATGTGGACAGATCCGCTGGCGCGTCTCATGCACCAATCTGTCATGTGAGTAAAGGCAGCAATAAGCATACCTCCCTCTGATTGGATTTTGAGAGCATCTTGCGGAGAGGCGACCACAACACCTTCGAGGACTTCTGGTGTTAAACTCATTTAAAACTCCTTTTTGTGAAATTTTGATAAAAGTTGGACTTCAACCGTTTTGTAGTTAATTTCAATAATTGAGCCAAGATCATCACATTCTGAAATCTTAGAGCTATCCACCCTTTGTTAAAGTTTTATTGATTAATGAGCCAATTAGAAGCTAAGGATAACTCCATTTTGGAAAAACCATTCCATAATGGAGTTATTTTTTGGTTGGAAATATTTTAAACGTTTTTTGTTAAAAACTTAATACAACATTGGTACTACTGGGCATCTACAAGTAATTATGACCTCTCTAGTGGAAACGTCAAAAACCTTAATTTTTATAATGCTGACGGTGGAAGATGATTTTCCCAAAGGAAATCACCATAAGAGAGTCATCCTTTCTCGTGATTTTAGTTGTATGAATCCAGCAAACTTGTCAAAGTCAATCCACAATGTAGGCGGGACTTTTTGTTTGGCCTATGCAATTAGATTAATAGGGGAAATTCTTAAATATTTGGATTTGATGGTATCGGAGCTTAAATTGATCAATAAACCCAACAATAAATTAATAAAAACAATCTTTTATACGGGGCTAGCGCTAATTGCATTTGCCTCGAATTCCGTATTGTGTCGCCTAGCATTAGGAGAGAGGGTTATTGATGCAGCCAGTTTTACTATTATACGGCTGTTATCTGGGGTTATTGTTCTTCTATTACTTAATGGTATCCTCAGGAATAAAAATACTACGGTAACCAAAGGAAGCTGGTCCTCCGGTCTGATGCTATTTATTTATGCGATAACTTTTTCCTATGCATATATTACGTTGGATACAGGTACCGGTGCATTAATCTTGTTTGCTTCAGTCCAAATAACGATGGTGCTAGTATCTCTTATTTCGGGAAATAGATTACGGGTTTGCGAATATACTGGAGTTATAATAGCTTTTACGGGATTTGTTTATCTGATTCTACCTGGGGTGTCGACTCCGTCAGCGATTGGTTTTTTAATGATGTCCGTATCCGGTATTGCCTGGGGTATCTATACTTTGAAAGGAATAGGCCTGAGTAATCCACTAATGACCACAACCTACAATTTTATCAGGACTATTCCATTTGTTTTGATTTTAATAGTCATCACGAACAAAAATGCAAGTTATTCATCTGAGGGCATTTTGTTGGCTGTCTTATCCGGCGGTATCGCATCCGGGATTGGTTATACGATTTGGTATATCGCACTTGGTGGGCTTTCATCCATTCAAGCAGCTGTACTCCAATTATTAGTTCCTGTAATTGCAACTATGGGAGGCGTTGTATTTGTTTCTGAGGCAATCACACTTCGTCTAACAGTTTCAGCGATAATGATACTTGGTGGTATTTTCCTGTCAATTTGGCCTTGGTCTTCCTCTCGATCATCTTGAAATCATTAAAAGGAATCAATTAAAAATACTCGTGCGGGTGTGTCTGGAAACTATAAAAAGAAACTATTTTTATTTTGTTTCCTCGCGTTTTCATGGCAGATCGTTCTGACTTCACGGATAAGTTTGCGAATATATTTTAGAGGAATATCATCCGGAAAAAGTTCTTTGATAAACGAGAAGTTATTGCGAATCCGATAAATATATTTGAAAGCGGCATTAATGATTAGGTTGTGATCGTAGACTAAAGCGGTTGTATCAGATAGGCTGATTAAATTAATCTCACTGGCTAAACCCCCTGCCGACATATGAATATTATCTCCATAGTGAATACCTAACATCCCAAAGGCAATCATTCTTCCGTAAGGTGTTCGGTCTACATTGTCAAATGTTTTATAATGGACAAAGTCAATATTTTTCTTAATTCCCAGTGAGTGCTTGATACATCGCTTGGCTCCGTCATACCTTGTCTCGTTTTCATTAATCATCGCAATCGGCAAAGACCAATAGTCCTCAAATGGGTGATATTTTCTTTTCACAATTGCCACCGAAATATCACCTTTTTTTGATAAATTTAAAATCGCACAGGTTACTACCAGGCCGATATTAGCCCATAAATACTGACTAACACCTCCTCGATTCATGCGAGGTACAAAAAGTTCTGGTTCATTCTCACTTTTAGCTGTTTCGATAGTGGTTATCGGTTTGGCCAGAAAATTCAGACGTTCACCTAAAGAATCTTTAACTTGATCCCAGTTCATCTGGATCCAGACATAAAGATCACCGGTGGTTCGATTTGGAAATTTTCCTAATAAATCGTCCAGATAGGCACCTTCGGCAAAAGGTAAAAATATTGAGTAATACCATTCCTTAGCCACTTCTGGTAGCGTCATCTTTTTTTCATGAATTTCTTCCAGAGGACCAGCAAAAAGTTGGATAATATTGAGTAATAGACGGTATGATCGGGGCCTGGTTAACTTGATATTGAATCCTTTCCCCAATTTGTTTAGGCTTGTTGCTTCTAAAAAATTAACATGCTCCTGGATTTTAAAGCGATCTTTGATGGTTAGTTCTTTAGTAATGGGAACATCAATTTCATATTCGCTTACCTCTGCATCAATAAAGGCTTGTTTACGACTTTTAGCTACAGAAACACGATGATTGCCGTCCCTTACAAAATAGAAATCGTCAATTTTAAATACTGAAATCGGAGGTAATGGTTTATTTTGCTCCATTATGTTGTCGATTGCCGACCATCGGGATTCTAAAGCATCATTTTTTGGAAAAAAGTTTTTATTGAAGTCTTCATATCGACCTTCACTCCCAATAATATTATCAAGTGGAATTTCACGCAGCCCAATATATCGTTCATTCCGGGCTTTCGTAATATCGACAATATCATGTAAAGACGGCAAACAATCGGCTTCTTTTTTTAACATGGTATAAATTGATTTAAAAAAAGATCTGAATCGAACATTATTAAAGTGAGTTTTAGATGAATTTATGGTAGCCATAGGCATCCTGTGGAATTAATAATATCATTGGATACAGCTTAATATGAGAACAGTGAGTAAAATTAAATTGTGAATCAATAATCAAAAATGTGATATTCATATCCATTAATTATTTCTGTTTCACCGTACTTGATCTGCCGGGGATTTCGGGAATAATTTAAATGCACATGGCCATGTAAAAAATATTTTGGCTTATAATGGTCTAAAATATATTGAAAGGTTTTAAATCCTTTATGTGGTAAATCTTCTAAATCACCCAAATTTTCAGCCGGCGCATGCGTGACCAGAATATCAATTTTATTTTTTTTTCGCCAAAGTTTTGGTTTCATTCGTAAAAGACGTGCTTTCATCTCTTTTTCAGTATATTGAAAGGGGCCGACTTTATACTTCATTGACCCTCCAAATCCCATTATAGAAAGTCCTTGAAAATCAATCACTTTACCATCCAGCAAATCCCACCCCGGTGGTGGTTTTTTGACAAAAGCAGTATCATGGTTTCCGGGCACATAATAACACGGAACATTGAGCATCGTGATGATGAACTCCAGATAGTAAGCTGGTAAGTCACCACAACTGATCACAATGTTGACCCCTTGAAATATATCGGGATTAAAATGATCATATAAGGCTGGGGATGGTTTATCTGATATTAATAAAATTTTCACAATACAGCGGTGTTTAATTGAAATTAATCTGATTGGTTTTATGTCTAAAAGCTATTCTTTCATAGTAAAACGCCCTCAGTTGAATGTCAATTCTGCTTTATTCACTAATTTTGCATGTTTACTGTTGAATTTGCTTTTTAATGTCAACAACACTAAGCCTATTTTACAGCGAAAAGATCAAGTGGCTATTCCTAAATATTATAGTTATAACAATTGTAGTACCCATTAATCGGTTCCCTTCGATATTTTTAACTTTTTAACACCATATTCATAAAAACATGTTACTTGACTACAGAAGCCCGGTTTCCTATTATGATGAAAAAATAATCGATAAGAGGTTCGTATGAAAACTTTGTTTTTACTATTCAGTATTTTGTTTTATTTATCAGGTACTATTCCCGGGGATGCGAAAACAACTTTTTTAACAATTGGGACTGGTGCTTTAACTGGTGTCTACTATCCAACTGGTGGTGCGATCGCTAAAATTGTTAATAAAAAAAGGAAAGAATTAGGGATTAGACTAACTGTTGAATCAACAAATGGTTCAGTTTATAATGTCAATGCGGTTGTAAGAAGACAATTTGATTTTGGTATTGTTCAGTCGGACAAACAATATTCTGCTACTATGGGTACCGGAGAGTGGGAGAATCAAGGACCACAGGCAGAACTTAGATCAGTATTCAGTATCTATCCTGAATCATGTAGTCTTGTCGCTGCTATTGATGCCAATATTGATTCTTTGTCAGATTTGAAAGGTAAACGTGTTAATCTGGGAAATCGCGGATCCGGACATTTAGGGAATTCACTGGATGTTTTAAAAAGTGTTGGTCTTAATCCGAATTCTGATCTATTTGCTCAATATTACGAAATGGTTAACGTGCCGGGTTTAATGCAAGACAGGGCGTTAGATGCTTTTTTTTATACGGTAGGGCATCCCAGCAGTGCCTTAAAAGAAGCAACAGCCGGCGCAAGGAAAACTAAATTTATTCCGATCAGAAACAATGCCATTGACTTGATTATCAAGGGTTTGCCTTATTATTCAAAGATGCTTATTCCGGTCAAGTATTATCCGGGTGCAAAAAATAAACGGGATATTGAAACTTTTGGAGTTTGTGCGACTTTGGTGACTTCTTCAAAAGTAGCTGATTCATTAGTGTATTCCATCACAAAAACAATTTTTGGTGACTTAAATTCTTTTAAGAAACTGCATCCGGCTTATGCATTGAGTACAAAAAAGAGTATGCTGGAATGTCTTACGGCTCCGATTCATCCAGGGGCGATGAAGTATTTTAAAGAGATTGGGCTTAAATAGATACCTGATCAATCACTCAATTCCTCTAGATCTAGAATTTCAGATGATTGCTAAAAGAAAAGCAGGTATTTTTAACCTGTTTTTCTTAATTTACTGTTTCATTTCCTGATAATTTTTCAGATACCCAGGACTTACCTTTGAAATAAATAACATATAGCGTTGGTACAACACCAAGTGTTAACAAAGTAGAAAGTAACAGCCCGAATATAATTGCAACCGCCATAGACTGCCAATATTGGGAAGAGTCGGTATCATACTGATAAGTCAGGTTTGCAAAATCAATATTGATTTTAAAGGCCATAGGTGCTAAACCTAAAATCGTTGTAATAGCAGTCAATAGCACAGGTCTGAAACGTATCATACCTGCTGAAATAACAGCATCATAAAGCTCATGCCCTTTTTCCTGCATTTGTTTTATAGCATCCAATAAAACAATAGCATTGTTTACAACGACACCGGCTAAACTGATCACTCCGATACCACTCATAATAATCCCAAATGGCATATCAAAAATTAACAGACCGGCAAATACACCAATCAGTGATAGTATAATCGAGGCAAAAATAATCAGGGGAACAAAAATCGAGTTAAATTGGACCACCAGCACAATACCCATAATAAAGAGTGCCAGGACAAAAGCAAATGTCAAAAATTCTGTTGATTCTTTCTGATCTTCTGCAGCTCCGCCAAAACTGTAAGTAATCCCCGGTGGAAAGGCATATTTTTTAACTTTTTCCTGAAAACTGGCTCTAACATCGGCATCAGCCCGAACCCAGGGTTGAATTTCAGCACCAGCATTCAGTACCCTTTTACGATCACCATGCTTAATTGAGATTGGGCCAGGTACCAAAGTCGCTGATGCAATTGAGGTGATGGGGATAGATCCGCCACCTGGTGTCGGAATCGTGATGTTTTTCAACTGTGTCGCTGATTGTTCCAGAAATTGCGGAGCACGAAACAGAATGTCCTGTTCGTCATCACCATGTCCAAAAGTTCCACTTCTGACACCTCCAACGGCTAATTGTAAATAGCTGGCAACTGTTGACTGGTTTAAACCAAACATACCAGCTCTGGTTCGATCAATTCTCCATTCAAGTGTTGGTTGTGCTGTTGCAGCATCATCTGAGGGTTTGGCAACACCTTCTGTTTCAGTCATCAGTTTCTTCATATCCTTAATCACATCAGTCATCTGATTAAGATCTTCACCATAGATATCCACCGAAATCGGTTTTCCGGAAGAGGGGCCGTCACTAGGTGTCACTACATCGTATTCAGCATCATAAAGCGGGAAGGTTACTCGCTTTCCTTCTGCATCCAACCCTTCAATCCGATTTCTGATTTCTGAAACCGAAGTGGAAGTTTTTCCATCCCGGTAGTCCCGGTCAACGAATTGAATTAGGGTTTTTAACTGTCCACCCAATGGAATTGTAACACTGGCATTTTTGATATTTTTCACAGGGGCATTAAATCCACTACCCGGTCTTCCAAAAACCCGGTCTTCCATTTGCTTACTCAGACGATCGGATTCATCCAGGCTTACTCCTTCCGGAGGTTTAATATTTACATTAATACTGCTTGGATCAAGGGTCGGGAAAAACTCAACTCCTGAACCAAAAGTACTGTACAGAACAATGGAAAAAACCAGGATCAAAACAGCTGAAGAGATGGTCCAGAGAGGTCTGATCAACATAAAATTTAATAAACGACCATATAATGCTACCAGGGGGTATGTGGGTTTGATTGATTCTGAATCATTAAATTTTTCTGTTTCTTGACCGCGTTTCATCAATAAAGAACAGAGTGTGGGATTAATTACCAGAGCTACAAAAAGTGAAGATATCAGAACAATGATCACTGTTTTAGGTAAAAAACTCATGAAAGATCCCATGATTCCCGGCCAAAATACTAACGGTAAGAAAGCACCAACCGTCGTTGCTGTTGATGCAATAACCGGCCAGGCGACTTCAGTGGTCCCAATAAAGGCAGCATTGATTCTGGTCTCCCCTAAACAATAATGACGATAGATATTCTCCACAATGACAATGGCATTATCAACCAACATACCCAAAGCCATTATTAAGGAATAAAGGACCATCATATTCAAGGTAAAACCAATCGTTGAAAGACAAATAATAGAAAGGAACATTGAAAAGGGGATTGCAACAGCAACTAAAATGGCATTTCTAGCGCCTAAACCAATAAAAATGACTAAGAGAACTAAAATTAGCGATGTTCCGATACCATTTTCCAGATCCGAAAGCATCATTTTAACCTCTTTACTCTGATCGAGTGATACAATGATATTGACATCTTCTGGTAGATTTAACGCTATGATGGTTTTTTTTACAGCATCAGTTAATGCCAGAAGATTTTCACCGGACTTCTTCATAACCTCGATGCTGATTGATTTGTCTGGTTTTACATATTGATTGACTGATGATTCCCCATCCGAACCGGTAAAATTATAATGACGAGCTCGCGATTTTTCGTTTTCAAAACTATAGTTAACTGTTGCAATATCTCGCATGTAAACCGGAGTGCCTCTATCTGAAGTCCCGATTACCAGATTAAATATTTCCCCTGTTGTTTGAAATTCACTGGGGGCACGCATTACGATCCTATTTGTTCTTCCCTCCGATGCGCCAGCACTTACATTTTGATTGGTGCTGATTAATATCTGCTGAATTTGCCCTAGGGATATATTATAATAACGCATTCTTTCGGGATCTACTTCGATCAAAATCATTCGATCACGACCACCACGTAATTTGACATCCAACACTGCTGGAATGCGTTCTATAGCATCTTCTATTTTTTCTCCAAGTTCCTGTAATTGTGATAAAGAGATGTTCTTACTTCCTAAAAGGCTCAGGACCACAACAGGGGTTTCTCCGGATAATGAAAATTCTTTTACAATTGGCGCATCCACGGTGGTAGGAATGTTCGCTTTTCCTTTGTCTACTGCATCACGGACACGTGAAAGTGCAATTTCCGTTTCGAGACTTGGATCAAATTCCAGGGAAATGACAGAGACCCCTTCTGAGGAGGTACTGTTCAATTTTTT
>Ga0257125_1003123_pt1 | contig 12251 bp, 10 predicted proteins | sample SI106_200metaG_FD_190183 | JGI IMG/M metagenome (GOLD analysis project Ga0257125, IMG submission 190183) | Marine microbial communities from Saanich Inlet, British Columbia, Canada - SI106_200 | ecosystem: Environmental > Aquatic > Marine > Inlet | place: Canada: British Columbia | collected...
GGAAGTATACGATGAAGCCCAATATCTGACGTCCCTCGAAAAGAGAAATTCACCGTTGATAAAATGGTTGCCCGAAGCCGCTTGAAATTTCAAAAAAACGCTTGACAGCTATACTCAGATATCTAACGTCCTCACAATTCACGACTCCGCGCATGCGGGGTGGGCGCAAACCCCAAGGAGCGTAAGCGACGCAGCGAAAAACAGGTGTTATGCGTAGGACCACTTCATGTAAGCTTTACACCAAATGTAGCCTCAATCTCAGCGATATTCGGGATCAGTGCATATACGCTTGTAGTGGTTTGCTTGTGTGAGGGATGGAAACATTCCATAGCAGATCGAAGCTGCCCAGCCGCAGGATCTAACTCTGTGAATTGTAGCATCTTCCGTACTGTGTCTTCGACCTGTGGCGGTGCGGCACTATAGAGTTGTTCATGCTTGACTGAGAGCAGATAACCTTCGGCAAGCAGTTGCTTGTAATCGCATTCCTGAACTTCTATTTCTGTCATCCTCTGTTTCAGAGCTTCTACGTCTATATGAATGCTGGCACATTTCTCAAGGTATTCCTCTGGCGCTCCTGGGTCATCTGTTCCCCACATGCCAGTCTCACCGGCGAGTTTCCATGAAATTGCCTGAGCTAGCCGATTTGCTCGTTCAATGTGGATTACTTTGACGCCGTGTGAAACAAGCCACTGAATGAGCCAGCGATTCACTTGGTCAGGAATATGATTCCAGAGGTGTTTCATCGCTTGGTGATCATCATATAGCTTGGCCACTTCTTCCACGATATGGTCCGAAATCGCCGTCCTGCCGGCCAAATCGGCGTCCCAATCATACTTTTCGTCATATGGCTCTTTCCATTTTCTGGGATGAAAAGGCTCGGGGACACTGGTCACACCAAGGTCTACAAAGAAATCATATAGACTATTAGTGCCGCTTCTATGATTGCCACAAATTGCTATCTTGTGCATGCTCCGGGTTCCGATCGCATCTGAGATACAGATTGTAGATAGAAGACGGTCTTACGCCCAACGTTTTCACGATTTGCGAATCCGCGCAGCGGGTTGGCGTAAGCCCAAGGCGCGTATGCGCCGCCGCGCAAAACGTGCTGTTGGACTAAACCGCTGCGCGGTGGTTTAGTCCAACGTTCATGTGCCCCCGAACCGCGCATGCGGTTGGGCGTAGGGCCGAATGGCCCGAAGCCGGGGGCATGTTGTTATGGGAAGTGACAATTAACACCGCTGACAGATAGTGTGCATCTATACTTAGTCGCTAATCATTTTTTGGGGTGTTGTTTTCCAAGGGTTTAGGCGGTCTTAATCGGAACCATCGGCGGCATCGTTGCGCTCGTTGGGTGAGTCGATTCTGCTGGATACGCGTCAGCGTGGCCGCATTGTGGGCCAGGATGGCGGCCGACACTTGGATGACGGCGCCCCGATGGCCTTTGTATTTGAGGTGTGTTCCGCCCCGACCGGCCAGTTGCTCGATCAAGCTTTCGACAAAAGGGCGGCTGTATCCACAGGCGGTGGCCACCTGGACTTGATGGTCCGAGGGAATATGCGGCAGGGGCATGCTCCGCTGGACGGCCTGTATCTGTTGAGGAGAAGCGGTCCGAGGCAACGGATCGGTCGTTTGGGGAATACCCACGGTAAGAATCCCGCGTGCGTGTAGCGGCTTGCGCACCGTGTCCGGGCGGAAAGCCAGATCGCCGGCCAGGGATTGGATCTTGAGCTTGGGTTTTCCGGGCCGCACTACCGCCTGGATGGCATCGTCGACGTGCTCGATCAACGGGGGCACATAGGATGCATCATCCGGATTGCCTTCGGGCAGATGCAGCCCGAAGATAAAGCCGGTAGCCATCTCGGCAATGATACCGGGTTTCTTGCCAAACTGGACGGGTGCGTTGGATTTGCCTTTGACAATGGGTGCGATGGTCCGATCATACGGATTGACGATCTTGGCCTGGGGGAGGGGATGGCCATGGATCAGCCGTCGCGACTGCTGCTCAATCTGTTCGTAATGCTGGGTAGCCTGTCGCAGATGGGCATGAAGTCGTTGCTGTTGATCGCTTTCCAGCGAGGACTCTTCGTGCAGATACAGCGCCGCCCCGATGGCTAACGAGCCGACGGACTGTCCCACCTCCAGTAACTGGCGCTCCGTCTGGCGGACCCACTGGATCAGCATCCGACGTTGTCCCCGACATTGTCGACCCAAGGTGCGCATGACTTTCTTCAATTGTTGCTGGACGTGTTGGGCATCGCGCTGGAGGGTTTTCCGATGCAGACGGCAGGCGATCTGTTCGACCACACTCAGGACTTTTTTTTTGCCTTATAGAGCGTCGCCGCATCATTGACGCGCTGACTGCCTTGTTCACTGGGAAAGGTATCGACCACCAGATGAGACGGACTGACCAGCCCTTCTTCCATCGCCGCCGTCGATTGGATCTGGATCAATTCGGCCATCAGCGTTTCATCTAAACGGCCGCGAAATTGCGCTAACACGGAGGGGAGAACGAAATGGCTCTGACGTCGATCGGCGTGCACGCGCTCCAGGCCGCAGGCATACATCACCGCGAAGTCCGTGCGCAGACGACTGCAGATTTGCTCATCGGAGCAGGACAATTCGGCTTTGAGAATCTCCAGCGCCAGCAACACCCGCGTCGAGACCGGCGGTCGACCCCGTTGGCTTTCCTTGGGAAAATGGGTAGCGAAGTGACGATCCACCGCCGCCACCATCGTTTCCCAGGGAAAGGTATCCGTCCAAAGGCGAAGGGAATGCTCATCGGGAACGAAGTCGCTGACCACCAGGCTCGGACCCGAGCCGCCCAACCAGTGCTGTAAGTGGCGAAGGATGCCCATATCTCAGCTCCTATGTCAAGGGTGCTGAAAAAGATACGAAGACATCAAGTCCCAGGAAAACTATCGCTCGAATAAATGATTGCCCACTACTTAAGCCTATCCCTCTTGTTCCATCAGTTCCTCAAGTGTTGCCTTTATTTCATCAAAGCTATTTGCATCGGCTCTCAAATACCCTTGCCTATCAAGCAAGAGTACCCTTGGAAGATCTCGAATACCGGACACTTCATACCATATTGCCCGAAGTTTTTCCTCGCCGGGAACATGTATTTGTGGCCAGACAAGCTTGTTTTTGAGAATGGCATGCTGGGCTTTGTTCCAGTTGACGTCGAAATTGACGCCGATAATATCGAGACCCGAGGCATGCCATTTGTTGTATGTGTTCAGGATATTAGGCATATCTTTCATACAGGGCATACAAGTCGCAGCCCAGCAGTCGAAAAGGACAACTTTTCCACTGAATTCTTTCTGGTTGATCGATCGTCCATCAACCGTTGTTAAAGTAAAAGGATAGGATTTATTGAGTTGGGGAAAGGGTAATACCTCTATGCCAGACTGATTGGCGCGATCGGCAGCATGTTGAGAGGCCACATGACGCTGTTCCTGCCTCAAAGCCTCAAATCCAACATGCATCACATCCTCATACCGGATGAGATCAAGACTAAATTGGAATCTCGTCAACTGGACCCCATTACTTCCTACACCCAACCTTCGCATTTCCGGTAGGTACCGATTCCCCTCTACGTCAAATGCAATTACGCGATATTCAACGCCTTCTGTAGGTCGCCAGGTAACGGTGACGATTAAGGCACTGTTTCTGTCTTGTTCTACAATGCCAAGTACACCAGAATTCGCCCAGCTAGGAGGATCGATTGATCTTGGTTTAACTAACCAAGTCCATCCAGGCTGATTCTGAAAATCGGCATCAGCCGATGCGGAGCAAAAAGGATGAAAGAGTATAGCCATGCCAAAAACGATCAGGTAAGTTTTCATAAGTCGTTCTCCCTTAAAATGAGGGCATCGTCATTTCCCATAACAGATTGTGTGCGATCGTTTCCGCACTTTTCTTAGCGAATCGTACCTTCTCAGGGGTACGATTCCGAACTCAAAGGTGCGGAATCAAGAAAACAATCACAAGCGAAAAATCCCCTTCTCTGGCCTGATGTAAAAATCAATTTACACGGTCATTTATTTTTCTCTTGCCCTGGTTCGATGTTTTCCCTTCGTCGGTCTATATTTCCCACGAAAGGAGAGGACTCCATGCATCAACTCACATCAAAACGAGCCAGTTTACAGGGATTGCCTGTCGGCCATCGGGGCTTCTCCGTCAGATAGAAAGCGAACTGAAAATCCGCTACTATGCCCAGAAAACCCGAAGGAACTATCTGGGGCATATTCGGCGATTCTTCTTTTGGTTGCGAGGGGCACCGGTGCCGGATGATCCTGAATCTATCAAGCGCTATCTACTCTTTCTTGTTGAACACAAAGAAATTAGCAGCGCTTCCCTACATAACTGCCATAGTGCTCTTCGCTTTCTTTACCGAGAGATCCTGCATCGCGACCAGGTTATAGCCCCCATCAAGCGACCTCGCTGCCAACGCCGCCTTCCCGTTGTTTTCAATCCCGAAGAAGTCAAAGAGCTTCTCGCTAATGCAGGAAACCTGAAACATCGGATGCTTTTGTCCTTGATCTATGCAGGCAGTCTAAGGGTAGGGGAGGCCGTGCGGTTGAAACCGGGCGGAATGCTCACTGAAACCAAACTTAAACGGACACTGTCTGACGGATCAAGTTGTGGCAAGTACATTTAATTCAAAACCCGTATTTGCCCAGGTAACTGCGAGGCTCAATTCCGTCGAATACTCAGCTTTTCCCGGATTTCATGTCGCCTCGCTCGAATCTTGTCCACATCCAGGGGATAGGTCCCGTACCCGTGTACGGTTCGATACATCGTGGCGCCGTTTTCGACCGGTACCAGGTCGTGAAGCTCGCTCGAAGATCCGATGAAGATGCCTCCATCTGGCCCTAGTCGTTCGATCAACTCCAGGGTCTCATCTTCCACATCATAGACGTTGCCCCGGGGCAGCGTCTCCGCGCAACAGACATTGCCGAACAGCAGCTTGTTCGGATACTCCGAGTGAATCTCATAGATGTCGTTGCAACCGTTGCGCTCTATCGGATGCAGTCCGTCGGCCTGGAAATCCTCGAAGATCACCGGCAAGGCATCGCCGTAGCGCCCATCCGTGTGGAACAGGAACGCGTATCCTCGGGACTTGATCGGGTCCTGGATCCATCGCCATCTAGGGACTGCCTGTTCGCGCAGGAAACTCGGGCTGAGAATCGGCCCCGAGGTGCCGCAGATGTCTTCCCCCATAAACATGAGCGGTGACGTGGCGTGCTCCGCATAAATCTGGGCAATGTACGCCGAGAATTTGCCGGTGCAGTCCATGATGTGCGCTATCAGTTCAGGGGCATCGAAGACGGCCATCATGAAAAGCTCCATGTCCGTGTACGTGTAAGCATCACAGACCGGCCCCTCAACCCCCCCCACCCAGACCAGATCGTGGTCGTCAAAAATCTCCTTGATCCGTTTGATGAACGGCTCGAACCATTCCCGCACATCTTCGAATTTGGGCGGGTTGGGCATGTTCTGCTCGAGTCCTTTGAGATCGTGGAAAGGTCGTCGCGAGATCCATGCGGTGCCGCCAGCTTGCTCTACGGCCCAATCGCCCGGATCCACGCCGAAAAACCGGATCCAATTTTCGATCTTCCCTCCCATCCAGTGATTCACCGGATCGTAGATCCCGCGGGTCATATCGAGGCCGATGTTCTTGAACGCCCTGGCATTGATCTCGATCAGATCGTCGAACGAGTACGATTGCGAACGGTCGTATCCGCCGAACTGGGCCAGAATCCCTTCGTTGTCGATGTAGTCCCAGGTCAGGATGCGATCCACCGACTCGCGCCTGAGTGCCTTCGTGAGCATCTCTACTTTCCGCATTTTATCGCTCCGTATCCCTTTTTTTCGAGGACCGGCGCACATCGCCGAGTCTGGTCGAGACAGGTTTCAGTAGGTTGTATTGGTGATCGTGTCGATCATTGCCTGGAAGTTCTCCATCGGGGTGTCCAGCTGCACGTGATGCGTGGGACCGATGATGAGCCCTCCCCCCCGGCCGATCGTTCGCAGTCGTTGTTCCACTTCCCGACGCACCTCCTCCGGCGTTCCGAACGGCAGAGTGTGCTGTTCGTCCAGCGATCCCCAAAAGCAAAGCTGGTTGCCGTACTCTCGCTTGATTTCAGCCGGATCCATGCACGCTGGTTGGATCGGGTTCAGGACATCGACACCGATCTCGATCAGCTCGGGAATGATGTCGCCCACGTCTCCATCGCTGTGGTAGGCCAGCTTCAGGTCGGGGTTGATCCCTTTCAGTTCGGCAATGAACTCGGCCATTCTCGGCTTCAGATAGGTGCGCCAGTGAGCAGGAGAGATCATCATTCCCCTTTGCGAACCGATATCGTCGCCCGTCCAGATCATGTCTACGCCCAACTCGACGAGTCGCTTTGCTGCCGCCAGATGGTATCGGTAGGGGATCTCGAGGATCCGATTCGCCAGGTCCGGATCGGTAACCATGTCGATCAGCAGTTGCGACAACCCGCGCAGGGCCCAGGCTGTCTCGAAGATCGTCGTCACCGTAACGCCGACGATATAATACTCCTCCTTGAACGAAGCCAGAAGATGTTCGGAATCCGCGTATAGCTCGGGGCGTGTGGGGTCGGGTGGTCGATAGCTATCGACTGCCCGTTCGTCGGCCAGCGGATGCTCAGCCACTTCGGTGTAGAAGCCGGTGCCGTATGGAGTCTGATACTCACAGGGCTGCCAGCCGATGCCCCACTCGTCCGTGTAGGATTCGCTCTCCTGGTAGTAGGAGTTGGCCCAACCGACCGAGGTCAACAGCATGTCCTCGTCCAGTGCCCGTTCCAGGTCGTACGTGTTGCCTCCGCCGTGGGGATTGTGCTCGACCTCGCCGGACACCTGCATCTGTTTCCGCAGCCGCATGGCGAATTCGGGCGTGAAACTGATTTGCATGGGACAGCGGTCGGGCACTTCGTGATCTAGCGCAGTCAGAACTCGGTCGCGATGTCGCACGGCATGCTCCATTTGTCGAGGAGGGAATATAATCAGGTGACCAGGCTTGAAACCAAAATAAAGAAATCATCCATATCTCGGAGCGAACGGGGACCAGTGGCGGCGGCAGCCGTCACCCGAACTGCCCGTACTCGCGGCACGCATCGAACAGCGCGTCGATGTTTTCGAGAGGCACTTCCGGTTCGAGTATGTGAGTCGGGGAGATGATCAGGCCGCCGTTCTGGCCGTATTTCTCGATGACCTCCTTCACTCTGGCGCGCACCTCCTCGGCAGAGCCGAAAGGCATCGTGGACTGGGTCCCGATCGCACCGTCGAACGTCAGCCGGTCGCCGTAGCGGCGGTGAAGGGCATCGCAGTCGAGGCACTCCGGCTGTAGCGGATTCAGGATATCGACTCCGGCCTCGATCAGGTCCCCGACGATATCCGCGACATTACCGTCACTGTGGTACCAGATGCGACAGTCCGGGTTCGCCTCCTTCACCTCCTGCCAGACGCGCCGCCACCGGGAAAGCATGAACTTCTCCCACATCGGCTTCGAGAACATCAGTGAGACCTGGCTCGCCACATCATCGCCGCAGTGGACGTAATCTGCCCCCGCTTTGGCCGCAGTCACCGCCTTGTAGCGCGCCTGTTCGATTAACTTGTCCAGGATGCACTCGGCCCACGCCGGCCGCTCCATCATGTCGATGAGGAACTCTTCGTATCCGCGAATCTGCCAGGCGCTCTCGTACATGTGTCCCACGCCGCCGACCACGATCCTTCCGGCCGCCCGCGCCGAGGAGACGGTCTCTTCGTAGTGCGAGATGTCCCACTGAGCGCAATCGTCCAGTGGATAGTCCTCCAGCTCTTTCAGGCTGGTGGCATTCCGTAGTGGAGAGATGTACCCGAAGAAGTGGTAGAAGCCGCTGGGGACCTGCGCGGCGCCAACGGGGCTGATGCGCGTGCCTTCCGGCAACTCGTCCTTCCCGTAAAACCGCCGGTAGTCGATCGGCTCGATGTGATCCGGGCGGTTCGGCGACAGATTCGTCATCCCCATGAACCCGTAGTGTTCCCCGATCTTCTCGGTGCCCACATGCTCGGCCACGCGCCGGTGCAGGTCCGGAGTGAAGCCCGCGCGATAGAGGATGCGGCTGGGACGACGGTGCTCAACGGTCGCGATGAAATCGTCTCGATCTGTAATCATGGGGCTCCGTCTCCTTGGGTGATGTGGTCGACATATTGCCGTTTGTCTATCCTCTGCCGCTCGCGTGCGCATCTGTCGGCATTCGGCTCTCTCATTCCGGCCAGGTCCCCAGGTCCACCGTGACCTGGCGTTCGCCCCGCCACTCCGTCAGCACCGCCTGCCGGCCGTCGTAGTCGAGATTCCCGACTCCAGCGAAATCGGTCGGCACCTCCGCCAGGAAGCACAGGTAAGAGCGGCCGATCGTCTCGCCCGCGTCGATGTAGTCGAACAGCGCCCTGCCGAAGATCCTCCCCTTGTCGACGAGGAAGCCGAAGGGCGTGCCCGGTCCCGTCGTCCCGAACTCCAGGCCTCGGGCAAACGGCCGGCCGTCGCGCACGTGGCGCCAGGCGCGGAACCACGGGTACTCGGCGTTCTTCCAGATGTACCCGATCAACAGGCCGTACTTCGGCGTGGTCGCCGTCGTCCATCCGTATTCGTCGTCGATTACGTACACGACCACCTGCGGGTCGTGGTCGTCCACCAGCCGCCGCAGGTTCACGGGCATCCCTTCGTCGAGGGCCTGGGGCCAGTACACGGCGGGTTCCTCGGGGTTCGGCATCGGGTTGCTGAGCATGAACCCCTTGCGCGCATTCGCGTCCACCAAACTGCCCTCCTCGAGGAACGGCGGCCCGATCGTCGGGTGCTGCACCATGTTGTAGATCCGCCCCAGAGCATTCTGATTGGTCACCTCTTCGCGCACGGCGAAGTGTTTTCCCTGCAGTCTCACGAAACGCTCCACGCGCATCCCCGCCAGCGGCAGCTCCGCCGCCATCTCCGCCACCACCGTCGCGCCGACTGTTTCCGGCTCTCGCACGAGCGTCCACATCCCTCTCCCGGCCTCGCCGTGGAACGGCATTCCCCGGGCCAACTCGGCCTGCGACGGGCGTCCCACCCGGTCGAGACACAGGAAGTGCGCTCGATTCCGCGGCTCCAGCTCCCCCCCCTCCCCTTCCCACTTGAGAGGGTTGACGCCGTCGGGCGTCAGGTGGAAATCGACGATTCCCCCGCCTGCCAGATCGATCGACAGGTGGGCTGCCTCCCCCCGAAGGGTGACCACGGGTCGCTCAGCCCCTGCCAGCACCGCCAGTCCCAGCACAAATCCAGCCGTCAATATCTTCATGCTATCTCCTCTCTCGATCCGTCCGTTCCACCGGCGTCAGGGCACGCCGACGCTCACCCAGTTGCCCACCATGCCCGTGAAGTAATCAAGCACCATCCAGCTCGCCCCGCAGCTGATCTGGCCCACGATCAGACCGAGGAAGAACGGTCGGAAGGCCCGATACAGCCGCACCCCGCCGTAGCGCACGATGAACAGCTTGAACAGCCACCCGAGCATGATGCTGAACCAGGCCAGGCTAATCGGCCATGAAGTGGCGATCGGCAGGCCCAGATAGTGCAGGGGCCAGCTGATGAATCGATGCCGGGCGTACATGAGTGTGGCCATCATCGTCGCCCCCAACCCGGCAAAGGCCATTCGCGGCACCGTGATCTCGGCGCCGAAGGGGCTGTTCAGTTTCTGCTCCACAAAGGCGAACGCGGTCCGGGGCTGCCCCGAGAACGCCCACCCCTGCAGGTTGATCCCCCCGTAGGTGTAGGCCAGGTAAACCGTCATCAGAGCCGAGCTGACCACGCCGATCAGGGCCGCCAGCACGATCGCCCACAGCAACGGCCGCGGCCGTGGCACCCGGACGCTGTCCACCATCTTCATCGCGTGCATCACCGCCGCCATCAGAGGGGAGCGGATCTCCGAACTCCAGGTGAAGGTGAAGGCCGAACTCACCAGCCCCGAAGGCTCTATCAGCCCGGTCCCGAAGGTGTAGACCGTGAACACGGCCGGCACCATCTGCGTGCGGCAGAACCCGACCCCCCCCTCGGCGATGATCCGGGTCAGAGCAAAGAACGAAACGAAAGCGATGGCGACGAAGAACGGAGTCAGCCACAGGGGCATCCCGCTCGCGTTCAGCCACAGAGCCATCCCCGTCAGACCGGCCAGCAGCGTGACCACCGCCGCCCGGTAGGACATGATCTCGTCCTCGTCGTCCACCTGCGGAGCCGTGCCGAACGCCTTGCCGAACACCGCGCGCAAATGCCTGCGTCCCGTCCACAGGGAGAACGCGACCAGCGCGATCGTGGCCCCCATCGACTCTTGGCCCACGGCGATGGTCCCTCCCCCGCCGGTGAACACCTCCTGGATACCCGGGATGTCGTAGCCGACCCTGGTCAGCAGCCCCGACTGCAGCTTCATCAGGAGGTGGAAGAACCACAGACTGAACCCAATCTCGAGATTGATCAGATACGTGAACCCGATGACGGAGAAGCTGAGGAGGACGCGGAGCGAGGAGAGATCCTGGAACAGGTCGAGGTAGGTGCTCGTCTCGATCCGGGGGATGTAGTTGACGTAGGCGTGCAGCCCGTGGGTGCTCAGCACGATCCACGGCAGCGCCATCCCGACCCACAGCAGCCGGCTGCGGAACAGCGGCCCGAGGCTTCGGCCCCGCTCGGGAGGCTGGATCATCTCCAGGGGCACCTGGGTCAGGGGGAATACCAGGCGCTCGTGCTCCACCCACTGACGCCGGACGATCACCATGCTGCTGATAATCACGGCGAAGAAGGCGACGACGAAGATCCCCCAGGCGGCGAGCGGCACCACCCAGGCCTTCCACGGGATCGCCACGTGCGAGGGGGCGCCCTCGTAGAAGTACTTCGCCGCCAGCGGATCCTGGGGCACCATCCACTTGGGGATTAGGGGCAGGATCAGTTCTGCCCAGTTATTCTCCGGCGTGGCGTAGTACTCGGCCCCGGGCAGGGTCGGAATCATGCTCGCGATCAGGGTCTTCGTCGGGATCGTCGAGGCCACGATCATCATCGTGTAGACGACGACCAGCTCGCCCGTCGTGAACGCCCGGGAGGGAAAGAGCTTCCGCTGCGCCGTGGTGACGACAAAGGTCAGCAGGAACAGCAGGAACACCGCACCGGCGGTGATCGAGTCGGCGTTCAGGGGCGCCGTGTGGTTGACGAACTGGGTGTAGAGGGGACCGACCCCGAGCAGCGCCGCCAGCAGGCATCCCAGGACGAAGGCGCGCGGGGTAAACACGCGCACGCGCCTGCTGGGCAGCGCCGGGGGAGATGCTGAGGTCATTTTCGATCCCGATTCCATCGCTTCGATGAGCGCTGCTACCAGTTGGTGTAGGAGCCGTCCCAGCGATGCAGGTGCGGTGCCTCCCAGAACTCGAAGGACTGCGCGGCGACCGCTTCCTCGTTGACCTCGACCCCCAGTCCCGGACCGTCGGGCACCGGCGCCCGGTCCCCCTCCATACCCACCTGAACCGGGAACAGCTCCTCGTTGTCGAAGCGCAACTGCTCGGTCGGTGACACGCGCGCCTCGAGCCAGGCGAAGTTGGGTACCGCCGCGCCCAGATGGACGCTGGCGGCTTTACAGATTGGACCCAGCGGATTGTGGGGCATCAGGTCGATGTAGTGGGTCTCGGCCAGGCTGGCGACCTTCATCGATTCGGTGAACCCACCCACGTTGCAGATGTCGATGCGGGCGAACTGGGTGATGCCGCGCTCCAGATACGGTGCGAACTGCCACTTCGAGGCGAACTCCTCGCCGATGGCGAAGGGCACGTCCGTCATCCTCCGCAGCGACTCGTACGCCTCCGGCGACTCGTCGCGGATCGGCTCCTCGAGGAAGTCGAGCGTTCCCGCTGGCATCCGCTGGCAGAAAGAAGCCGTCTCCGCGACCGAGAGCCGGTGGTGGTAGTCGATGCCGAGGACCGGATCGGGACCGATCTCCGCACGCAGCTGCGTGAGCCGCTCCGCCGTCACGCCGATCGAGTCCCGTGGCTCGAACTGGTTCGGGTCGCCCGGCTTCGGCCGCAGCATCATCCCCGTGCGGATGACATTCCAGCCCTTATCGATCAGCAGCTTCGCATTCTCGATCAGCTCTTCCACCGAGCCCCCTCCGGTGCTGGCAAAACAGGGCACCGCGTCCCGGTGCTTGCCCCCGAGCAGCTGATACACCGGCACACTG
>Ga0257125_1003125_pt1 | contig 12247 bp, 11 predicted proteins | sample SI106_200metaG_FD_190183 | JGI IMG/M metagenome (GOLD analysis project Ga0257125, IMG submission 190183) | Marine microbial communities from Saanich Inlet, British Columbia, Canada - SI106_200 | ecosystem: Environmental > Aquatic > Marine > Inlet | place: Canada: British Columbia | collected...
TTCTTTTATGCAGACCAAATAACGACTGTTAGCCCGTCATATGCAGAAGAAATTTTGATGGAACCTGGTGGATACGGTTTAAGCCCATATTTAAACAGAAGAAAAGATGATATCGCTGGAATATTAAATGGTATAGATACTAAGGAATGGAACCCAATGTTGGATCATTATATTCCCAAACCTTATAACCATAATACTTTGAAAAATAAAGTTTTTTCAAAGCTAAAACTTCAGGAAAAGTTTTTATTAAAAAAAGATCAACTAGTACCTGTCTTTGGGTTCATAGGGCGTTTAGCCTATCAAAAAGGAATTGATATCCTGGCGAAATGTTTAGATGATATTTTACAATGGGATATCCAACTTGTTTTCCTAGGAGCAGGAGACAGATATTATTCAGATTTATTTGGTAATTTACCTAAAAAGTATCCTGGAAAAGTAGGTACTTATATTGGATTTAATGTTGAGTTATCTCACCTGATTGAAGCTGGTAGTGATTTTTTCTTAATGCCATCCTACTTTGAACCTTGTGGGTTAAACCAAATGTACAGCATGACTTATGGTACGCTTCCTATTGTTCATGCAATTGGAGGGCTTAAAGATACGGTTGAAAATTTTGATGTAAAAAACAACCGAGGGACTGGTTTTGCTTTTAATGATATGACTGAAGATGCTCTAAAAAACACAATAGGATGGGCACTTCATAGTTGGTACCACGAAAAGGAAGCGCTTAAGAAAGCGCAAATTAGAGCAATGAAAAAGGACTTTTCCTGGAAACAGTCCATTAAACAATATGATCAGGTATTTAAAAGTGCCATCGCCAGAAAAAAGGGATGGCATTGACCTTTAATAAAGAAATCGCCTCATTCTTACATTAAGTATGAGGCCAATCCCGATCATATTTGAGATCATGGCAGATCCCCCATAACTCATAAAAGGTAAGGGCATACCCACAATCGGCAACAAGCCCAATACCATACCGATGTTAATAATGATGTGTGTCACTAATACTGAAGTAATACCCACTGTTAAAATGGTTCCTGATCTGTCTTTTGATTTTCCGACATATTTCAAGCATCTGACAATTAATAAAATATATAAACCGATCAACGCACATCCACCGATAAAGCCCCACTCCTCTGTAAAAATTGAAAATATAAAGTCAGTATGACGGGCAGGCAGAAAATTTAGTTTGGCCTGGGTTCCTTCCAGGAAACCTTTTCCCCATAACTGACCACTTCCCACTGCAATTTTAGATTGTATAATCTGATATCCTTTACCCAAAGGGTCGCTTTCCGGATTTATCAGAGTAATGATCCGACTACGTTGATAATCTCTTAACAGAAAAAACCAAATAAAAGGTAGTGAAATCAGACCACTAATTGTTGTAATCAGGATTACTTTATATTTCAACCCTACTAAAAATATTATTGAGACAAAAACAAAAATTAGGATTCCGGCAGTACCAAGATCCGGTTGTTTAATAATTAATACAAAAGGAATTAAAGTGATTGTTAATGGCCAGATAATACCTTTAAAACCAAGATTATTGATCCTTCTGGAATCAGAAAAATAATAGGACAGGTATAAAACCATCGTAAATTTGACAAATTCTGAAGGTTGGAAAAAGATCGGACCCAGTTTAATCCAACGTTGTACACGACTACCCGGTCCCCCTGTTCCATAAATGAGCACTATTACCAACAATAAAATTAAAACAATGTGTCCCCAGAAAGAAAGCTTAGTCAATAAATGGTAGTCAATCATCGTCACCAAAAACATAATTATTAAACTAATAAAAAACCATAATATCTGCCTTTGATAATAGGATGTTCCCGAATTATAAGTAATCGATGCCGAATATATGGTAAAAAAACCAATGATTGAGATTGAAATAACTAATAACAATAATATCCAATCAAATTGTTCAAGCAATCTTCTGTCAAACATAATATCTGAGCTTTATTGATAGCGGTTTAAGATCGTATTAATAATATTTGAAGTAGAATTTCCTTTTATTTCTGGGATATTATAAACATTCCCTCCTTTAGCCTCCACAATGTCTTTACCAATAATTTTATCAACTGGCCAGTCACCGCCTTTTATTAAGATATCCGGCTGAATTTGTTTTATAATACGAAAAGGATCCAGATCATCAAAAGAGATGATAAAATCAACAAATGAAAAACCAGATAAAACTTCCATCCTTTCTGCCAGTTTAACAATCGGTCTCTTGTCGGTTTTAATAGCTCTAACAGATTCATCACTGTTAACAGCCACAACTAAAAAGTCGCCAGCGAATCGAGCTTCCTGTAAATATCGGGTATGGCCAATATGCAAAATATCAAAGCAGCCATTTGTAAAAACAATTTTTTTACCTGCTGCTTGTAAAGGCGCCAGAATGTTTAGGAGCTTGTCAACATCGAAAATTTTTTGATGATATTTCAAATTCAGAACCCAAAAAAATTAAGTTTTGATAACAACCAAGTAGGTTGTTAAGCGGAAATATTACTATACCTTTAACTGGTTATTGATTAAAATATACTGTTGTTAACTACAAACTATTTATGATAATGCTACTAATATCAAGGTTTAAATTACCTTTTAATTACTTCTATGAATAAGAAACAGCATGTCCGAATTTTTTAAAGAATATCAGGCTTCTAATAAAGGAAAAGAGCTGATCACCCTTCTATTTCCATTAAATAATAATGATCGTGAAACCAGCCTGGTCAACTTTTGGAAAAAATACCCAAATGAAACAACCGCAGTTGCTGAAGGTTTTCATTATATATTGAAAGATTTATCAGAAAATAAATCAGCTGAAGAACCCTTACCTGCCTATAACTTAGACAAAGAGTTCCTGGATGTAGTCGTTCATGAAATTCTTAAAAATAATAATTATTTTTCATATACCAAAGCGGAAGATTATTTTAGAACGATCAAGAATCAATCACCAGCTATCTTAAAAAACACTGATTATCTTTTTCAATGTCTTTCAAATAATGGACAAACCACGATTTCGAATAAAGTTGAATTACCCTCAGTTTTTGATGAAGCAGCTAAGGAAAAATGTCAAAAAACCTGTATCAGCGCCCAGACTGCCTTTGAGGAAATTGAGGGAATTTTGCCCTCAATTAGAAAATCAAATTTAATGATTTTGAATTCCCAGCCATCAAAAGATGAATCCAAAAATATTGAACTCAAAATTGCTATGGAGACCTTTGAAGAGTCTAAAAGTATCTATAATAAACTTGCTACAATTATAGCCAATAGCTTGCCCTATATTAACGGTCTATATAAACGTTTTAACGACAATGTAATTTTACATAAAATCTATTTAGTTTATTTAGCCAAATTTTTGACATCAAGGGAAACAAAATTCGCTGTAGAACAATATGTTTTTAATTTGGCCAAAACCAATTTTGACTTCACAGATCCCATTGAAATGTTGAAGAAAAATTCCAAACAACAAAATGGTAATGAAGATCTTTTAATTAATCAGTTTAAAAAAAACCTGCAGGAAAAAATAGTAAAACTGGAATGTCGCTATAAAAAAAGACAATTGATGATTCAAAAAGCGAAAGGGATGTCAGTATCTAAAATCATCAAAACCTTAATTGAACTATCAGAAATCGATCATACAGACATAAAAACCCATATTTTACTGGCAAAGATGTTTGCTGAATATGCAAAAAAAGCGAGTGTTGTTCAACAACGAACCAACTTTCGTGCCCAGGCACTTTCGCATTGTGCTAAGGCCACAGCTGGTATTGATGACTACTTAACCCTACAGGGGATTTCAAAACTTTCAGAAAGAGACAAAGAAAGGATTAGTTTTAATAAAACCATTGCTTCAATCAGGTTACCACTAATCAAATAAACTAAGATGAAAAATTATCGAAAAGAACTATGGTTCAATATAGAATCCCGCATGGAAATTAAGAACATCACTGATAAAGTTGAAAAATGCCTGAAGGAAAGCGGTATTCAGGAGGGACTTATATTAATCAATGCCATGCATATTACGGCTTCAGTGTTTATAAATGATGATGAATCAGGACTACATCATGATTATAAAAGATGGCTGGAAGAATTAGCTCCACATGCTCCCATTTCCAGGTATCATCATAATAACACCGGTGAGGATAATGGTGATGCTCATTTAAAACGACAAATTATGGGTAGAGAGGTTGTTGTCGCCATAACTGGAGGAAAACTAGACTTTGGACCATGGGAACAAATATTCTATGGAGAATTTGATGGTGGCAGAAGAAAAAGAGTTTTGGTTAAGATAATTGGTGAATAAATTACAACGGTTTACCGATTAATGATGTTTGCTTTCTCCCGATGATTTTCACCTTAACCAGGTCTCCTATCTTCAATGAATTCCCACTCACTGAAACTGATATATTGCCACTGGTTCTTCCATTCATAACGCCAATTTCTTTGGGATGAAAGCTTTCAATGAAGATTTCATATTCTTCATCTATTGCTTTCTCAAAAAAGCTGTTTTGAATTTCTTTTTGGAGCGTCAAAACAGCTTCCAACCGTTGTTCTTTAATTTCTGTTGGAATATCGTCAATCAATTGGGCCGCTTTGGTTCCAGGTCTTGGAGAGTATTTAAAGGCATATATGGGAAAAAAATGTACTGTTTTCATGATATTTAAGGTTTCCTGAAAATCAGCCTCCGTTTCCGAAGGATATCCGACAATAATATCAGTACTAATGACGATATCAGGTATTTTCTGTTTGAGGTAATCCACTTTCAGTAAGTATTCTTCCGCAGTGTGATCCCTTTTCATCGCTTTTAAAACTCTATTAGATCCTGCCTGAAAGGGTAAGTGGATTTGATTGCAAATAACCTTTTCTTCTGACATTAAATCAGACAGCGCATTATTCCAATCATTAGGATGCGGTGAAATAAACCGAAGTCTTTGCAAACCAACTAAGTTGGCCATTTTTTTTAACAAGTCATAAAACTCGTTATTGGATGCTGAGTAGGAATTGACATTCTGACCCAAAAGCATAATTTCTTTTGCACCCTTATTTATCAGGTCTTTGGCTTCTTCGAGAATATTTTCAAGCTCTCGGCTTACCAATCTACCTCTGGTCATCGGCACAATACAATAAGAACAAAAATTATTACAACCCTTGGTGATGGCTATTTGACCTTTGCAACCTTCTATAACACCGGTTTTAAGCTCCATATCAGGGATGAAATTCTGAACACTTTTTTTACGGGGCAACCATTCAGTAAATAAAACACGATTTCCGCCCCGAACACCTTTTAATATTTCCGGTAATTTAAAAATATTATCGGTTCCAAAAACCATATCAACGGCCTTTCTTTTTTTTAAAATTCTTCTACCCTCTTGTTGGGCAACGCATCCACAGATACCAATAATTAAATTCGGATTTTTTTTCTTTTGAATAGTTAATCGACCGATAATGCTGTAGACCTTGTTTTCCGGATTTTCCCTCACGGAGCAGGTATTCACCATTACTAAATCAGCTTTATCCATTTGATGGATGATTTCAAAACCTTCTCGCTTTAATATTTCTGCAATTCTACTGCTGTCATGTTCATTCATTTGACAGCCAAAGGTCTTTATAAAGGCTTTGTCCATGTAAAAAATCTTGGTAGTGTTTAAAGATTACTTTGAAGGTTCGGGAATTCCCAAATGTTGGTAAGTTTTTGATGTAACCATTCTACCCCGTGGTGTTCTTCGAATCATACCTGTTTGTAACAGATAGGGTTCCACCACTTCCTGAATAGCATCTATTTCTTCAGCCACTGTTGCGGCAATGGTACTAACACCAACAGGTCCTCCTTGGTGTACTTCAATCATTTGCCTTAAAATTGTCCGATCTAAACGATCTAACCCTATATCATCAATACCTAGCCGATCCAGCGTTTCTTCAACAATTTCGCTATTAATAACCCCATCAGTTTTCATATCTGCAAAATCACGGGCACGTTTTAATAAACGGTTTGCGATTCTTGGGGTTCCTCTGGATCTTCTGGCGATTGCTAATGCGGCTTCATCATAAATATTCGTATTTAATAAACCGGCTGATCGCACGATGATTTTCTTTAAATCTTCAGGCTGATAGTAATCAAAATGCAGAGGAATCCCAAATCGTTCCCGTAGGGGTGTTGATAGTAGACCGGTACGGGTTGTAGCTCCCACAAGCGTAAATCTGGGTAGATCCAGTTTAATAGTTCTGGCGCTGGGACCTTGTCCTATCATAATATCCAAACAATAATCTTCCATGGCAGAATATAACACTTCTTCAATTACTCTATTGATTCTATGAATTTCATCGATAAATAATACCTGATTCGGTTCCAAAGATGTTAATATCGCCGCTAAATCACCTTGTTTTTCGATAACGGGTCCAGAAGTGGCACGTAAAGAACAATTTAATTCTTTTGCGATAATATTTGCGAGCGTTGTTTTACCCAGACCCGGCGGACCATGCAACAGAACATGATCTAAAGCTTCTTTGCGTTTTTTAGCCGAATTGATAAAAATCTGAAGATTTGATTTCAAATCGTCCTGTCCGATATATTCACCGAAACTTTGTGGTCTTAAGGTAAATTCTTGTTGATCTTCCTCTTGAAAACTACCGGAAACCAGATCTGGATCTTCATCTAACATGATTAATATGCGGGAAAATTAAAAATTAAAAATTTGAAATTGTGGTAATTTGAAGTAAACTAATTATGTATTTTGATTTTTGGTGAGTCAATCAATTAAACCAGATTGTTGGTTAAGGATTGCTTTAGCATTCCGTTTTAAATGATCTAAGCCGGCTCTTTTAAGCGAGCTATTGATTTTCATATCTTCAAACTCCGCTTCAGATATCCTTAACATTTTCTGAGGGGTGAGATCTTTCCACCTGTCAAAACAATTATAGTCCGGGATCTCACTATCTGTAGTTTTTTTATTCCAGGGACAAACCTGCTGACAGATGTCGCATCCAAATAGTTGATATTGTATAATTTTCTGTTCCTCTACAGTAAATTCTTCTCGTTTTTCAATCGTCAAGTAACTAATACATTTATTGGAATCTATGGTTGCATTATCAACGATTGCCTTTCCCGGGCAGATTTTAATGCATTTATCGCAGTTCCCGCAACCCGGTTTAATAAGATCAGTCGATGCAAAATTCTGATTACAAACCAACTCTGCAATGAAAACATATGAACCATATTTCTTATTAATTAACATACTGTTCTTGCCAATCCACCCCAGTCCAGAAGCCGCGGCCACGATTTTTTCCGGAATTGGCGCTGAATCCACAAAATATCGACCACTAAAATCTGGAAATTGATTTTGAATATTTTGGTAAATCCGTTTTAGTTTTTTTTTGATGACTATGTGATAGTCCTTTCCCCAGGCATAATTACTAATCATATGTTTATGATTCCAATGCTTTGGACTGCTTGTCTTATAGGGGTATAACAGAGAGATTATCGATTTACCACTATCGATGATGGTACACGGATTTTCTCGGATGGTTCGATGATTTTGCATCCAATTCATATTACCATGGTAATTATTCTTTAACCAATTTGTTAACCAGCCAGGAAACTTCGCCTGATTCGTATTTAAATAACCGATTTCAACAAATCCTTCACTGATCGCTATTTTTTGAATCAACTCTTTAAGATGGTTTAAATCCATGGATATCGGTTTATAAATTAGCTATTAACAAAAACGCTTGATCCCGTAGCATTGAAACTATACTATAATACTTTAAAGTATTGTTAAAAAAAATGACCTTTATGAGCAAGGACAAAATGACGGACTTCTTAGTATTTGACTTAGAAACTCAAAGATCCGCCCAGGATGTGGGTGGATGGCAGAATATACCTGAAATGAAAATGTCAGTGGGTGTCATTTGGGATTCCCGGGATGAAAAATATCACTTTTACTATCATGACGATGCCATTGCTTTGTATGATCATCTAATATCAGGACCTCTGGTGGTCGGCTATAACCATATCAGTTTTGATTATCTTGTTGTCAGTGGCTATTTTCCCAAAGGTTCGGAAAGGGAGAATGCGTTAAATCAGTTAATTTCTGCACCTAATTTCGACTTATTGATTGATATTAAAGAGCTAATCGGAAAACGGATAAAACTAGATTCTGTTGCGCGCGCAACTTTGAATATCGGTAAATCAGCCGACGGTTTACTGGCTTTAAAATGGTATCAGGAGTATTTAGCCGGAGATACAGAAAAACTACAAATGATCGCTGATTATTGTCAAATGGATGTTCAAGTAACAAAGGATGTCTATTTACATGGTCGGGATAAAGGTAATATTTTATATATTGATAAAACTCTGGGGCTAAAAAGAATTTCAGTCAACTGGTCAGCCAGTGAAAAAAAAGAAGCTACCAAACCGGACGCAGGTCCTGTTCAATTGTCATTCTAGTGTACGATATCAAATTGAATACATATTTTATTCTTTTCGAACACTAATTAGCTTTTTGAAAAACTATCAATCCAGGAAAATTTCAGCTATGTAATCTGATTGATATCTTTAAGAATATAAAGAATAGACGTGCTCAAAATAATGGTAGTGTTTTTCCTATCTAATTTTTGGTTTTTATAGATTAAACCTAATGAGAGAATTTATGCCAAATTATATTTTTGCTTACCATGGTGGAAAAGAAGCTGAGAACCCTGAAGAAGCAGCTAAACATTTAGAGAAGTGGAAAGCCTGGGTTAATGCTTTAGGGAATATTTTTGCCAATCCGGGAACTCCCTTGAAAACTTCAACAACTTTAAGTTCCAGAGGTATTTTAGATGTAGATAGTGACAACCAGTTGTCAGGTTTTTCTATTTTAATGGCAGACAGCATGGATGCCGCCCTGGAAATCGCAAAAAGATGCCCTTTTCTTGATATAGGTAATATTGAAGTAGCAGAAATACTGGAAAAGTAATTCATCTGAAACAGTATGTCGATAGCTACTACCACTCACTCTCAAGTAGTGAAACAGGAAGAAAAAGTACACCGTTCGAAATCATCAATAGTGGCCTAGAGTGGCACGTCTTCCTAGTTTTATAATGGTTTTCCATGATAAATGAATATTGAATGATATTTTTGTGAAATTATAACAATATAACTAAAATTATTGATGAAAAAATTAAAATTATTGATTTTGGCGTCTACAACTGTTTTTATTTATAGCTGTAGTGCACCTGTTGGTGTTTGGAGAAAATCCCCATATTCAAAGCCGTTAAATATCGACTGTATAAAAAAAGCTTTCCACGATATAGAAAATGTTGAATATCGTTATGCTGGTAAAAAAGTAACTGATGAAGATGATTGGGGACATCCATTAGTAAATGTTTATAGATTTAATTACACTTATAAAAGCATAAACAATTCATTCTTTTTTATTGTTAATAAGGGCAATCGAGTCGAATACCGTCATGAATATACAGTTTTAAGTAAAGATTATAGGAAAAATTCTGTTGATGAAATCAGAAGTTTCATGAATAAAATTGAAAATAATATTGGAAAATATTGTAATCTTAAGGATTTTGTAAAAAGAGTTCATGAAAAATGTCTTAAAATTAAATGTTCAGCAATTTAAAACCCCTTGCAAATATTTTAAGGTCTTCTTGGTTTTAATGATTCCAAATGACTTGTATATATATAAAAAGAACCTCAAGAAATGAACTACCCCACTGTAAGCGGACGGGGTATCCACCAAAATGCTTTTACACCACATTTTAATCAATTTTCCTTTATTAAACTTGCTGGCTCAAGTTTGCTATGGATCAAATCAATCAGATTGACTATTTTAATGTTATTGGTTTCATTTTCCGATTCAAATAATTCCTGGCAATAATGGCAGATTGTAATCAATACCTCAGCCCCGGTTTTTTTTGCTTCACTTAATCGATTATGAGTAAGCACTTCTATGGTACGATCTTTAAAGTAAGAGATACCTCCACTACCACAACACTTGGTTCCGGACGCCATCTCAGTTAAACTCAATCCCGGAATTGCATTAATGACACTTCGATGGCTATCGTCAATTTTTGTATAAGTCGTTTTACAGGGCTCATGTAATGTCACTGAAAGATTTCGATTTGGTTTGAGAAAGTTTAATTTTGAGATGTTCTCATGGCAAAACTGAAAGAATGATACACAATTCATTTCATTGCCCCATGTTTTTTTCATTCGAGCAAGGCAAGTTGAACACCAGAACACGATGGTATCGGGATTATATTTTTGAATTTCACTTACCAAATTGTGGTACTGCTCCTCTCCTTCTTGTAACCTGCCATCAAATAGATACCGATCTCCACAACAATATTTAGTACCTGGAATAAAAGCGGTATCATTGTCCAACAGATCTAAAACAGCTTTGGTTTTCAAAAGTCTGGGTGAATGATTGTAAACGTTGCAACCAGGGAAAAACACAATTTTTTTATTGCTATAATCCGTGCTGGTTAGTACAGATTTGCTTTCTTTTTTTGTTAATTCATTTTCGAGGGACCGGTTTTGTGAAGCAAAATTTCCGGGATCACAATTCACATATGGAGCATATTCATTTTGATAGGACAATGATTTAGCAATTTCAATGTAGGATAGCGGATTGATATCATTAGGACAGCTATCAACACATTTGAAGCATTCAAGACAGGAATCGATTCTTTTTGAAACGATTTCATTTTTTTTTGGATTTGTGACAAAGTCGTAAAGGTACTTTTGAATTTCAGAGAATTTAAGTCTGTCAATCCCACCAATTTCAATGCTGGGACATATCTTGGCACATTTACCGCATTTTTTACAGTTTTTCAATATCCGTTTTCTCTCTTTTTCCAAAGAATAACTTATAACTAGTTCCATTTAATTTAACGATTAAAAATTAGCCATATTTTCTGTTATTTCATTTTGTTTGAAAATCCTTTGATGGGTTCCTATGTGTTTATTTACACAGATTGAGCGGAGGGACATTTATATAGTGTTACTAAAGTTTCATGCATTGCTGCTGCCTCACCAATATCACTGATGTGTGATTCACGAAGTTGATTAACTCCTTGAAGATCGCCTTTCCAAGTCGCTGGATTAAACAAAAGTACTTCTGGATGAATGTCATCATCCGCATCGATAATAGCAATAACAGACCCAACGTTACTTTCTACCACAATGAGATCCCCGGACTTCAACCCGAATCTGAAAATTGTATCCGGATGAGCTTTCACACGAGGTTCGGAGGGAAGGTCTTCAGTATTGATTTGAGCGTTAACCATCTTTAAGGTTTTGGTGGCGATGAAGTATAGTTGATTGTCGGAGGGGCCCACAATTGTCTTGTGATCAAATTCAGTGATAAACTCAAACTTACCGGATGGTGTACGAAACTTACGATCTACAAATGGAATGGGATTGTGCGCAGGATTAAGCATTGGTTGCGTAATCAAAGCCTCACGATTGATTCCCTGTTTATTCAATGGCGCCAACATTCGATCAATCCATTCCGATGGTTCACCAGTGAGTGCTTCACCGAATCCTAATCGTTCGGCCAAAGCCTTGTAGATACTCACATCACTTTTGGCCTCACCCAATGGTGGAATAACCGCCTGACTGAGACTCAGCCAATGATGCCCATAGGCTGTAACGAGATCATCCATTTCAAGATAAGTGGTACAAGGCAGAAATAGATCCGCCGCTTCAGCGGTTGCTGTTTTAAAGTGATCGATAACAACCAAAAATTCCAAGGAATTGAGCGCCTCGAGCACGCGACCAGTATCCGGACAGGTTGCAGCGGGATTTGCTCCAGCCACGATTCCCATTTTTATTTGAGGATTAGTTGTTGATAGAATCTCATCACCCAATTTGGGTAGCATTATTGAACGATGTTCATTTTTCAATGGAGGGGTGAGGATTGAGTGATCAAGACCTGCGCCACCATTAATATCCGTATGAACGGCTCCACCAGAAATTCCAATATTGCCAGTCATAGCCGCTAAGGCATCTATTAAACGCACCGACTCAACTCCCTGCTTCCAGTATGAAGGCCCGAGCCCGATCAAGGTTGCCAAAGGTTTTTTACTCAAATAAAGCGCTGCTACCTTTTCGATGTTCTCTAATGAAATACCGGTGGCATTGATCACATCCTGCATAGAGATGGATAAGATCAGTTTGCGATAAGCCAGGAAATTAGCACAATGTTTCTCGACGAACGCCTTGTCGAACTGTTCCTTTTTCAACAAAATA
>Ga0257125_1003133_pt1 | contig 12222 bp, 17 predicted proteins | sample SI106_200metaG_FD_190183 | JGI IMG/M metagenome (GOLD analysis project Ga0257125, IMG submission 190183) | Marine microbial communities from Saanich Inlet, British Columbia, Canada - SI106_200 | ecosystem: Environmental > Aquatic > Marine > Inlet | place: Canada: British Columbia | collected...
TTCTGCACACCCGGGATGATTTTGACCGCCAAGGCCGTATTGGATGAAGAGGATCATCCCACAGAAGACGTCATCAAGAAAAAGATGGCCGGCAACCTCTGCCGGTGCACCGGTTACAAGAAGATCGTTGAGGCGGTGATGAGTGTGAGCGAATACACCGGGGAGGGCGCATAAAATGGAAAATGAATTCAATGTTGTGGGCCAAAGATTGCCCATGCATGATGCGGCGGCAAAGGCAAAAGGGACGGCACAGTTTACAGATGACATTACTTTTCCCGGAATGCTCCATGGCAGGATACTCAGAAGCCCTTTCGCCCATGCGAAGATCCTCCGCATCGATACGAAAAAAGCCGAGAAACTGCCCGGCGTAAAAGGTGTGGTAACGGGTCGGGATATCCCGGACCGTCTTTATGGGATCGTCCCCAAGGCGAGAGATGAGTATGCCCTCGCCAAAGACAAAGTCCGCTACATTGGCGATGACGTGGCCGCGGTTTGTGCCATTGACCCCGAGATCGCCGAAGAGGCCATCGAACTTATTAAAGTGGACTATGAAGAACTGCCTGCCGTATTCGATCCCTTTGAGGCCAAAAAAGAGGGCGCGCCAGTCATTCACGAAGGCATAAATAATAATACATCCTTTGCCATCAAAAAAGAATTCGGTGATGTCAAAAAGGCGTTTGCCGAATCCGATGCTATTTTTGAAGACACCTTTTTCTCCCAGCCCGTCAATCACGCCCCCATGGAACCCCACGCCGCCATTGCTCAGTATGATCCTTTGAAGGGAGAAGTTACCCTCTGGTCTTCAACCCAGATTCCTTTTTTCCTTCGAAGAAACCTGTCCAATACGCTTCAAATTCCGGAAAGCAAGGTGCGGGTCATCAAACCCAAGGTCGGCGGCGGTTTCGGCCAGAAGATCGATATGTTTGCCAAGGATTTCTGTGCGGCCTGGTTTGCCATGCATCTGGGCAAACCCGTAAAATTCACATATGATCGCGAAGAAGTTTTTATCTCCACCCGTCAAAGGCACCCCATGTATATTACCGTTAAGACCGGGATGAAAAAGGACGGAACCATCCTTGCGCAAAAATTTAAGTCGTATGCCGATGGAGGGGCTTACAACAGTACGGCGCCTACCATGATGGCCCTGTCATGTTTCTTTCTGATGATCCCATACAAGGTTCCCAATCTGTTTTATGAGGGCTATCATGTCTATACAAACAAACCCGTGGGCGGCGCCATGCGGGGACACGGTATCCCCCAGGCCCGTTTCGCCGTTGAACGCCAATTGGATCTGATGGCCGATCGACTCGGGCTGGATCCAACCGAGATCCGCTTAAAAAACAGCATCCATGCCGGGGAGCCCCATTCTGCCGGTTTTATCATCAATACCTGCGGATTTTACGACTCCGTGAAAAAAGCCGCCGACGCCATAGGATGGAAGGAAAAAAGAGGAAAACTCCCCTTCGGCAGAGGGGTGGGTCTCGCGGGCGCATCTTTTCCAAGCGGGGTCAGTAATATGAGCCATATCAGCTCCGGCTCGGTGGTGCAGTTGGGACGGGACGGTGCCGTGAATGTGCTGTCAGGTGCGGCAGACATCGGACAGGGCGCTGAAACCGTGATCAGCCAGATCGTCGCGGAAGAATTGGGCGTACTTCTCGAAGATGTCAGGATAACAGCAGCCGACACGGGCCTTACCCCCCTTGATCCCGGCACTTTCGGGAGCGGGGTGACGGTCAGGGCTGGAAACGCGGCGAGATTGGCCGCCGTAGAAGCCAAAGAGAAACTGTTCGAATTTGTTGCCGGAAAGCTTGAAGCCAACCCTGAAGACCTGGTGGCGAGGAACAGGGAGATATTCGTCAAGGGCTCTCCCGGAACGAAGATCAGCATGAAAGATGCCATAAAGGGATACCAGTACGCTGATCTTCCCATGCCCATCGTGGGCAGGGGGTCATGGATGGCGCCGGCTGATGAACCGACTACCTTGTTCAAACAGGATGGTAATTTCGCACCCAATTATTCTTTTATGACCCAGGCGGCTGAAGTCGAAGTGGATCTCATTACCGGTCAGGTAAAACTCTTGCGGATGGTCACGGCCCATGACTGCGGCAGGCCCATTAACCCCATGCTGGTTGAAGGCCAATTAGAAGGCTCCGTTGTGGGTGGGATGGGACAGGCCCTGTATGAAGATGTCATCGTTGAAAAAGGGCAGGTGATGAATCCTTCGTTTCTGGATTACGGTTTCCCCACTTTTCTTGAGATGCCGGAAATTGAGGCCATTGAAGTCGAAACGGATGATCCCATCGGGCCGTTCGGGGCCAAAGAGGCGGGGGAAGGGACGCAGTTGTCTCCGGCGCCTGCCATCGTCAATGCCATCTATGATGCCATCGGTGTGGATTTTATGGAACTTCCCATAACCCCGGAGAAAATCCTCAAGGCCTTAGACAAAAAAGGAAAATAAATAGGGCGGATAATTCCGGGGACACGAGGACGGATGCCGATGCATTCGAGCATCGTTTTATCGGGTGAGCTTGCTCGTTTACTTTGATGCGTCACCCGACCGTCGAACCGCCCGACGCCCTGACCCTCTCCAGGAAAGCTTCCAGCTTCCCATAGTGGGAGCCTCTCCAGTAAACCTTTCCGCAGCCGGTGCACCCGCTGAAGTCGAAGAAGTGCTTTTTCGTGAGCGGCTCCAGGCGCGGTAGAATCTCTTCCTTCAGCACCGGGGCCAGGTGAGAATTGCAAACCATGCACCTCGTGAACGGTTTTATCGATCTTGTCAGATCGAAGCGGTGCATCACCTCGGCGCATTGTTCTTCCGGATCATTCGAGCGAATGAAAAGCCCCCGGTTCACGACCCGCCGCATGAGGAGTTTCCGGTTCCGGGTCAGGAGCACCCGTTTTTCTATTGTAACAGATTCGAGTAGCGCTTCAGTGGAAGTATTATTCGAGAATTCTGTGTCGAAGCCGAGGAACCTTAGTTTCTTCGCAAGGGCGCCTAGATGCACGTCGGAGACGAACCGGAGATCGCGGAACGGCCGACCCATGAGCCTTGTCACACCCGAAATGTCCAGCGATTCGAAAACCGGGTATACGGAAATATCATCCCCGCCGTTGATCAATTGGTCAAAGTCTGCCGATATACCGTTAACCAGGATCAGGTCCACCTCGGTATGCGGCACGCCGCACGATTCGATGCAGTCCTTCAACGACGTGTTGTGCCTGTAAATCCGCGTGAAGCGGGTCTTCCGACGGGATTTCCGGAGGAAATCGTTCAACTCCTCGTAGAAGCGTATCCATATGGTGATTGTGCTTATACCTGACATGTGAGCCATCAGCCTGTCGGACCGGGACCGGGTTTCTTCCGCCAGCCCCGGCATCGCCATGTCGGAACGATCAGATCGATGCGCTTGCTCTTTCACATATTCAAGGACATTTTCACCGATTGCTCGATAAATTGAATAGCGCGTTCCACCCCATCTTCCATCCGAATCTTTTCACCCAGTGCTGCTGCCCTTTTGCGCATACTCTCACTCGTGACGGCCACTTGTATTGCTGCAGCCAGATTTTCAACAGTTAGTTTTTTCTGCGGAATGGGTTCCGGCCCGACACCAATTTCAGATATGCAGCTGCCCCAGAAAGGTTGGTCTCCGAAAAAGGGACAGATAATGGTAGGCTTCCCCGCCCGTAAACCAGCGGCGGTTGTGCCCGCCCCGCCATGGTGCACCACGGCGGCTACGCGAGGCAACAACCAGTTGTGCGGCGCTTGATCAATTACAAACATGGTCTCTGGAAGGAGCGACGCTTCAAGCCCCCCCCAGCCGGTCGCGATGATGCCGCGCTGCCCTGATTTCTTCAAAGCTTCGGTGACGACGGTTGTGGTCCTGGCGGGATTCCTGCCGGCGATGCTTCCGAACCCGATATAAACCGGCGGCGAACCGGCAGCGAGGAAATCCACCAACGCCCTCGAAGGCGCCCAGTTCTCATCTCCATTGAGGAACCAGTAGCCTGTAACCACAGTCGTCTCGGGCCAGTCGTCCGGCCGGGGAATAACATGCGAACTGTAGGAGTACATGATGGGAACCGGTTGACCGTTTCTTCGCGTCAGCGTGCCGGCCGTGATCCGCCGGGGAGGCAATTCCAGAATCTCCCTGCGCCATGTGTTTATGGTCTTTCCATATATGGCCGCAGCATACCGCAAAAAAGAATAGCTCAATTTGTTGAACCAGCCGCCAAGTTTCACCCTGGAAAACAGAACACATGGAAATGCTCGGGTTGGAGCCAACAGGGGTAAAGGAATGCTTATGAATAGGGGCACATCCAGCTTTTCCGCAATGTCATAGCCGCCTGCGGCCTTTGGGTGGTAAATAATAACGTCCGAGCCTTGCGCTGCTTTCCATTCTTCTTCAAGCATGCGGCGCATGATCGGATTAAACTGCTTTGATACACGGGCAGCCGTTTTTAGCCAGCCGAACGTCCCGCCTGATGATTCGATGGCCTCGTGGCCACGGTCGCTTATGAGGAAACGGCTCATCTCATCGTTCATGAAACCATAATCAAGGCCGTATTGCGTTATGAAACTCTGGAAACCAGAGTGCGTACAGATCTTCACTTGGTGACCGGTCTTCTTCAGACCCAGTCCTAATGCTACAAAAGGCTGAACATCTCCGCGTGATCCCGCCGTGATAATCGCAACCTTCATTGTTCCAATCCGCCCACATTAAAAAGGTTTTGACAGCCAAACAAACCGCTGCGGCTATCCTTCTGCTAAGAAGGTCAAGACATCATCATCAAATTTTCTCTTTATTCTTGGCGGAAATTTGTGACCAACCGCCTCATAGAAACGCTGTGTTACGTTTGGAATTCCCTCTGCCGTCTCATTAATGAGCGGCGCCGGGTAAAAAATATCATCAGTCCCCCCGACGATCAGAGTGGGCGCCTTGATTTCACCGAGGCGATCTGAGGTATCATGATCAAGATCAGCATTAATCGTCACAACGTAATCGGAGGGATCATCGGGTGCGCCTGCCAGCGTCCTGCCAAACAGGCGCATGATCAGCTTGAATAGCAGCCTCCCCATTTTTCCGCTGTACATAACAGCTGAGCTCACATGGATATCTGTCCATCTATTTTGAATCGCCCATTCTCTCCAGCGCTTTAATAATTCTCTTCCTTGTTCACCAATCTTACAGGCAGTGGACCCCAGGACCAATCGCTTCACAAGCTGAGGATAGTCCGCCGCAAAATGCTGAGCAATTTCACCGCCAGTCGAAAGGCCCATGATGTCAGGTGGTGCGCTGAATTCATCTTTTATCATTTGTGCATAATCGTCAGACATGTCACGTGTTGTGTAACCTTCCGGCAATCCCGGCTTCCGTGTCACTAAGAATACTGAGTAATTCTTTAAGTAGGCTTTAAAAGCCACCTTGAGCATTTGAAGATTCATCCCCGCAGGGGCCTTGTTTTCCACTCCCAACCCGTCGAAAATGACGATGGCATCAGATTCGCAGCCGATACGGGCATACGGAAGACCACAGTCGAAAAACCCTGATTTCATCTCATCACTTCTCTCAAACACAATCAGCCCCTGATCCCTAGAAAGATAGTCAAAAATATTTGTGGAATATGAGGACCCTCCGATTCCACAATACTGCACTATCTTTGTATGGCCTTTAAACCAAATTTCATCGATTTTCAGGCGGATGCAAACACAAAAATCAAAACATACTCAACGCGGAATACAATCGCCAGCCTTGGAATCACAGCTTTTGTCTTTACGGTCTAATTTCCATGTACCGTAACAGGAAATAGATGAGATCTTCAACAAAAATAGCAAATTCAGGAATTCACACAGCAACAAGAGGTAAGGTATCGAGGGTGTATGATACCAGCAGGCGAACCGGCGATTTCGATCAGTCGCTGTATCTTATGCCTTGTCAGGTGACGGCGGCACTAAAAGACACACAATCCCTCTGGGCGGATCTTGCTTCGTGTGACGAGCGGCCACGGGCCTGGCGTCAAACTGTTGGGTTCGAAAGGCGACCGTCCTGGGGAAACATCAAACCCACCTCCAGGACGTTGCCGAAAAATCCGGCGAAAACAAAAAACCATCGCAATAATCTGGAGCATCATGAAGAAGTTCTGCCAGAAGCCCTCCGTCAATCCACCCCAATTTCAACGGTTGCCATTTCTTCTTCTGCACGATCCAGGTGCTCAGCGTTCGTCTTGGGAAAACAGCCATCGGTCTATCGAGCGTTATCCTTACGGTTCTGTTATCGAGGGCAGCAATTTCTTTAACAAATTCCCAATAGGCATATTACCTCGGAATTTGAAATTTCTTAAATATCCACCCGGTAAATATGACATCTTCGGGAATCCATTGCAGTTTGGCAATTCAAAAATGGAGGATAGGGTGAGTACTTACGATCCAGTTGGGAAGCGAATCTGGATAGATAGTACCCGGTTGCGAATGCGAATTCTGAAATGCCGAAAGTGTACGGCACTGCATTGCCCTAATTCCTAAATGATTGCAGCGCTATATGCTCTACAACTAAAAACTGGCATGCTCTTTGCTCTGATAAATATCTAAAACAAAACGATCATCCATTCAATAAAGAAGGAGGGCTTACAATGAAACGATTTGCTATTCTGGTAGGAAGTATCATGTTTGTAGTCATGTCATCCTATTCGGTTTTTGCTTGGGGACCCATGTGGAGCGGTGGTGGACCGGGGGACTGTTGGCAGAATTCACGAAGTTACGACAGGGTCAATCAAGTACAGCAAGCAAAAGTGGATCGACTCAACAATAAAGTATATGAGGAAAGGGCGCAGCTGAGAGAAAGGGCTTGGGCCAAAAGGGCTGATCTGAGAGTAAACCCGAATGCGCCCACTCCCTATGGGGGAAACGGGAGACGCGGTGGCGGCTATGGGCCGGGAAGCTGCTGGAATTGATAGTGAGAAAAATGTCATCAGGAGGGAGCTAGGCTCCCGCCCCGCACAATCCGGATTTGTAATGAATTGTGCGGAAATCAACCGTATAGGAGCTTCATAATGAAAGTGAAAAGAACTTTTTCTATGGTTTTGACCGGGAGGAATACAAACGAATGCAACAGGCTCTTGGCGGAAGTTCCGAATAAGGAGTTGAACCGGGAAGAGGCATGAAGGAGTAATTTTGCTATGAAGAAAATATCAATCGGTGTTGCAATAGCTTTGATGATCATGTTTGTGGGTTCAGGTTCTGTTCTGGCACGTAACGGCGGCGGCTACGGTGGCGGCAAAGGCGGTGGACACGGTGGAGGAAAAGGCGGCGGCGGTTATGGTGGCTTTGAAACCATATTGTTTTCGGCTTTTCCTTCTGAAGCCTTTCCTTCAGAAGATACCATAATGAACCCCAATGACGAAATGTGGTCCCAGATTGAAGGGATATCTGTTCCTGTTATGCCCATGATGGCCCCAGAACTATGGGGACAAAGCAATACAGTGGAACTGAAATCCCTCCACAATGATACGGATGTTTACATCTATGCGAGATGGGCGGATTTGAACCAGAGCGTTTTCAAAAGCATGTGGGTCAAAACCTCTGACGGGTGGACAAACTCCGGCGCTAACGAAGACCGCATGGGCTTCGCATGGGACATAGATGGTTCCTTGTCCCGGTCCAACGGGTTCGGACCAAGAGGCGGCGTGGCGGTCGGGTGCGCCACCCTTTGCCATGTTGACCCTGATGATCCGAACAAACTGACGATGAGTACCGCTTATACCGGGGGCGTGGCCGATCTTTGGCAATGGAAAGCAGCGCGGACAAATCCTGTTGGTTACTCGGATGATCAGTACTTTGATAATGTAAATCATAAGGGTGATGAAGGCGTGAGCACCTACAGAGAAAACAAATCTGAGGACGGATCGAAACCCGGCTATATGTTTGCTTTTGAGGGCGGAGTGGGGACATCGCCATACCTTTTTGAAGATGAAGCGACACCCTTTTCTGACAACCTGTTCGATGGTGATGCTCTTCCAGGTTATGTTCTGCGAACACCCTCCGGAGACCGGGCAAATGTGGAAGCGGTCGGTGTGTGGGTGGACGGATACTGGACTGTGGTATTTAAGAGAAGCCTCAGGACAGAATCCGAAAATGATGTTCAGTTCACCGCGAATGCAAATTATCCATTTGGCATTTCAATCTTCGATAATGCCGGCAATGAAAAACATCTGAAAAGCCACCCGTTGTACCTATGGCTTGAATAGTTGATCGTTGAAACTTTCTTTGGTTGCCTAGCTCTGCTCCTCCTGCAAAACGGGCAAATAGATTCCTTGCGCCACTAAAAGATCAAATTATCATCTCTTTACCCGCAAACGCCAACTCTGAGAGACGCGGTTTCGTCCGTTGCACAAATGGCGCTCAATTTGTAGCATTGACTTTCTGCTCTCAAGCGATTCATGCGGCGGCGTGAGAAAAAGCAGTCACAATCTTTTGCATCCCCCTGCCCTATCTTCAGTAAGTGACGGCGCGACTTATTCCATCAAAACCATGGCGAAAAAATGCCATGTGCCGTATGTTTCTTTGCGGGTATCAATGTGGAAACCATTTCTGCGGGCTGTTTTGAACACATCAATGCCACAGGCTTCCATCATCGGTCTGAGCTTTGTCTTTTTTTCTTCCGTTTCCGGAGACTCGCACGGAGCCTCCTTTTTGCCCGTGGGTCATGTACTCCCCGGACTCGCGGACCCCACGGCAGATCCGCCTCCCGCTGAAAGCGCCGTCAATGCGAAAGCCTTATAAAATCCACTGTGATAAGCCTCACCCTCCAGGCGGCAGGCGATTTCGGTCAACAACTGCCCATCTTCTCCACTAATCAGAATCGCTCTCGAATACTCGCCCATCACCTCCTTAACCTCCCCGATTTCAGGCGTTTTGGGCGGATGATACCCGTCTTTACCATACATGGGACATCCGTAAACACATTTCCACTTCACCCATTTTTCCACCACGATAGAGTCCGTATCGATAACCTTGGCCTTTTTTGCCCCCATTTCAAGGGCACGTGCTGCCATATCCTCGATAGTCACGATTTGCGGTGTTAACAGGTTGCTGCTTTCGGGCAATGAGGGTACTTCGTTTTTCTGCGGCATTTGCGATTTATGCTCCTCTGGTTCCGGTTTGCGAGCGCGAATCAGCGCACCCTTGGTTTTGGGAGAACTGTTGAAACCTGTTTCAGCAACCCGTTTAACGTCCACGAAGCCGGTCTTTTTCAATGCTGCCAGAAATTCCATTTCCGGTACGGCACCGCCCTCTCACTGAAACCAGGTTGCAACACGGTCCTTGAGATCTTTGGACAGGGCCCGGGAAACAAACTGATCCGCCATGAACAATCTTCCTCCCGGTTTTAAAAGCCCGTACATGGACTGGAGGGCAGTCTCCTTTTCAGGGATGAGGTTGAAAACACCGTTGGAAATAACCACGTCAAACCGTTCTTCCATGCCAGACAGACGCTACACATCCCCAACCTGAAAATCGACCTTTTCGGCTTTCACCATCTCTTTATTGGCGTTGGCTTTTCGAATCATCTCGGTGGTCAGATCCAGCCCCAAGACCCTGCCGGAGGCACCCACCAGTTTTCCAGCCAAGAGGGCATCCACACCCGCGCCGCAACCGATATCAAGCACCCGTGCTCCCGAAGGGATTTCACCTAGTGAAAATGGATTGCCAACACCACAAAAGGAATCCGCCACCGCATCCGGCAGATCCCCGGTGAGGTGATTGTCATACTGCAACCCCTTGAGTCCATCCCGTCCTGTGGGATATTTAAAATGGCCCTCGGGTGTTGCAGCGACCTTTTTGTATTTATCCCGGATTCCAGCATCTATCTGTTCCAGATCTCGAGTACTCAACTGGGAAACCATCACATCCGCCTTTTCCTTTTTTAGAGTTCCTGACACAACTATTAGAAATTGAAAACTTTTCCATCGGCAATCAGATCAATGAGATGGGGTGCACCATCCAGCATCATATTGGGGAAAAACCTGGCCTCGTCAACCTGACGGGCAATTGCGCACGGCGGTCAGACCCCAATGGGAATCTCGTTTTCGAGTAAGTAAGGAAAATAGTCGCCGGGACAGTCTCCGGTTAGCGTCTTTTCCGTGAAGTCCCGAGTGTTGTCGGCCCACAATGTGCCATCTTCTATGAAAAAGATATGGACATTGTGTCCTTTTTCATGGGTAACTTTGGCAAATTGAAAACATCTTGCCGCCAAATTTACATCTGTCTTGCTGAGTGTATAAACAAAATTTGCCATATTTCCCTCCGTTTTTAACCCGCTGGTCTACAAACACCCGCCGGTCATTTTTTTATGGACATACTACGATAGCGTGTCTTTTTTTTCAGTGATTCCATTAGCTCTTTTTCGTCTAGTTTGCCTGCATCGTATTTTACTTTTGCCTCACGTCTCAAAGCCGTGACTTCGTAGCTCATAACTCCTGCGATCCCATCCAGGGCCGCCGCGACAAGCGCCTCTCATGACGGTCAGTTCAAATTTGGAATGTCCAGTAAAACTTCTTTTTCTTCAATTCCGCTCATAGCAACCTCCTTTGTTGTGACATGTTATCTTTTCGTCCCATATTTTCTCTCTTCTTCCCGGTTGTTGGCAGCCCTTTCAACCCCCCTTCATTATTTCACAATCCACTTCAGTTGTTCGAATGACTTGCTTTTCGCACCGCTTCTGTTAGGGACTCCATATCCGGAATGTTGTCAAAAGCGATGTATTCGTTAATCACAATTGAAGGCACCGCGGGCATACGTCCGCAAATGGAGCCGAGTTCGGCATGACGCGTGACCCCTTCGCGAGACCCGACATCGACCACCTCCCACGCCAGAATCCCTGGCTCAAATTCCGGGGCAATTTCCTCCAGAATGGCTGTCGCAAGATCGCACATCATACACCCCTTCTTTTTCGCAATAATCTCTACCACAACTCTTTGATCACCCATCTTCAAGAATCCTCTCCCTATTGGAAAATCAGCGAATTGATGACACAGCAATCTGCTTTTGAAAACGCGGCTCTAATTGAATCTTGGGGTTTAAAGGCCCTCATTTACCAGATACCCGAACATCAATGCTTCCTTCACGTGATAATTTGTTCAGGATAAAGACAGCACTTTCTCGTTCAAGCCTGAAATATTTTGCAACCGCTTCCGGCTCGATCCTCTCTTTTCCATTTAAAAAAATCAGGACCTCCTTTTCTATCTCTTTCAACCACTCATTGAACAATCCCCTCAGCTCCGTCGTAGAATAAGTGGCTATTTCGTATGAGTAGCTGATTGCAGAGAGAACCTCTTTGCTCATTTCCACCGGACTCACACCTGAGTCCGCGCATTCCTTTATTCAATGCCCCACCATGTCAATCAATTCACGGCTCTTCTCATGGTTTGCGAGTACTGCTCGAAGAATATCTTTCTTTTCCTTTTCACTTAAACCGATCAATAGAGAGGTAACCAGGCTCTGAAGGACCTCCTTTTTCACGTCAGGGCTCAAACCGACCAACGTTTCGTCTATGCTGTTTTTGCTCATCAGATTCCTCTTTTAATTTGTTTTATCTTCCACTATTAGAAATTCTCACGTGCTTCTCCATTTCATGACTTCAGGGAATTGTTCACTTGGGACAAATCGCTCAAGACATCAATCAGGCCCGGAGAAGAAAGACGGTAGTAAATAAATGGGCCGTTTCTTTCTGTCTTGACAACTTCGGAATTCCGCAGGGTTCTCAGGTGAAAAGAGACAAGGGTCTGTGGCAGATCCGTGGCATGGATAATCTCGGTAACGGAAAGGGAATCTTTCCCGATCGCCATAACGATTCGAAGGCGGTTCAACTCGGCAAGCGATTTTAAAATTTTGACAAGGTTTTCCATCGGTATGATTAACTGCATGAGCTTTTATTTATATGAGCGATTGCTTATATGCTAACGGAACCAAACCATATTTGTCAACATGAAAAACCTGATCATGCGCCTCAAGGTTACTGGCTTAATATGGCACTCAATGACAGTGGATCGCTATGGCAAAATAGTATAATCGACTGACGGTTAGTTTCGCTAACCTAAAACTGACCCCCAAAAGAACAAAACGACAACCGAAAATTGCCCCCCCTGAGTGGGCCTCTGGTAAGAAGGATTGTAAAAAACATCAATCCTATGACTGGAGGCAGAAAGGAGAATGCTCACGGTGGATCAATA
>Ga0257125_1003138_pt1 | contig 12195 bp, 11 predicted proteins | sample SI106_200metaG_FD_190183 | JGI IMG/M metagenome (GOLD analysis project Ga0257125, IMG submission 190183) | Marine microbial communities from Saanich Inlet, British Columbia, Canada - SI106_200 | ecosystem: Environmental > Aquatic > Marine > Inlet | place: Canada: British Columbia | collected...
ATCTTTTTCCTCCCAGATGATGCCATGCGAATCTAGAAAATCAGTGATATCTTTTTCCATGCGGCAGATTTTGGGAGCCACAAAAATTAGTTTTGCTTTGTAGAATCTTCCCAAGAGATAGCATAAGCTTCTAACTGTCCTGCCGTAACGTAAATCTCCAATCATGCAAATGGTCAATCCACTTATATTTTCGAAATGACTTTTAATGGTATATAGATCAAGTAAGGCCTGGGTTGGATGTTGGCCTGCCCCGTCGCCTGCATTAATAACGGGAATATTAGAAACTGCCGCCGCTCTTTTTGCCGATCCGATTTCAAAATGCCGAAGTGCAATAATATCAGCATACCCTGCCATGACTTTGATTGAATCCTCTAATGACTCACCCTTCGAAAATGAAGAAAACTCTTTCGCATTTTCTGTTGATATTACACGGCCACCAAGTCTCAGCATGGCCGATTCAAAGGACAAACGTGTCCGCGTTGAAGATTCATAAAAAACCGTTGCCAAAACCTTTCCAGGCACCTGATATTTTGAAGGATCAACCTGCATGCTATCGGCAAGGGAAAAAACAGTGTCTAACATTTGTTCATCGAATTGTTGAGATTCTACTACATGCTTAAATTGACTCACCTTTCATCCTTTGCAAACAAATCTATTATCTTTATGATTGTCAAAATCCTACATTTTGGGACTTAAATGTGTAATTTGGATTAAAAAATCTTTCGTGACAGTGCTTAAGAAAACTTACTCCGAATCAGATTTGATATCAAACGGATTCTTAAGATGAACAAATGAATTCACCACTTTTGTTGATATAGGAGTTAGTATAGATATAGTTTTTGTGTAGTGAAATCATGTTTCAAACGTTGAATTAAATTAACTATTAGCCCTTTACGGCTATAGAATGAAAAATCACGGTCAAGAAAACGATTGGTACTGGGAAGCAGTAATAAAATGCAATAAAAGAGACTATGATCTACTGTCATTTTATCTTTTCGAAGCAGATGCCGCCGGAATTGAGGAAATATTTGAAGCTGGGGATGTAATAAATATTAAGACATTTTTCCTATCTGATATCGATAGTTCTGAAGAAATTGTAAATCATCTGAACGAAATATTTGAGAACCGAAATATCCCTGCTCATCTGATATCTTTGACCCGAAAATTATATTTGGATTGGGCGTCAGGTTGGAAAACTCACTTTAAACCTCTAGAAATTGGGGATGCTTTTCTTGTCCGGCCACCTTGGGAAAAACCTCATCCTGGAAAACTTGAAATTGTCATCGATCCTGGCCAAGGGTTCGGAACTGGTTATCATCCATCAACAGTTGTCGCTCTCATGCTTTTAGAATGGTTGAGCAATCAGACTAAATTAGGCCAGGTGTTGGACGTTGGCGCTGGTTCGGGAATTTTAACCATTGGAGCCTTGCGTAAAGGAGCAACTGCCGTTTCGGCAATCGATACTGACGAAAATGTGATGGATGAAATTCGTAAGAATCTTCAGCTTTCGGGCTTGGATGAAAAGCTATGCGTGATATTGCATGTAGGGCCTCAGCAAGTGAGAGAGACGTTTGACCTTGTCCTTGCTAATATAGAAAATGAAATCCTTTTGAAAATAATGTCCGATTTGACCCGGTTAACTGGGCAATCCAAATTTTTAATATTGAGTGGAATACTGTTTGAATTCAAATCTGAATTTAAATCCAGATTACCTTCTGGTATGCAAGTCATTAAAGAGCTACAGATAGAAGAGTGGTGGGGAATCATTTTGAGAAAAGAGTGATCTACCTCAGAATAGCAATTTGCTTTCAATTTTGGCATACTACGAAGAACGAAAAATGACTTAAGAAAATTTGCTTGTTTAATCCAGCAAAACTAACCAACAAGGCAAGAAGTCGGAGGAAAATATGGAAGGGAACTTAGAGATTTTTGTAAATCCCGTTGAGTTAAAAGAGATTCCTAATGATTACTATGGGAAAATGAAGACAGAAATGTTTAAAGAAACAATTAGAATAAATTTCCTTACGTGCGTGTATCGAAAATGGGAGTCAACCCAATATACTCTGAACACTATGCCTAGTGATTTTGGAGAGGCTTAGTAGATTTTATGGTTTCCCATTTTTTGCTGGCTAATATGTGATTAAGAATTTCACCTGCGACGGCGTCTTTTGACTGAATCGGAAGTTCTTTCTCCGATTCTTGATCGATCAGTAGTACTTTGTTGGTGTCAACATTGAATCCAGCTCCATCCTCCAGGATATTATTTGCGATTATAAGATCCAAGTTTTTCTCAGTAAATTTCTTGTTTGCGTATTCAGATAAATTTTCACTTTCAGCTGCAAATCCCACAAGAAACTGACTGTCCTTCTTCATCCCACCAAGTTCCTTTAATATATCCGGGTTTTTTACCAAATTAAGCTTCAACTGTTCCGTTTTCTTGATTTTTTGTGAACTCGGTTGATCAATTCTGTAATCGCTCACTGCAGCAGATTTAATTATAAGCTGGGCATCTGCTGCCCTTTTCATTACTTCGTGGTGCATTTCTTTAGTAGAGATTATCTGCACCAACTCAATATCGGATGGTGGCTCAAGAGATGAAGGTCCACTAACTAGACACACTTTCGCGCCAAGTTGTCGACATCGTCGTGCGAGTGCAAACCCCATTTTCCCGGAAGAATGATTTGAAATATATCGAACCGGATCGATTTTCTCTTGGGTCGGTCCAGCTGTAATCAAAACAGATATTCCCGACAGTGCACTTGATGTTGATGTGCTGATAGCCTTTGATTCAAACCAGCTTTTCAGTCTTTCAACGATTGATTCCGGAGAGGCCATTCGCCCTGGCCCATATGTACCGCAGGCGAGGAATCCTGATTCTGGAGGAATAATATTAAAATCGCGACTTTCGAGAATATTTAAATTGTGCTGAAGCGCCGGGTTTTCCCACATGTTATTGTTCATAGCGGGAGCAATAAAAATGGGAGACCTGCAGGCCAGCAGCGTGGTAGAGAGATAGTCGTCAGCCAGTCCATGCGCTGCTTTGGCAATAATATTCGCGGTTGCAGGGGCGATTAGGAAAGCATCAGTGTTTTCTACAATTTTGATGTGGCCAATCTTGCTTTCCTCTTCCATTGAAAACATAGATGTCGCTACCGGTCGTTCAGATAGTGTCTGAAATGTCAGAGGCTGGACAAATTCCATGGCGGCCTTTGTCATTACAACAGTTACATTTCCACCGGCCTCTTTAATACCTCGCACTATTTCAAGTGATTTGTAACAGGCTATTCCACCTGTCACGCCCAGGACAAATTCTTTATTTTGTAGTTCAGACATAATTTGTTATTTACTGTGTGGCTTGTAACGTTCTGATCTGTGAATAATATCGAAAATTCCAAGTCTATGTTATGTTAACTGTCGATCTTTGACAAAGTATTGATTGGCAATCAGGAAAGTAATATTTCAGAATCTGTTATCATGCATCAAAAAACTGAGTCGTGAATTGTTTGACGAGTCGAAAGGGAGCTGTTAGTATTACTCTTTTTACACAGTGAATACTAGTGGTTTCAGCCTGTATGGAATACCAAATTAGCAACCGATTGTATTGAATATAGATATATACTAATTTTGCATTTAACTTAATGATTTAATAACAGATTCATAAGGCAATCAGATGGAATTTTCTGTTCAAGACCGTGAAGAAACCGGGAAAAACGTTAATCGAAGATTGAGAAAACAAGGACTTGTTCCTGGTGTTATTTACGGAAAAGGCGAACCGCGCAAAGTGTCCGCAAAGGCCGATAATGCATTTCGCTTTATTAAATCCATGAAAGGCGCCAAGAAAATATTTGACCTTAAGCTCGAATCGGCCGATGACGACATGAAGAAAAAAGTACTCATCCAAGATTATCAGATGAGTAATATTGGCAGCAAACTGTTGCATATCGACTTTTTTGAAGTGTCAGACGATACCTTAGTATCCTTAGAAGTTCCAATTGTCCTGTTGAATGAAGACATTTGCCCGGCTGTTAAGATGGGTGGTGTATTGCAGACAATTCGTCGAACTGTGCCTGTTCGTTGCATGGTTAAAGATATTCCTGAGTTTATCAATATTGATCTCCAAGAACTTGAATTTGGCGAGAGTGTCCACATAATGGAACTTGACTTCCCTGATGGAGTAAAACCGGTAGTTGTGGGCCGGAATTTCACGGTAATTACTGTTGCTGGTAGAATGGCTGAAGAAGAAGAAGTAGTAGAAGAAATTGAAGGTGAAGAATTGTTGACCGATGAGGAAGGAGAAGAAGGAGAAGAGTCGACGGTAGAAGAGCCGGCTGAAAAAGAATAGATCGATTATAATAAAACCCAAAATGAAGCTCATTGTCGGGCTGGGCAATCCAGGGGACGAATATCAGAAAACTTTGCACAATATAGGTTTTGCAGCCGTTGACGCTTTAGCGACGAAGTTGGGAGCCAACACTTGGAGCAGTAAGTTTAAAGGATTGATTGCGAAAGGTACCCACCGCAGCAATCCATTTATTTTGCTGAAACCGCAGACCTACATGAATTTGAGTGGCGAAGCCGTAGTCGCCTGCAAACAGTTCTTCAAAATTGAAATGTTTGACACTTTAATGGTGTCGGATGACATTGATCTCCCGGCGGGTCATATTCGCTACCGAACATCTGGCGGACACGGAGGACACAACGGGCTAAGAAGTATTATCCAATTGACTGGAGAGAAAGAGTTTCATCGACTGAGAATTGGCATCGGACGTCCAAAATACAAATCTCAAGTTTCGAATTTTCTGCTAAATAAGCCCTCAGAGGAATTGGATAGCCTTTTAGAAGAATCTGTTCAAAGATCGGTCGAATATCTGCTAAATTTTATCGAAGGTGTTTCTATTCAGGTCTCGCCGCAAATTACAGATGTAAATGGCACGAAAGATTGATAAAGACTTGTTATGTGCGATTCGAAAAGCAGTTAATTTGGATCGTTAATCCTTGCCCGTACTACATCGGGCTATAACTCATAAGGAGTGTTTCATGCTCAAGAAAGGCAATTACGAATTGATAATGGTTGTTGATGGCAATCTGACCGACGAAGAATGTCAGGAAGTTATCAACAAGCACAAGGAAGTCCTGAGTAATTCAGGTGGTATTTTGAAACAAGAAGTTGCATGGGGCAGGCGAAGGCTGGCCTATGAAGTTCAAAAACGAAAATATGGCATTTATCATTTGCTCTATCTTGAAGGTGATGGAGCTGTCATTGAAGAAATGGAACGGCAATTTGGTTATGATGAAAACGTCATCAAGTTTTTTGCTGTGAAAGTGAAAGATTTGGATGAAGCATACAACGAATTTGCGGCTTTAAAAGAAAACCCGCAAAAAACTGCTAACTTAATATCTGAAGCATTGGGGGCTTAAAATGGGCAAAAAAAAGAGAAAACATTACTATCGAGAGAAACTGCCTTCACGACCATGCCCGCTTGAAAATGCTGGTTTGGAGAAAGTCGACTTCAAAGACGTTGAGTTGTTAAAGCAGTTTGTTACTGAAAAAGGGAAAATCATTCCGAGAAGAATATCTGGGCTTAGTGCCAGGTCCCAAAAGAAATTGACGAGAGCAATTAAGCAAGCGAGAAATATTGCATTGCTTTCTTTTTCCGCCGGTTACATCTCTCCTGAAGAGGTTCAAGACTAAATAAAGAACGTACTAATAAAGGTAATGGAAAATGAAGGTCATTCTTAAAGAGGATGTTTTAAAACTTGGATCCTTAGGGGACGAAGTTGATGTTAAAGGAGGATATGCGCGGAACTACTTAATCCCCCAAGGAAAAGCTTTACCGGTCAATCGAGCAAATATAAAGCAAATCAATCATCAGAGAAGCTTATTAGCTCAGAAACGTGCAGATGCCATCGATGCCTCCAAACTTATGGCTCAAAAACTTGAAGAAGCAGATCTGACATTTACGATGAAATCAGGTGAAAGCGGTAAGTTATTTGGTTCTGTGACTCAAAAACATATATTTGATGAGTTAGCGGAGAACGGAGTTGAACTTGACCGGAAAAAGCTCCATATCTCTTCGCCGATCAAAACTTTGGGGAATCATCTGGTACCCATAAAACTGCATTCTGAAGTGACTGCAAATTTGCGTATCAAGGTTGTTTCTGAAACGATCGAGTCCGATGGTGAGAATCCAGACGAGGAAGCAACAAATTCAGCATCGACTGATGAAACCACGGAGCAAACTGAACAAAAAGAAGTAACAGAAGAGACTCAAGAAACAGAAGATCAATAATAGTCAGTCAGCGGGCGCACAATATCATTGTGCGCCGCGAATCCTACCAGTGAGATCTTGCCCAGCAAATAAATCCTTTTTCCAATCATCCGTGCCACCGAAATCTGCCTTTGCTTATTTCCATATTTATTGTGAAATCTTGAATTGCGAATTTTATCGAATTTTGCATGAGATAATTGAAGTATCTAGGTCATAATCCAAGCGGACAAAGTAGGTGACAACCACCGGCTTTCATGGCAAATTGGACTTATTGAAGGCGGTCCTATACGCCGCATTCTTAAACCTATTGTTACATCATTTACGAATGATTGTTATAATGCCCGGATACTCTGTCAGAAAAAGGAAAATATGAGTGAGTTTAAATTTCAGGAGATGTTTGAAATCGGTGAAGATCCGACTGAATATCGCCAACTTACAAGCGATTATGTGTCAACCATATCAGTCGATGGAAAGACTGTTTTGAAGATTCAACCAGAAGGTCTAACGATGCTGGCCAAAGAGGCTATGCATGATGTCTCGCATTTGCTCAGAAGTTCTCATCTAGAGGGGCTGCAAAGAATACTCGAAGACCCCGAAGCATCAGAAAATGATGTGTATGTTGCAACCACTTTTCTTGAAAACGCAATTATTTCAGCAGAAAGAGAATTTCCAAGCTGTCAAGACACAGGGACAGCCATTGTGATGGGAAAAAAAGGAGAGATGGTTTGGACAAACGGCGATGATCCGGAAGCTATCAGCCAGGGGATTTTTGAAACGTATACCAATACCAATTTGCGGTATTCTCAAGTTGCTCCGCTATCGATGTATGAAGAAAAAAACACGGGCAACAACCTTCCAGCCCAAATTGAGATTTATTCCGAACCCGGCAATAGCTATAAATTCCTGTTTATGGCCAAAGGCGGAGGATCGGCCAATAAAACCTATCTATTTCAAGAAACCAAAGCCTTATTAAATCCAGAGAGGCTGCTGCCATTTTTGCAGGAAAAAGTTGCGTCACTTGGGACTGCTGCCTGTCCACCTTACCATTTGGCGATTGTCATTGGAGGGACCTCGGCTGAAGTGAACCTCAAGACTGTAAAACTGGCTTCTGCGAAATACTATGACGGGCTACCGACATCAGGGAACGAAATTGGTCGCGCTTTCAGAGACACCGAATTGGAAGAGCAAGTGCTTAAAATAACGCAAGCTTTAGGGCTTGGAGCTCAGTTTGGTGGGAAATACTTCTGCCACGATGTGCGAGTCGTTCGGATGCCGCGCCATGGTGCTTCATGTCCTGTTGGTATTGGCATTAGCTGTAGCGCGGATCGAAATATTAAAGGGAAAATTACAGAAAAGGGGATTTTTCTTGAAAAGCTGGAAACGAATCCAGCAAAATACCTTCCTGCGAAAACAGCTGCATCTTCAGCAGAGATCGTAAATTTAGATCTCAACATGGGTATGGATAAAATTCGGGAGACCTTATCTGGATATCCGATTAAAACCCGAGTTATCCTGAATGGAAAAATTATTGTAGGGCGAGATATTGCTCATGCAAAACTGAATGAAAGATTGGAAAGTGGAGAGGGGTTGCCCGACTATTTCAAAGATCACATTATTTATTATGCTGGCCCAGCCAAAACCCCTGAGGGTTATGCTTCCGGTTCATTTGGGCCGACGACTGCAGGTCGGATGGATCCCTACGTACCCATTTTTCAGAAAGAGGGGGCATCGTTGGTCATGTTGGCAAAAGGTAATCGCTCCCAAGATGTTGTTGACTCCTGTAAAAAACATGGAGGCTTCTTTTTGGGATCAATCGGAGGGGCAGCTGCATTACTCGGTAAGGAATGCATTACGAATGTTGAATTACTTGAATATCCTGAATTGGGAATGGAAGCAATATACATGATTACTGTAAAAGATTTTCCAGCTTTTATCGTAATTGATGACAAAGGGAACGACTTTTTCCAGACTTTATAGGCGCACGGTGAGGCGTTTAGATTTAAAATAGCGATATCGTTGGATAGTTTTGGGAAGAATCATTTGGCGCGGATTATGCTTTGTTTGTTTTACGTTATTTCTGTTTTTTGTTAATATCCAAGTATCAAAATCTGTATTAACGCAAAACTGCAATTTTATGAAGCAATTCTTCGTCGCTGTTACGCTGGTATGTCTGTTGCTGGTGCAATTTGAGGTGGCTTTCGCTAAAAGCCGCCCCAGAAGACCAAAAGTACCTAAGGAATGTCGGGTTTCTCAATATACCTGCGTTTTAAAAAAGGTAGATGGTGTGCCCTTTTATTGTGTTCGATTAACAAAACAGCGTTATCAGAATGCTCGTAAGAAAATCAGAGTTGTTCCAAAGAGAACCTGTTTACGCCGTTACCCCGTTGAATACGAATCTGATGATCGTGAACCCGAAAACAAAGAATAAAGATGGCTGAAAAGGATGATCTGGTTGAAGCTGCTTTAGCCGCTATGGAAGAAACGGATAGTCCAGAAGATCCTCTTGCCGAGGACGATGCTGGGTCCGATGAAACTCCTGTTGATCCTTTCGAAGCTGCTCAAGATGCCATTGAGGCAGTTGGGAGCGAAGGAGATGCTGCTGAGGGAGGTGAAGGTGAGGCCGCTGACCCCTTTGAAGCTGCATTGAGCGCTTTAGATGACGATGATTCAGGTGGAACCGAAGATGTTGTCGAGGATGGTGAATCATCGGAAGACCCTTTCGCGGCTGCTCTTGAAATTGCCAAAACTGAACAAAAAACTGGTAAGCTACAGAAGACTGACGAGGAAGGAGAGCGAGCGATCGACATTGATTTCCTAATGGAAATTAAGCTCGAATTAACATTCGAGGTTGGTCGTACAAAAATGTACATCAGTGATTTACTTTCTCTTGGCCAGGGGTCAGTTATCGAGCTGCATAGGTTAGTTGGTGAAGAGCTAGAGCTATTTGTTAACGGCCGGATGCTGGCAACAGGTGAAGTTGTCGTAATAAACGAAAAATTTGGTGCTCGAATCAGCAAGATTTTATCTCCTGAAGACCGTATCGAGAGGCTAGGCGCAGACCTTGATTCATTCTTCTAGCCCCAATGAAGAATCCTCCCTAATTGAACTTTCTCCAATTAGATGTTCAGATGCCTTCCCCGCAGGCAATGACGATAATAAATAATAGTGCGTCCATTTCTTGGTGACGGAAAATCCTCCCAAAAAAAACAATCCATTTGAAGTTGTTTTTTATTTTGATCTAGCCGAAATCTAACATTTGGCTGGGTCCGGACGGGCACTATGTTGACATCTATCCAAAAATTGTAGATTATGCAAAATCAAACGGGGAATAGATAATAAAGGTTATGATACTGATAATAGAAATTGGCAATTCGAATATTGTCATTGTGTTATACGAAAACCAGACGAAAATTGCTCAATTTAGAATTCGGACAATTATTGGAAAGACCAGCGATGAATATCTCATTGATCTTGATAGTTTTTTTAATGCAAAGAATATTGAAAGATCACTAATCCGCGAGTCAGTAATGGCAAGCGTTGTGGCGCCATTGATCCCAGTTTTTCAAAAAACTATATTTGATCTACTTGGCAGCCAATGCCGGGTAGTCGATTGGATGTCAATTCCAACTATGCCAATCGAAGTCGAAGAACCGAATGGACTTGGAATTGATCGCCTCATAAATGCGTTTGCGGCTTATGATCTGTTTGGCAAGGCGCTTATTGTTATTGATATGGGAACGGCGACTACATTTGATGTCGTCAGTAAAGATGGTAAGTATCTTGGCGGAGTAATATCTCCAGGTTTGCTCTTGTCCCTAAACGCTTTGATATCAAACACCAATAAATTGCCTAAAATTGAACTTGTTGTACCGGAATCAGTGATTGGAAAGAATACAATTCACGCCATGCAGTCAGGAGCCATATATGGCTATGCCGGTATGGTCGATGCCATGGTTGTACAAATTAAAAATGAACTTGGGTACGAAGCCAAAGTGATAGCGACCGGCGGTCTCGCGAACGTTGTCAAAACAATATCTTCAGAAATAGAAAAAGTAATTGATGACTTGACCGTTGAAGGTTTGTTAAAGATCTCTCAATTGTGAATCTGTAAACATATTTTAATAAATTGTTGCGAACGTAGGCTCATCAGAGTCAAACTCAGTTATTTTTTTAAGTATGCATAAGCAAGAAAGGCTGAGATTATGCATAACCCGATGGATAATTTCTGCTCCTAGATAGTTTGCAGAATCTTTAATAATGCGTAAGAATAAAAATTAGCAATAATATTAGCTAGAAAACACGCTATTAAGCCAATAAAGTTATACAATAAAAATAGTGTTGCTCTATTAACAAATCGTTTTCTGACTAACAAATTGTATGGTTGACAGCCCATTAAATTTCAATACAAAGGATAGCCATGGCTGAAGACGAAGATATGGATCTTGAAGATGATGACCTAGATCTCGGAGATGACGATTTAGATCTTGGGGATGATTCCGGTGACGATGATGGTGGCGATGATTTCGCTGGCGAACTGGATGATATGATGGGTGATGACGAACTTGGAGGGGATGATGATGCTGGTGGTGATGACAGCGAACTCGACTCCTTTTTCGAGGATCTATCGTCAATTGAAGACATGGACGAAGGACCCTCAGATGACTCTGATGATTCGGACGACATCGCTCCACCAACAATGGAGGCAGCAGATGAACCCGAAGAGAAACCCCAACCAGCTACAGTAAAAAAAGAAAGACCTGAAGGAAAAGGCAGTAAACTAAAATTAATTGTTCCTTTGATAATTTTATTACTCCTGGGTGGTGGTGGCGGTTATTACTATATGTTTATGAAAGATACCCCCATGTCTCAAGAGGAAATGGTAACTGAAGTCCCAACCCCTAAAGAAGTTCCGATACGGGTTGAAAGGTTGCCGGAAAAAAAGGTCGAATTGGCTCCCCAATTACCACCGCCGCCACCTCCAGCTGCGAAACCAAAACCACCACAACGACAATATTTGATACAAGTGGCGACCTGCTCATACGATGCGTGTAAAGAAAACTACATTAATTCCCTTCGGCAGGATGGGGAACCAGTATTTCAAAAAACCAGCAGCCAAAAGTATGATTTTATCGAATTGATATCAAGACAAATTTTCAGCTACCAAGAAGGTGATTCGATTGTAAAAGAACTGAATCGAAAAAATAAAATGGCTGGAAATGCAACTTTGATAAATCAATCTAACGGGTATCGCATTAGTATGGGAGTATTTCCAGCGTTGGATAGAGCAAAGGAAATAAAATTTCATGTTGAAAAGCTTATTCCCAAACAGCAAGTACTATTTAACCTGGAACACGTCAGAAAGAATTATTCGACAATTAAGATATTCGCTGGGCCTTATGATTCACGAATAGAGGCGAAGAAAGTTCTGGCAGAGTTAAGAAAGAAATCTAAATACAAAGGGTCATTCCTCTTAGTTTTTTAAAGCTAGGTTCCCCTGCCACGGACCGATATGCTTTCGGTCCTGACTTTTTATGATCCGCAAAAAAAAATCTCCGCAATTTTTGGCTCCTGCGAAATACGCTTTCTACTTTATTATTGTTCTAATTCCCATTTGTTGTTGCCTTCAGAAGACTGGAATGTCTGCTGAGGGCAACCATCATAATTCCATTTTATCTCCCCTCCCTAGTGATCCGGTTTTTAAGGAACAAGTGCGGCAAAGTTCGAACGTTATCAAAGCGCTTGTCTATGAAAACCACCAGCAACACCAAGCAGCCCTGGAAACATGGCGTTTATTGAGTCACCCTGAAACTGAAAAGGTTCAAGATCGCATATTTTATTTTGAGTTGATCGATTTATCATCTGAAAAATACCCTCAAGTGCCCGCAACCGAAGCATCGAGATATTTAATGGCTAGATATTTAAGCTG
>Ga0257125_1003143_pt1 | contig 12164 bp, 10 predicted proteins | sample SI106_200metaG_FD_190183 | JGI IMG/M metagenome (GOLD analysis project Ga0257125, IMG submission 190183) | Marine microbial communities from Saanich Inlet, British Columbia, Canada - SI106_200 | ecosystem: Environmental > Aquatic > Marine > Inlet | place: Canada: British Columbia | collected...
GCGTTTGATTATTGGGTGCCCGAAGACCCCCCGAGACAGGCAGCCGCCAATTGGGTGCAGGCCTCACTGAGCGAGTGCGGCATCCACGTCAATATAAAAACTCAACCCTGGGAGCAATTCCTCAGCCCTGGCCCAGATGGTGCAGTCTTCGGACGGCGCTTCGATATGGCGCAATTTGCCTGGTCGATCGGGCAGATCGCGCCTTGTTTCCTGTTCACCAGTGACGAAATCCCCGGCCCGTTGCCCGATTTTGCAAAAGGTTGGGGCGGCGGGAATATTGCCGGTTATAGCAACCCTGAATTCGATCAGGCTTGTCGCACCGCGCAAACAACCTTGCCCGATACGCCGGAATATTTGCAAGCCCAACAGCGGGCACAGATGGTTTTCGCGCAAGATTTGCCTGCCGTGCCATTGTATTGGAACCCGGAAATTTCCGCATACCACACGGATATTTGTGCAAGACCCGGCACAATGGATATACAATTGAATTTAATGAATATTGAAAGTTTTGCCGGTAAGGATGATTGTAGACCGTGATGAAGATTTAGCGCCATTTTTTGGCGTTGCTTATGGCTATTAGGCAAGTTTTAGTTATGTTATAATCGCTTGGCTAGTAAGTGGGCGCTGTACCACAAAAACGACACAATCGCAGCATAGCGCCCGAGAAATTTTGGCTCTTTAGGAATTGAATAGTGGGTGTCCGTATTTAGGGGTATGCAGCGGGTTTTGTCTGCTGCGTACCCCTAAATATGAGATTTCTCACAGTAGATCCTGAAGTTCTAGAAATTTACTGCATAGTGTAACCCATAAGGAGGTGGTGCCTGCCAAGATTGAGACTGTAATCTGAACACACACCTGTACGAAAAAAATCAAACCCATTTACCTAATCCAAATGGAGGAGTAAGGAAAATGTCTAAAAAATTCTATTTAGTTCTCGGTATCCTGGTGATCGCCAGCCTCGCATTGGCGGCCTGCGCTCCCGAGACTGTCACAGTCATTGAAACTGTGATCGTTGAAAAAGAAGGCGAGACCATTGTTGAAACCGTGGTCGTCGAAGTTGAAGCCGAAGCCCCGGCAATGGAAGAAGTTCCCGCTGGCGGCGAATGCTGTGATGCTTATCGCATTGCTATCTTCGAAGAGCCTGTTTCGTTGAACTACTGGAACTACCTTGGACCAGGCAGTTCGGTTTGGACTCAGTACGTGCTTGCTGGTCAGGCTCCTGCTCTGTTCGGCCTCTCCGATGTTCGTTTCGATTTCATCCCCTCCCTGGCTAAGGCAGTTCCCGAAGCTGTGGACAATGGCGATGGCACCTGGACGATCACCGTTGAGATGGTTGCATCAACTTGGAGCGATGGCGAAGCCCTCACCGCTGATGACGTGGTCTTCACCCACAACGCTTGTAAAGACCTCAAATTGACCCAGAACTGGCCCAACCAGTGTTCACCCAATGGTGTTGACGTTACCGCCGAAGCGGCTGACGAATATACTGTTGTGTACACCTTTGCCGAAGCCCCCTCCCTGGGTACTTGGCAGGCTGGTATTGCTTTGGCTCCGATTCTGCCCGAACACTACTGGGCTGCTGGTGTTGCTGAAGCTTATGCCTTCATTGATGGCATAGTTGCTCCTGAAGTTGAGCGCCCCGAAGACTGCGAAGCCGAAGGCGCCGATGCTGATGCTTGTGCCGCCTATGCTACCTATGATGAAGCATATACCAATGCTCGCACCACCTTGTACGAAGCCGATGCGACTGACGCTCCCTCCGCTGGTGGTTATACCACCGACAAATGGGAAGCTGGCGCGTTCGTGCAGCGCACTGCCAATGAAGGCTACTACTTCAAGGGCGCCGAAATCGTTGAGTACGAAGATGGCACCTGGATGTTAATCATGCCCGATGGCACCGAAATGATGCTCTACGGCGCCGCTGAAGGCGAAGAAACTTTGCGCTACACTTCTGGCCCTTACAGCCCCAACATTATCTTCTCCATCTACGGTTCTCAGGATGCTGCTTTCCTGGCTCTGGCCAATGGCGAAGTTGACTACGTAATCAACCCCCTCGGCCTCTCCCGCGGTTTGCGCGAACAGGCTGAACGCGGTGAAGGTATTAAAACCTACACCAACGCCGACTATGGCATGTACTACATTGCCTTCAACATGAACAAATTCCCCATGTCGGATTACGCGTTCCGCCAGGCTATGGATATCGTGATTGACAAAGAATTTGTTGTCAACAGCGTACTTGGTGGCGTTGTCTTCCCCATGTACTCGGCCATGCCTCCTGGAAATGGTTTCTGGTACAACCCCGATGTTGAGACTCCTTACGTTGGTATGACCCGCGAAGAACGCGTCAACTTGGCCGTTCAGGTTCTTACCGATGCTGGTTGGTCTTGGGAAACTGCCCCCGCCTACAATGCTGATACCGAAGATGTTGATCCTGGTGTTGGCGTCACAGGCCCCGATGGACAAGAAGTTCCCGAACTGACTATCCTCGGCCCTGGCCCCGCTTACGATCCCCTGCGCGCAACCTTCAACCAGTGGATCTCCGAGTGGGCTCGCGAGCTGGGTATGCCCGTTCAGTCTGAACTGACCGGTTTCAACACCATCCTCGGCCCCGTGTTCGTTGAAGCGAACTACGATATGTATATCCTCGGCTGGAGCCTCGGCAACGTGGCCTTCCCCAGCTACTTCTTCGATTTCTGGCACAGCAGCCAATGTACTGCCGACACCGGCAACTACAACACGCCGTGTCTTAAGAGCGATACGTATGATGCCCTGGTAGAAGAATTCATGAGCACTGGCGACCTCGCCCGCGCCCAGGAACTTGTTTACCAGATGCAGGTAGTTCTGGCTGACGAACGCCCTTACATCAACTTGTTCTACAAGCAGACCCACGATCTCGCCAACGAGCGCGTGGTGTTCCCCTACACCGAATCCCTTGGTGGCATTGAGTTCCAGACTGGTATGCAGACTGACGCTCAAGTTATGCTCTCCAAGTAGTTTTTGGATGTAAGAGATTACGGGAGCGGGCGGATTTCCGCCCGCTCCTAAATCAAAGCTTCTCCCAAAATAAAAAAACTGAAATCATTGCTCTCGCTGATAGTGGGAGAAACACAAAAAAGGGTGTGCATTGGGGTAGCACCCTCTATGCACACCCTTTTTTGTGAACTTCTTGCTGCGCAGGTTTGGATTTGCGCAAGCACAAATAATTCAGGAATTATCCTTTGGTTTGCGTGTTCCGCACTCCGCTTCGCATCGGTGAGGGGTGCGGAGTGCAGAGTACGCAAAAATTTGAAGGAGACAATAAAAATATGTGGAAATTTTTAGGTAAACGTCTTTTACAGATGTTCATAACCCTGCTGATGTTCCAGACTGTAACCTACTTCTTAATGGATGCACAGCCTGGCGACATCGCAGACTTGCTCACGATGAACCCGGATATTCCTCCGGCGGAACGTGATCGTATCCGCCAAGATTTGGGTTTAGACCGCCCCCCCGTGGAGCGCTTTTTCAAATATGTCGGCAATTTTTATCGCGGCGATATGGGGGTATCATTTTCCCAGTTCCCTCGCCCCGTTACTGAAATTATTTTCGAACGTCTTCCCCGAACGCTGGTGCTGTTTTTGACTGCATCGGTGATTTCGTTTTGGGCAGGTTACGTCTCAGGAAAAGTGCTGGCATGGAAGCGTGGCGGTGCGCTGGAGTACTCATCAACCCTGGTTGGCGTAATTTTGTATACCGTCTTCACGCCCTGGTTTGCTCTGATGATGATCTGGCTCTTTGCCGTTTATCTGGATTGGTTGCCACCGGGCAAATTCCTTGATCCAATTATCTGGTTGGATGCCCCTGAAGGCCTTCACGCCAACAATGTCTTTTTGCGAATGATCTGGTCGGCGTTGATTGCTTCGGGTGTCTTAGTGGCTGGGTTGGTATTTACCGCTCGCTTGTCGACTCAACTTCGCAGGTTGGGACGCTGGATCAGTTTTATTGTCCCCATGATTGGCCTGTTTGTATATTGGCGCTTCGTGGCTGTGGGCTTCAATTCTTATGCCTGGGATATTTTACAGCACCTGGTACTGCCGGTGCTAACTGTCACCCTGATTGCTTATGGCGGTACGATGTTGTTGATGCGCACCAGTATGCTGGAAACCCTGCGTGAAGATTATATTCTTACCGCACGCGCCAAAGGTCTGTCTGAAAAAGTTGTACGCGACAAACATGCCGCACGCAACGCCTTGCTACCTGTGTGGACTGGATTGGTCTTTAGCATCGGCGGTTCGGTGAGCGGCGGTATTATTACAGAAACCGTCTTTTCCTGGCCGGGACTTGGCCTGACTCTGCTTACAGCTGCGCAGGTTGAGGATATTCCCCTGGCGATGGGGGCGCTCACCATTACTGGTTTATTGACGCTGGTAAGCCACCTGGTGGCTGATGTTGGCTATGCCTTCCTCGATCCGCGTATTCGCTATAACTAGGATGAGACTTAGGAGATAAATCATGAGTACACTTTCATCCTCTGCCGAAATAATCTATGTCCCACTCTGGCGGGTTCGTCTGCGCCTGTTTTGGCGGTCTGTAAAAACAAACTGGGCTACATTTACCGAAAACCCAATCGGATTGCTCGGCCTGGGTCTGATCATTTTCTTTGGATTATTTGCTTTGGCACATCCAATTTTGATGAATACGGCCTGGGAACGAAAAGTTTACGATCCTGTCAATGGGTTTGATATCGAAATTCCTTTTCACCCATCACCTCCCTCCGCCAAACATCTTTTGGGTACGGATCCTATGGGGCGCGATGTGCTCAGCCAACTCATGTTTAGCACGCGCTTTGAGTTTGCCCTGGGCATGATATCGGCCCTCGTCACGGTTTTGATCGCGACCACCATTGGAGCAGTATCCGCCTATTATGGCGGTGTGATTGATGTAATCTTGATGCGTGTGGTCGATTTGGTGATTATGGTGCCGTTCTTGCCCATTCTAATTGTGATGAGCGCCTTGATGCATGTTGGTATGCTCGAGTTGGCGCTTGTGATTGGGATCCTATCTGGGTTTGGGGGAACGGCTATTGTGATCAAATCTCAGGCGCTTACCGTGAAGGTGAAACCCTATATCGAAGCCGCCCGCATCTCGGGTGGTGGCGATTTCCACATCATCTTTACCCACATGGTGCCGAACTTGCTGCCCATTGCTCTACTCTACATGATGTTTGTTGTCACCAGCGCCATTTTCTCTGAGGCTGTGCTTTCCTTCTTTGGTCTCACCGAGATCGATATGAGTTGGGGTCTGATGATCAACACCACGCAAGTTTTCGGGTATCTCATGCGTTTCGATACCTGGTATCTGTTAATCCCGGCCAGCTTGGCGATCACCCTTCTGTGTGCGGCTTTCTATCTGGTTGGACGCGCGCTTGACGAGGTAGTGAATCCCCGGTTGCGCGAACGGTAACCAGAACTGGCTAGAAAACAGGATTATTACAAATGACAGAAAAAGTTCTTGCAGTAAATGACCTGACGATGCATTATATGACCCGCAAAGGCCCCGTGTTTGCCGTGGATGGTGTTACCTTCCATGTTGACCGCGGTGAAGCTATTGGCTTGGTGGGCGAATCCGGCTGTGGGAAAACATCAATCGCGATTTCCTTGTTGAAATTATTGCCCAATAATGCAAAAATTCTCAATGGCGAGATCAGAATTAACGATACAGATGTTGTGCCCCTGACCGATAATGAAATGAATAAATATCGCTGGAAGGATATCTCAATGGTATTCCAGGCGGCGATGAATTCCATGAACCCGGTCTACACAGTTGAAGAGCAGATCCTTGAAGCGATGCGTGAGCATATGCCGCAACTCAGCGACAAGGAAATGGACGAAAAAATTGACCATCTTTTCACTCTTGTGGGTTTGGACCCAACTCTGAAAGATCAGTATCCTCACCAATACAGCGGCGGTATGCGCCAGCGTGCGGTGATTGCTATGGCGCTTTCGTGTGATCCCGATATTATTATTGCTGACGAACCGACGACCGCGCTGGATGTAATCGTTCAGGATGCCATTCTGAAGCGCGTGCGCGAAATTCAGGAAAAACTGAATATGGCAATGATCTATATCTCTCACGATATTGCCGTGATCGCCGAAGTCAGTAAACGTGTGGGTGTCATGTATGCCGGAAAACTGGTCGAAATGGCGAGTACCGAAGCTATCTTCCATCGCCCTGTTCACCCTTATACCATGGCGCTGATGTCTTCGTTTCCATCTATCGTAGGTGAGAAGGCTGATTTGGTAACACTAGCCGGGGAACCGCCAGACCTGCTAAACCCGCCCTCTGGCTGCCGTTTCCATCCGCGCTGCCCCTATGCTACAGAAATCTGCCATGAACAAGAACCGGAATTTAGAGATCACGGCGCAGACCATTTTGCCGCTTGCTGGCATCCGGGAGGCGAAAAATAATGACACAAGATAATAATATTCTCGTTGATGTGCAAAATCTGTCAAAACTCTTCCCTATTGGGCAGGGCGTTTTCAAACAGGCAGCTTCTTTTGTTCATGCAGTGAGCGAACTAAACTTGCAGATCAAACGTGGTGAAAGCGTAGGCTTGGTTGGCGAATCAGGTTGTGGCAAAACTACGACCGGGAAGCTGCTGACCCGTTTGCTCGATCCCACCGATGGAAATATCATTCTGGATACGGATGAAGGCCAAGTGGATATTGCTCACATGCGCGGTAAGAAAATGAAAATTTTCCGCCGCCGTGTGCAAATGATCTTCCAGGACCCTTACGAATCGATGAACCCCCGTTTGACGATTTATGATACTGTTGCTGAACCGCTCAATGTTCAGGGAGTGGGTTCTGTGGCCGAGCGTGAGGCCCGCGTAGCCGATCTACTCGAAACTGTCGGTCTGGCTCCGGCATCCAGCTTCTTATTCCGTTATCCTCACGAACTTTCGGGTGGTCAACGCCAGCGTGTTGCCATTGCGCGCGCTCTGGTGATTAACCCCGACTTTGTGGTTGCTGACGAACCTACCTCCATGCTGGATGTGTCGGTGCGAACAGGCGTGATGCACCTGATGCAGGATTTGGCCGATCGCTTTGGCGTAACGTATCTCTACATCACACACGACTTGGCCGTGGCTCGTTATATGTGTGATCGTATCGCAGTTATGTATCTGGGTAAAATTGTAGAGATTGGTGATACCGAAGATGTGTTGCAGAATCCACAGCACCCCTATACTAAAGCGCTGATTTCGGCTGTGCCGGTGCCTGATCCTACCTACACGCGTGAGCCCATCAAGATTAAGGGGGGCGTTTCACGCCCTGTCGATCCGGCTCCGCGCTGCCGTTTCTATGACCGCTGTCCGCTGGCCGACAAAGTTTGCGAAAGCAATGACCATCCACCGTTGGAAGATAAAGGTGGCGGGCATCAGGCAGCTTGCTATCACGTGTAGCCCCGATTGATTGCTTAGACGCCAGCGAATTTTGCTGGCGTCTTTTGCTATTCAGGATAATTTTTCGTTCTGCGTGGTTACTTCCATGTTACAATAATTTTCATTATGGCTGATTATCGAGTTTTAATCGTAGACGACACACGCGAAGTTCGCAGGGCGCTAGTCAGCGCCATCGAAACTTTGGACGCCAACATCGAAATCAGGGATGTGCCATCGGGTGAAGAAGGGTTGCTGGAATTATCCTCTGGCCCCTTTGATTTATTGGTATCTGATGTGCGCCTGCCGGGCATATCTGGCCTGGAATTGCTGACCAAAATTCGCATCCGTCAGCCGGAACTGCATGTTATTTTAGTCACTGGGATGGTAGATGCGCATGTGCGTCAGGCAGTTGCCGATGCGGGCGCAGCCGCTTTTTTCCTGAAACCAATTGAAACTGCCGATTTTCTGGACGCCGTTGAACGTGCATTGGGCTTGATCGATGCCGTGATCGTTGAACCGAATATCCCGGATGATGATCTGGAGAAACCTGCCGAAAGCGTGGCCGAGCGTTTGACCAGCCTGCGTAAAGATTTGAACGCCATCTCGGCAGTGATGCTGGATGAGCGCAGCCGTGTACTGGCCCGTGCGGGTGACCTGCCCGATGCTTCAATTGAAACCGCGCTGTTCCCTGCTCTAATGACCGCCTTCAGCGCCAGTAATCGGATTTCTAAGTTGCTGAATACCAAGCCGCCGCGCGATATTCTCTTTTTCGCGGGTGTTAAATATGATATTTTCTTGGCACATGTGGGCGAATCTTATGCGTTGCTGGTTGCAGCTAACCCTGGGACGAGCAGCGACCAGATGGCAGAAGCCATGCGCCTGGTTCATAGTGGCTTGCAAGATTTGTTAGCCATCCTCTCAAAGATGGGTGTCCGCCTCACCAGCAGCAAACAACCCACCCGTCAGGAAGTCGAGCCGGAGCCCCCGTTTGCAGAAGATGCTGAAGTCGCCCCCGAGATGGCGGCTCTATTCGAAGAAGTTGCCTCATCCGAAATTGAACAAGATGCGAACGTGTTCTGGGATACTGCCTCAACCGATGCCTCGCACGATGGCCTCACGAATGCCGATTCGTTGAGCTATGATGAAGCCCGCCGCCTGGGGCTGACCCCGGAAGAAGATGCTGAGCAATAATATTGCCACCCTCTTGGGCTTGTGATACAATCTCGCTCGCCTCGTGAGCGGCAAGCATACTCGTAGGGGAGTGGTGCAATGGCAGCACAGCAGTCTTTGGAACTGTTGATCATGGTTCGAATCCGTGCTCCCCTGCCTTTTTTTGTAATGAACGAACTATCTGACGACGACCCCCATTTAGATTGCCAATTGAAGAACAGCATACTGACAACTTCGTGTAGCGCAACCGCGGCACGATGTTTTTTCGTGTGGAGTAATATATGAAAACAAGCGTTGTGATTTTAGCGGCAGGCAAAGGCACTCGTATGCACTCAGACCTGCCGAAAGTTTTGCACCCCATCCTGGGTCAGCCGTTGATCCGGTATCCGGTTGCTGTAGCTCAGGCAATTACCCAATCGCCGTCTGTGTTGGTGGTGGGGCATGCAGCCGAACAGGTGCGCGCCGCTGTTGGCGAGGCTGCCGAATATGTGCTGCAGAAACCACAGTTGGGCACAGGTCACGCTGTGCAACAGGCCGAAACGCTCCTGCGGGGTAAGAGCGATTATGTACTCATACTGTATGGCGATATGCCCCTGGTGACCGCTGAAACCGTGCAGGAGCTCCTTGAAGTGCAGCAAAATCATACGGGGCCGATTAGTGTGCTGACTCTGATTGCCGATGATCCGCGTGGCTTTGGGCGGATTGTGCGCGGCGAAGATGGCTCAGTGAGGGCCATTGTGGAAGAAGCGCAAGCTACGCCCGAAGAACTTGCCATAAAAGAACTGAATACCGGTGTGTTCTGTTTCTCGGCAGATTGGTTATGGGATACGCTCAAACGGGTTGAACTTTCTCCCAAAGGCGAATACTACCTTACCGATCTGGTGGAAATTGCGGTAAAAGAAGGCCACTCCGTGCAGGCCATCCCCACAACCGATGAAACCGAAATGATCGGTATTAATACCCGCGTGCATCTTTCCGATGCCGCCGCAAGTATGCAGCAGCGCATCAACCGTGCCTGGATGCTGGCAGGTGTCACCCTTCAAGACCCTGCCACAACCTATATTGAGCCAACAGTTCAGATTGGCCGTGACACCGTCATTGCCTCGAACACCCATCTCATCGGTTCAACCGACATTGGCACAGCCTGCATCATCGGGCCAAACTCCTTCATCCGCGATTCGAAATTGGGCCACCGCTGCGAAGTCTTTGCTTCCGTAGTCGAGGCAGCCTTGCTCGAAGATGATGTGGATATTGGCCCCTTTGCCCATTTACGCAAAGGCGCTCATCTGGCTGCGGGTGTCCACATGGGGAATTTTGGGGAAGTAAAAAACTCTTACCTCGGGCCGGGCACCAAAATGGGGCATTTCTCCTATCTTGGCGATACCACCACTGGAGCCAAGGTCAACATTGGGGCTGGGACGATCACCTGTAATTATGACGGTGAACACAAACATCCTACAGAAATCGGCGATGATGTATTCATCGGCAGCGATACCATGCTGGTTGCGCCATTAAAAATTGGCGCAGGTGCGCGTACCGGAGCAGGCTCTGTGGTAACGAAAACAGTTGCAGAGAAAACCCTGGTTGTGGGCATGCCTGCCCGCACAATACGGAAATTGGATTAGTATGCATACTTCAGTAATTGTTTCAGGTTTATTATTTGTATTAGCTGTTGATCTCGTTGTTATCGCGGCGCGTGCCGCGTTGCGTCATGCCAGCCTGGCGCGATTGATTCACATGCGCGAGTTGAATGAGCCTAATGCAAAGCGCACTCTTGAATTGATCGAAAAAATGCCGCGCCCCTATGCAGGTTTGCATCTTTTGCAATCCTTATTACGTTTTTTCCAAATTGGCGGTATCTATCTGGTAGTTCAAGCCGATGCAGGTATCACTACACTCTGGGGTAAGTTCGGTGTGTTGCTGGCGGCTGGCTTGTTGGTAGCCTGGGTAGAGTGGATCGCAGAGCGTAACGTGTTACGCGATCCCGAAAGTTGGATATTGCGTTTATCGGGCTTTGTGCGTCTCGTGACGCTGCTTTTTTTCCCGTTAATCGGGGCCAGCTTATTCTTGTCGCGAGAAATTGCCAAATCAAATGAACACACTAGCATGGTTACAGAAGATGCGTTGAGAACGCTGGTGGATGTGGGGCAAAAAGATGGCATTCTTGAACAAGAAGAGCGAAAAATGATTCACTCAATCTTCCAGTTGGATGATACTCTGGCCCGCGAAATTATGGTGCCGCGCATCGATGTTCATGCCCTGGAAATTGGCGCTCCATTATCTGTTGCTGTAGATACCCTGCTCAATTCGGGTTATTCGCGCGTGCCCGTCTATGAGGAAAATATCGATCATATATTGGGCTTGCTCTATGCTAAAGATTTATTGCAAGTTTGGCGTGAAGGTAATGGGCAAACTGACCTGCGCCGCGATCTACTGCGTGAACCTTATTTTGTTCCCGAAGCGAAAAAATTGGATGAACTCCTGGCTGAAATGCAGCAAAAACGCGTCCATATGGCGATTGTCGTGGACGAGTATGGTGGCGTTGCCGGTGTGGTAACTTTGGAAGACATCATCGAAGAAATTTTCGGTGAAATTCAGGATGAATACGACGAAGAAGAACTGCCCTACCGCCGATTGGAGAATGGCGATTATGTTTTTCAGGGCCGCATTGATCTGGATGACTTCAATGAGATCATGGACTGCGATTTGCCCAACGATGAAGCCGACACGCTTGGTGGGTATATCTACACGCGCCTGGGACAAATTCCTGTTGCCGGTGAAAGCCTCACCCAAGCTAATTTAACCCTGACCGTGGAACTGGTGAGCAAACGGCGCATCCGCAAAGTGCGTGCGCAGCGGGTTTGGTCAACAGGGCAAATCAATGAAAATGAATAAAATGCAAAAAACTGAATTGATTCAAAAAGCTGTGAAGGCGCGCAAGAATGCTTATGCCCCTTATTCAAATTACCCGGTTGGGGCGGCGCTCTATACGGCCACTGGCAAAACTTATCTTGGGGCGAATGTGGAAAACGCTGCCTATCCGGTGACGATGTGCGCCGAGCGGGTGGCGATCTTCAAGGCAGTTTCGGAAGGTGAGCGAGAATTTGAAATGATCGCGGTGGTCACCGAGAATGGCGGCTCCCCCTGCGGATCATGCCGTCAGGTGATGGCGGAATTCGGTCTGGACACCCTGGTGTTGATCGCCGACGAACAAGGTAATCTTGTCGAAGAGCTGCGCGTGGGCGAGTTACTCCCCAAAGCCTTCACCCCTAAAGATTTAATCTAACCCAAATTATTACCAATTGGGCACGGGGGTAGCGACAGAAATCACCGATTGCAGCATCCAGCCTTCCGGCCCGCCAGGGAGGCGCACATTCAGCCATTGCCGGTTATCGGCCTCCGCGGGGACATCCGATAAAAGCTCGATCAAAGTACCATTCAGGAAAGATGTAAGTGCGCGGCCGTCAAAGCCGGGTTCGCTTCGCAGAATGGCCCCGCCATACTCTTCGGGAGCGTTGACCCGCGCATAAACCGGTGTAGGGCTGGGTGGCAGCGTATTTGTGGGCGATGGCGT
>Ga0257125_1003149_pt1 | contig 12148 bp, 14 predicted proteins | sample SI106_200metaG_FD_190183 | JGI IMG/M metagenome (GOLD analysis project Ga0257125, IMG submission 190183) | Marine microbial communities from Saanich Inlet, British Columbia, Canada - SI106_200 | ecosystem: Environmental > Aquatic > Marine > Inlet | place: Canada: British Columbia | collected...
ATGCCTCAAGGAATGCCTAATTTAAGAAATCCTAATATGCCTCCTGGGCCACTTCCAACAAGACCTGTTGTAGATGATGGTCTTTTATCTGAAACACCTTCTTTTCAAAATCAGGGAATGCCATTAACAGAGCCTGGGCTGAATAGAAAACCTTCAAAAAATAAAGGACTTCCTCCTTTACCCCCAATGCCTTCAAAGCGTTAGGTAATCTAGAATGAATAAATTGTATGATAATGATAAAGCCGTGGTTTTTCTAAAACATTTAGCTAAATCTTATATAAAATCTGAAAAAAGTGGAAAATCTAAAAAAAAATTAGAAGACCATTTTATTAAAGTTAAGGAAGTATCTTTAGGTAAAAAATCTTCTAAGAAAAAGATAGAATTAGAATTTAAAAGATTAGATAAATTAATTAAAGAGACTGTTTCTCTTGAAAAAAGCTCTTTAAGTAAGAATAGTACTGATGTTAATACAGAAATTAAGAAAAAAATAGATGAATTAGAACATAAATTTGAGAAATATATTTCTTTGATTGAAAATCGGAAGGAGAAGATAAAGAAACTTGAGAAAAAAGTTAAATCTAAAGCAAAAGAAGAAGAAAAATCATTAAAAATAACATCTGATGCTAATGAAAAACACAAATTAAAAAATATTTTATTTGATTTAGAACAAAAATATTATGATTTGAAAGAAAAAGGACTTTCTCAATCTAAGTTAAAATTAATTGAGTTTAGGATAAAGAAAATAAAATTAAAACTTTAAACGTCTTTTCCCATTACAGTATTTCTTCCATTAAGTCTAGCTCTTTTACATGCTTGTTTTATTATTTTTTCAACTCTTACGTTAATTACTTCATAAAAATCTGTTGAAACATTTAATGCTTTTTCGTCTAATTTAGCTAAATCTTTTATTTTTGCTTTAACAACAAGTTCTGACATTTTTTCACCACCTTTATTTATGTGTAAACCAAAATTTGTACACTTTGTTTTTTATGTCGGAAAAATGATTTTTCCGAGCATCGTCAGAAAAGCTTCGCTTTTCCGAGATTTCATCTAATCTACAAAAACCAAATCTTTCAAATTGAACAATATCTCCAATTTTAGCTTTTTTAAGATCTGGTTCTGATAAACCTTTTATTGTTTTACCTGTATCCATTAAAATTTCTGTTTTTATTAAACTTTCTTCTACTGGAAGCCAATGGATCATTTTTGTTTTTAGTGTTTCATCAATTTCTTCTGAGATTAGTTCATTATTTTTGAAATTTAGTAAATGCATTAATCTGTAGTTTTTTCCTTTTTCTATTTTATCTTCTATGTAAAAATCTTCATCTGTTTTTAAAGTTCTATTTCCCCTTTCTTTAAAATCAGGGTGGATTGCTATTTTTATTTCTTTTTTTGGTGCTCCTTTTATTTTTATTTTTTTAGGATCTTGTATAAAGAAATACCTATCTGCTTTTTTATCTATAAAATTTCTATTAAATGAATTAATAGATTTGAAAAAATCTTCTTTTGAAACTGTTTTATCTGTTAATGATACTCCTACTTCTTCTGCATATTTAATAAAAGATTCTGGTTGGTATCCTCTTCTTTTTAGTGCTAAGAGAAATGGTAGTTTTATATCATCCCAATCTTTGTATTTGCCTTCTTGGATTGCTTGTTTTGTTTTTGAACAACTAACAGGCATACCTATGAAATTAATTCTTCCAACAAATAATGTTTCTGGAATTGGTTTTTTTAGATAATTATAGATATATTCTTGACGTTTTGCATTATCTGCATGTTCTTTTGCTCTAATTATATGTGTCATGTTAGATTCAATATCATCAACTGTTACAGACATATTCATTAAAGGCCAAACCCTGTATTTCTTTTTTTGTTTAGGATGAGATGATTCATTTATTCTGAAAACAGGAAAATCACGCATAGCTGGATTTTTATGTGCTAAATCTGTTTTGACTCTTGCAACTGCTTCTCCTTGTTTGTATTTTTTGAACATATCTTTCCATCTTTGTTTTTGGTTGTTTAAAGATCTACAATGACATGCTTGTGAATTTGTGATTAATTCTTTATATTTTTCAGGATTACATGTACAAATATATACTTTTTCTAATTCTAATAGTTTTTCAAAGTATTTATAGTATGTTTCCAATCTATCTGATTGTATTATTATTTCTTTAATGTTGTTTTTTGTGATCCATTTTCCATCTTCAGGTATAAGTTTGTATGCTGGTTCATATATATTGTCTGGATTAGTGTCTTCTATTCTTAGTATTAGTTTTCCTTTATATTTTCTACAGTATTCTGAGCTTAAAGAAATACCAAAAGCATGACCTATATGCATTGGTCCTGAAGGAGAAGGTGCAAATCTCATGATTACTTTTCCTTCTTTGGCTTTTTTTAATGGTTTTAATCCTTGTTTTTTTTCATGTTTTTTTTCTTTTAGTAGTTCAGGAGCATTATCTATTAGTTCTTGATTTTGTTTGTTTAAACTCAGTTTGTTAACTTCTTTGATTACTTCATTTACTTTTTTAGCTATTTCTTTGATATTTGCTTTTGCTTTTGGATCATTAGAAATAATATGGCCTATTACAGCTCCAGGATTTGCTTTTCCATTAAATTTAATTGCGTTTTGTAATGCTAGATTTCTTATATGTTTTTTATCCATATTTTATATATAAAATTTTTAGTTTATAAGGTTTTCTAGAAATTTGTTATTTTTTACAAAAGGTTTATATATGAATTCCTCTAGAATAAGAGTAATTAAAGTACTTAGGGTACTATTATTAAAAAACGAGGTGAAAAAATGAGTTTGGGTAAGAAAGGTTCTTTGAATCTTAGCACAAATGCTATTGTAATTCTAATTTTAGCAATAGTTGTTCTGGGTTTAGGTCTAGCTTTTATGAGAAACATATTTGGATCTGCTACAGAAGAATTTGGCGAAGTTGAAGGAACTGTAAGACAACAAATGATAAATCAGATGAAAGACTCTGAAAATTTGCTTGAATTAAGTGCACCACTTGTTTCTATGGGTGCTGGAACTGGTAAACAAATCTTTCTAGGATTTACTAATTTAGAAAGTGGTACTGTTGAATTTACAATGGATACAGTAAGTAGTCAAGGAACTGCTTTAGATGGTGTAAACAATTGTAATTTAGCTGTTTCAGGTGTTGCAAATGAAGTTTATTTAGAATATAAAGGAGATATTACAGAGGTTTTAAAGGGAGATGTAGTTGTATTACCTTTAAATATTAAAACTGAATCAGATGCAAAAGATGATGTATGTTTCTATGAATTAGTTGTTGATTATGAAACAACTAGTGGAAGTTGTGCAGATGGAGTTTCAACTACTAAAGCAGTATGTGAAGTTGCATCAACATGGACACCTGATGTAGAAGGTACTTCCAAAATAGAACTAACTGTAGATGTGGTCAGTTAAGAGGTGAAAGAAAATGATACTAAATAAAAAAGGTTCTTTGGATCTGAGCACAAATGCTATTGTTATTCTAATTTTAGCTATTGTCTTCTTAGGATTAGGTCTTGCTTTTGTAAACAATATTTTTGAAACAATGGAGACTGAATTTGAAGGGGCTTTTGATCCTTTGACACAACAAAGAGTTGAACGACTAAAAACATCTGATAAAGTATTTGATCTAGAATCCTATACAGTTGATCTGAGATCCGAAGGAAGAAAAATTGTTTTTATGTTGATCGATAATGCTGAAGTGAACAATGTTGATTGGACAATCACAAAGAAAAAAAGTTTAGTTGGTGCAGGACTAACAGCTAATTGTCCTGAACTCTCTTTGAGTACTGTTACTGCTACTACTACTGTATTAGCTAAGAGTGACTTAGTTCTTCCAGTATTACTTAAAGCAAGTAAAACAGACTCTAAAGGAACTTGTGTGTTTTTACTAAAAGCAACACCTGCAGCAGGCGATGCACAAACAGCAGAACTAACTGTAAATTTGATCTAAATTTTTAATTTTTTTTCTTTTTCTTTTTTTTCAATTATATATAGTAAAAATCATAATTCTTAAGTATAATGTTTTTAAACAGAAAACTTTATATACTTATAATTAGAATATTGTATATAATCGGGTTTTTAAAAGAGGTGAAAAAATGCGTACTAATAAAAAAGGTTCTTTAAATTTAAGTATCAATGCAATAGTTGTTTTAATTTTAGCTATAACTATGTTAGGGTTAGGATTAGCTTTTATGAGAAATATATTTGGTTCTGCAACAGAAGAGTTTTCAGAAGTAAGTGGAACTGTAAAAAAACAAATGATTGATCAGATGAAAGAAAGCAATCAAATTGTTGATTTATCCAGACCTAAAGTTTCAATAAAACCAGGTGAAAATACTCAAGTTTTTATTGGTTTTAAAAATGATGATAGTGGTGTTAAGACTTTCACTATTGATAGTGCTAGTGATAGTGATGTTACTTCTTTGGTAGGGTCTGGTGATAATTGTTTAGTAGATGGATCTAAAGTTTCTTTAGAATTTAAACAAACTGCAACAGAGGTTTTAGGTGGAGATGTTGTTGTTTTGCCTATTAATATTAAGGCTGGTTCAAATTCAGAGGAAGATACTTGTTTTTATGAATTAAAGATTACTGATAATGCTGCAGAAACAATAATAATGGAATTGACAGTGGATGTTACAATATAGGGGTGGAAATGATGAGAACTAAAAAAGGATCTTTAAATCTGAGCATTAATGCAATTGTAATTTTAATTTTAGCTATAACTATGTTAGGATTAGGGTTAGCTTTTATGCGAAATATCTTTGGTTCTGCTACTTCCGAATTCTCAGAAGTAAGTGGAACTGTTCAAAAACAAATGATTGAACAATTAAAAGAAACAAGTAAAGTGGTTGATATAAATAATCCTAAGGTAGATATTAAACCTGGTGAAAAAAAACAAATATTTTTAGGTTTTAAAAATGATGATAGTACTGATAAAAAATTCCAAATAAGAAAAATTGAAGCAAGTCAATTAGGAACTACAGTTTCTAATATCTTTACTATCGTTGAACCAAATGCTGGTCCAACTGCTAATACTGTTATAAATGATGGAGCGAATGTTGGTAAATGTGGGTCTAGAGTTGGAGTTACTGAACTTCCTACGGATCCTTTCGTGTATATTGAATTTAAAAATGCAACTACTAATGTCGAAGGGTCTGGAGGAGTTGTTGTTTTACCTTTAAATATTCATGCAACATCAGGAGCGTTAGCAGCTATTAGTGAGCTAACTTGCGTTTATGAATTAAAAGTTGATGTAGATGCAGATACTGTTCCAGCTACTGGAAAAGATTACAGCGAAATAATCGAATTAACCATAGATGTTTCAAATTAAGATGAAAAAAAGATTAACAACAGACCAGGAATTTGAAATAATGAAACTTGTTTTAGACAAGTTTTTATGGTTAGGAACTTTGATTATGGTTTTTGGATTATGGCTTATGTTCAATAGAAGAGTTTTAAATGGGGTTGCTTTTATAACAATAGGGGCAATTGTTCTTGTTTTATTCCTTATCATAGTTGTAAAGGAATATGAAGTAATGAAATAAGCTTTATTTTTATTATTTTTTTAGGGTGATTATTATAAATAAAAAAGGACTTCAATTATCTATTAATTTTATTGTTTGGTTAATTATAGCTTTAGTTGTTTTTGGGATGGGGGTTACTTTATTTGGAAAGTTTTTTATTGAAGCTGAAAATATTAAAGAAAACCTAGATATTCAAACACAAAAAGAATTACAAGCAAGAATGATGAGTTCTCCTGAACCTGTTGTTGTATATCCCACTCAATTAACCATTAGAAGGGGAAAAAGTGATGTTTTTGGTGTTGGTATTTTAAATTTGAAAGCTAATAATAATTTTGAAGTAAGAACTTATTTTGGAACTGATCCTGCTCATACTGATGGCCCTTTATGTTATAAGAAAGATGGGTCTAGAATGGTACCTCCTGACTGTGTTGATGGCATTATAAGGGTTTTATCGAAAACAGATTTTATTAAAAGGACGATAGAACAAAACGAAAGAGAAATAATCGATGTTCCAGTTAGGGTTGAAAATGGAGTTAGTGCTGGAAAGTATGGTGTTAAAGTTGTTGTAGTAAATAATCCTGGTGCATCTGAGGTTATTATTAGTAAGAATTTGGTTTATATTAATGTTCCTTGATTTATTTCTTAAAAGTTAATTATACTATAGAAATCTTCTGATTTTAGGGATGCTCCACCAACTAAGGCTCCATCTATGTCTGATTGAGTCATTAAATCTTTGATGTTATCAGGTTTTACACTTCCACCATAAAGAATTTTTATTTTATCACTTGTTTCTTGATCGTAATCTTTTTTAATAAGATTTCTTATCATTGAATGAACTTCTTGAGCTTGTTCTGGAGATGCTGTTTTTCCTGTTCCAATAGCCCAAACAGGCTCATAAGCAATGATTATGCCTTTTAGATCTGTAATATCTTTTAAACCTTGAATTAATTGTGTTGTGATGATTTCTTTTGTTTTGTTAGCTTCTCTCTGTTCTAGTGTTTCCCCTATACAAAGAATCGTTTGAATTTTGTTTTTTATAGAATTTTTTAATCTTAAATTTACTATTTCATCTGTTTCTTTGAAAATATGACGTCTTTCAGAGTGTCCTACTAAAACAAAACCGCAACCAACTTCTTTAAGCATTTCTGGAGATATCTCTCCTGTAAACGCGCCTTTATCTTCATAACAAACGTTTTGAGCACCTAAACAGATATTAGACTCTTTAATTATTTCATTAACATCTTTTAGTGCTGTAAAAGAAGGGCAAATTAGAATATCTTTATCTTTTGTGTTAATTGTTTTTTCTTTTAATTCTTTTGCTAATTTAATAGATTCATCTATATTTAGATTCATCTTCCAATTCCCAGCAATTAGTGGTTTTCTCATTATAAAAAAAAGAAAAAATTATACGCCGCAATCAGCAGCGGGTGCAGCTGTTGCTGCTCCTGTTGTACTTACTTTAAATCCAAATCCTGGAGATGGTTGTGCTGAAGATAGTTTTTCTTCACATTCTTTAGGTTCTTTGTTAAATGCACCACAGATTGTTTGTAAATAACTAGCTGCATCTCTATTACTTTGAACTTTTGCCCCATTGATAACTAGAGTTGGAGAACCGCCTACACCATATTTTGTATTTAGTTCTGCATCTGTATTGAATTTAGGGAATCTTCCATTCATCCATAAACTTTTGTCTTCAAGATTTTTCATTATTTCAAATTCTTTATCTGCTTTTTCAGTACAGGTTTTTAGTTTACTTTTGTCTATTTTTATTTTATCTAGACAATTTTCACCTTCTCCTTTATCTAAAAAACATTTTAAATAATCTAATAATTTATCGTTTTGTTCTTTTTGAATACAATATTGATTTAATTGTTCTTCTACTTCTCCTTGTGTTGGATGCATTGCATAATAAACAAATCTCAATTTAAAATCAATATTATCTCCTAAAGCTTCAACAGCTGGAATCATTCCTTTTTCTGCTTGTGTTCCAAAAGGGCAGTGAGACATTATAAATAATTCAACTTCAGGTTTATCTGATTTTTTAAGATCTGCTGCTGGTGCAGGAGGTGTTGCTGCAGGTGCTTCTGTTTTTTGAGTCATATCTATTCCATTTGGAAATAACATTTTTCCATCTTTTGTTACATATGAATCAAATGTCTGATCTTGTACTGTTAGACCAATTGAATATAAACCATCTAATTCTGTTATACTATTTACTGTAACTTTTGTTCCTGCTTGAACTAAATTATTATTAATATAATCAAGAACTTTTTCTGCTGCTTCATCTTTACCAATTCCTTTTGTAGATCCACCAAAACCAGATGTTACAATAGATATTATTAGTAAAATTACACATATAATTGCACTATATTTCCAGAAATCGGTTTTTTTAAGTTTAAACGCTTTTTTGTGTGCGTGATGATGTTCTTTGTGTTCATGATGTTCTTTATGTTCTTCTTTGTGTTCATGATGTTCTTTGTGTTCTTCTTTTTCGTGTTTTTTTTCGTGATCTTCCATTATAATCCCCCCTTATTGTGATTGTATGAAATGTAAAAGTCAATTATTTATAAAGTTTTTGGAAAGTTTGTTCTCAAAACCCTAAAATTCAAAGAATTTTCATTGTTTGTGGAAAAAGATGATATCTATATCAGAATTGATTTTAAAAAACAATAAACCTTAATATTTATATAGGGTAATTCATTTTAATTTTATATGGTATTGGAAATTAAAAATTTCCAAGACTATTTTTAGTAAAACTCAAAATGGTACTTGAAAAGTTAGGTAACAATTTAAAGAATACCTTAAGTAAGATAGCTAAATCTGTCTTTGTAGATGAAAAACTAATAAATGAATTAATTAAAGATATACAAAAAGCACTATTACAATCAGATGTTAATGTAAAACTTGTTTTTGAATTAACTAAAAAAATCAAAGAAAGAGCTTTGAAAGAAGAATTACCTTCTGCTCTTACTAAAAAAGAACAATTAGTTAATATTGTTTATGAAGAATTAGCTAATTTTTTAGGTGGAAAAGCTTCTAAAATAGAGATTAGTTCTAAACCATATAAGATAATGATGGTTGGTTTGTTTGGAAGTGGTAAAACTACCCACTGTGGGAAATTAGCTAAATATTTTACTACAAGAGGACATAAAGTTGTGTTGGTTGGGTTGGATGTACATAGGCCTGCTGCAATGGATCAAATAGAACAAGTTGCAAAACAAGCTAAGGTTCCTGTTTTTATAGATAAAAAAGAGAAAGATGTTAAGAAAATTTGGAATTCTTTTAAAGCCCATGAAAAAAAATATGATATTATTTTAATTGATACTGCTGGAAGAGATGCTTTAAGTTCTGATTTAATTGAAGAAATTGAGGGTGTTAATGAGTTGATTAAACCTCAAGAAAGACTATTAGTTATTTCGGGTGATATTGGTCAAGCTGCTCAACAGCAAGCAGAACAATTTCATAAAAGTTGTAATATAACTGGATTAATTGTTACAAAAATGGATTCTACTGCAAGGGGAGGGGGTGCTTTAAGTGCTTGCTCTATTTCAGGTGCACCTATTAAATTTTTAGGGGTTGGTGAGAAGGTAGATGACTTAGAATCATTTAATCCAGAAGGTTTTGTAGGTAGATTATTGGGTATGGGGGATATAGAAGCGTTATTAGAAAAAGCTAAAAGTGCTATCTCAGAAGAAGAAGCACAAGATTTAGGTGCTAGATTATTAAAAGGGGATTTTACTCTAATTGATTTATATGAACAAATGATAGCAATGAGGAAAATGGGTCCTTTAAATAAAATAGTTGAGATGGTTCCAGGATTTTCACAATTAAAATTACCAAAAGAACTTCTTCAAGTTCAAGAAGGAAAATTAGACAAATGGAAATATGCAATGGGTTCTATGACTAAAAAAGAATTAGAAGATCCTACTTTAATAGATGCAAAAAGAATCGATCGAATTGCTAAGGGTTCTGGTGTAAGTGCTTCTGATGTTAAAGAATTAATAAAACAATACCATCAAGGTAAAAAAATGGTTAAGATGATGAAAGGTGGAAAAAACATGGATAAAATGATGAAAAGAATGGGTGGTATGGGTAATTTAGGCGGTGGAAAACAAATTAAATTTAAATGATTACTATATTCTTTGTTTTGTATTTTATATAACCATAAAAGTTAAATAGTTTTTGATATACTCTGAATTTAAATAATGTGATATTATGAACGATGATGAATCTGATGGTAACTCAGAGGTACCTACTGTTTTATCGGATGGAACTGTTCCTTTTGGTGAAGAAAATTCTTTAGCTAGGTATGATGCTGCTAGAGAATTAGCTGATCAAATTGGTGTAGATGGTACTTTTCCGTTTGAAGAAGAGCAGATTGTTACTCAGAGGAATTATTTGAGAAGATTAGGTTCTGGTGGAATGGGTGTTGTATGGTTAGTGGAATCTACTCCTTGTGATAGTGATGGAACTCCTACTGGTGTTGGAGGATTATCGGCTGTAAAAGAAGTGAGAAAGGATGCTATTGGAACTAATGTCGATGCTTATATGGCTGCTTTACTATCTGAAGCACAAATACTTAGAGGATTTAATCATCCAAATATTGTTTGTTTACATGAAGTTAGGGAGCTTTCTGATGCTGTTAGGTTAACTATTGAATTTGTTGATGGAATGGATTGTTCAAGTTTAGTGCAATATCATGATAGTAGGAATCTTGCTATGCCTTATCAGCTTGCAGGTGTTGTTGGTTTGTATGCGGCTAGAGCTTTAAGAGAAACACATAATCATGATCCTTCTATCCTTCATAGGGATATAAAACCAGGAAATATTTTATTAGGGTTTAATACTCAAATAAAAGTAACTGATTTTGGGATTGCAGGGGTTATTAGTGATGACCCTCAAGAAGCTGGAAAAATTATGGGTACTCCAGATTATATTGCACCAGAATTGGTTAAAAAACAAGGATTAACTCATTTATCTGATCTTTATTCATTAGGTGTTACTTTATATCAAATGGTTACTGGAAAAAGCCCTTATAATCTAAGAGAAACCTTAGACAAATCAAAAAGAGGTACCACTACTGTTAAAGATGTTATTACTTTATTAGAAAAAATGCAAACAGTAGGGATAAGACCTGTCCATGAAGTTGTACAAGGTGTTCCTGAAGAATTTTCTGGAATAATTGATAAATTGATGGCTATAGATCCTAGTCAAAGATATCAATCTGCTTTAGAATTTGAAACAGATTTATATAAATCATTATATCCTAGTTTAACTGTAAGGGAAGCAATGGCATTAGTTGGTTCAAGTAAAACAGATCTTGAAAAAAAAATTGGAGGGTATGGTGCTTCTGCAAAAGGTGTATCTATTTTAGTTAGAGCATGTGATCAAACATCCCTTGTTGAGGAACCATCTAATGAACTTTTATCCCCTGATCTTTTAGGTGATGTTTATGCACATATGAAGTTTCTTGAAGATACATCTGGGAGTTTTGAATTGTTTAGACCAAGAAAGTATACAGATGAAGCTCAAGAAATTATTGGGTTAGAAGGGAATCCTTGTTTAAAAGAACAAGTTGTTTAAATTTCTTCTATTAGTTCAGGTATTTGATCAATTTGATCATAATCTATTATTACTCCATTAAATTCTTTTGTTGCTGCTTTAGCCCAATCACTTGTGTAAGGTGTTGTAACTAATACTATTGGAATTCTTTTATGGGCTGGTAAGCTAAGATCTAAACTAAATGTATCTCCCACTACTACTCCTGGATTTGCATCTTCTAAAATTTGATTGTAATGAGGTCTATCGACCATTACAAATCTTCCTGAAGCAAATATATATTCATCTGAATCAACATAATGTTTTCTTGCATTTCCTATCTTTTTTATCCTTTCAATATTATGTGTTAATTCACCCCATCCATTATTTGAAGGGCTATTTGTTACAAGTGTTACTTCATGATCCGATTCATAAAGTTTGTCTAGAAGAGAACTTGCAACTTGTCTTATTCTTTTTTCAAATGATTGACTCACTTGTTTATATATTTGATAGATATAATCATCTACATCATCGTGATCAGTTAGTATAGCATCCCTATATTTGATTTTAAGCATGTTCTCAAAAACAGCTAGTTGAGTCATAAAAATGCTTTCACCTGCATAAGCAGAAGTATATCTTTGATTAGGTTTCCATGACCAATGTTGTTCTATTGCTTCTTGACTCAATCTATTAAATTCTGTTCTAAGATTAGAATAATCAATACCTGTTCTTTGTGCTAAATCTTCTAAAATTGCAGTTGTTACAGCATTTTCATGTTCTGTTTCATCATTTAGAACACCATCACAATCCATTATTATTTTCAAATTAATTCCCCTAATAAGGAAAAGTAATGCTATATTTAAAATTTTCTAACAAGAATTATTTTAATCCTATGACATCATAAACAAGAATAGGATGTTCAATGTTTTTAAGTTCAATTTCCCCTATTTTTTTTACATTTATTCTATCTTTTATTTTATTATATGTTTGTTTACTAATAAGAATTTGATCAGCTGTTGCATTTTCTTCAAGTCTTTCTGCAACATTTACTGTGTTACCTATTGCA
>Ga0257125_1003151_pt1 | contig 12142 bp, 13 predicted proteins | sample SI106_200metaG_FD_190183 | JGI IMG/M metagenome (GOLD analysis project Ga0257125, IMG submission 190183) | Marine microbial communities from Saanich Inlet, British Columbia, Canada - SI106_200 | ecosystem: Environmental > Aquatic > Marine > Inlet | place: Canada: British Columbia | collected...
AATTTCGGTTATCAAGACACCGAGGATTCCATGATTAATAAAGTTTTGTTCTCCGATGATGATTTAACAATTAAACCAATACCTGGTAATTATAATATTCAATTTTATTTTACTTTTATTACTGAGCACACGGCTAATACTGATATTCCTTATGCTGATCATGCTGCTGGATCGATAGAAATAGAAAATGCTAGTAGCGATAAAGCTATTATTAGTGTTTATGATCTTATTGATCCTAGTTTTATTTGGGGCAATATAAGCGTAGAATATGAACAATAAACAAGGATTTACATTATTGGAAGTATTATTAGCTTTGTCTGTACTTAGTGTAGGCATTATGGCTGCTTTTACTTTGTCTCTGGCTAATTTAAATACTGCTCGTGATAATTATCAGAGGATTAGAGCGGCCAATTTAGCTCGTGAGGGTCTAGAGTTGGCTCGTAATGTCCGGGATACGAATTGGCTTAAAATTGAGGCCAATGAAGATTGTGCTCCCCTTATTCAGTGTGATTGGGATTATGGTTTATGGGATAGGGATTCAGAATTTACAACAACGATTATGGCTTATGATGCTGATCCAATTTTTAGGAATATAGATATCGTTGCTTGTTTTGATAATGGAAATTGTCGTTTGTATGAGGATGCTGATGGCTTTTATAATCATGACTCTGGCGGAAGTCCTACTAATATGGCCCGTTTGATTAATGTGCAGGCAATATGTTTTTACGATGTTTCTGATGGTCTTGTTATAACTGAAGATGATCCTGATTGTAGTGAGCTTACTGGAGAGAGCGGTAATCAGGTTGGATTATTAGTAACCTCAACTGTTTATTGGGAACATGGTAATCAGTCACATCAAATTGAAGTGACCGAAGAATTGTATAATTGGCGTGCTTATGTGGATATTTAGAATATGCTAAAAATAATCAACAATCAAAAAGGCTTAACTTTAATAGAATTATTAGTGGCTGTTTTTATTTTTTCTTTGTTAAGTACGGTTATTGCTGGTATTTATGTTTCATTTTCTAATGCTCAGGCTCGTACTAAAGTAGCGCAAGCATTATTAAATGATGCTCAGTTTGCCTTAGAAGGCATCGCTAGAGAAATTAGAAATAGCAGGGTGCTTTATGCTGAGGGTGAATATAATTGTGGGGATGTCGAATTAGACATTGGACCTCCTTTAATTATGGCTTCATCATGTATTTATTTACAAAAAGAAGATGGAGAATATGTTGGTTTTGGTGGCAGTACAGATGCAGATCTTTTGACCTACATGAGACGAGATTCAGAGACAGGAGAGTGGTCAATACATGATTTTATATTTTGGGATCATTTTCAGAATATAAATTTAGATGATGTACAATTTGTAATAATACCCGCGATACCTGTTTTAGCTGACAGTGGCCCCTTTGAAGAAGGTGGTACCAACAAACATCCTTCGGTAACTATTAAGTTAACTGTTAGCACAGACTCTACTAGAAACATTGAGCAAGTAACATATAATTTACAAACAACTGTTTCACCACGATTTTATGGCCGGTAAAATAAAAAATAAAATATTAGCCGATCAACAAGGGGTTGTTTTAGTAATGTCGTTGATGATTTTGTTAGTAATGATGATTTCAGTCATTTCTTTAGCACAGGTTATTTTTGGTGAAATAAAAATGACTCGTAATGCTGATAATTCTATTGTTGCTTTTTATGCTGCTGAAAGTGGCATTGAGCGTGGTTTGTTTTTGTTAAAATTTTCTAAAAAACAGGGTGATTTAAGTTATTTTGATCGTTTAGCTGATGCTGATCCTGAGTATAATAATTATAGTCTTGATTTAGAAAGGAGTGTTAGTTTTGTAGAAGCAACTACCACAGTAGAATATTATGAGACCTACTATATTAGTACGACTACGCCAGCTAGAGTAGATATTGTCCGACCAGAAGGAGATATACCAAGTGCGGCGGCTGGTTTACCAGAGAGTTTTAAATTAGAATGGAACATTGATAGTTGTTATGAGGATGGTCACGCTTCAGATAAGATGGAAATAGTTTATACATCATTATATAAGTTAGGAGGCGTTTTAAAATCAGAGACCAAACAAATATTAGCTGTTTGTGGTTGCAGTGTTGGCAATGCCAAATGTGATGATGTGGAGAGTAATGTTTTGGATGATAATAAATTTTATTATTTTATTTTTCGGCCTTTGGATAGTGAAGTTAGTTATATAAAATTTACGCCATATACTGAAAATAATCAGGGTGGCGACGCTTATCTACCATCAGAAGTCTTAATCCAAGCTAATGGTTATTATCGTCAGTCAATGCACAGTATGTCAGCGCGAGTGTCAGCCTATACGCCGTTGTCCAATATATTTACTTACGTTATTTTTTCTGAAGAAGATTTGGAAAAGGGATTTTGATCTATGGATAAAAAAGCATCTAAAATTAGGATTGATAAATTAATTAAAGAAGTTAATCACCATCGTCATTTGTATCATGTTTTAGATAAACAACAAATTTCTGATGGTGCTTTTGATTCTTTGAAAAATGAGCTAGTAGATTTAGAAAAGCAATTTCCAGAATTTTTACGTTTAGATTCTCCAAGTCAACGGGTTGGCGGTAAGGCTTTGGATAAATTTGTGAAAGTAAGACATTCTCATAAGGTTTTGTCTTTGGCGGATGCTTTTTCAAATACAGATATTGAAGATTGGCAGGATAGAAATGAGAAAATTTTGAGGCAAAAGATAAAAAATTATTATACAGAATTGAAGTTAGACGGTTTAACCGTTGTTCTGACTTATCAGGATGGAGTTTTAATTCAAGGTGCTACTAGAGGTGATGGACAAATCGGTGAAAATGTTACAAATAATCTAAAAACTATTCATAGCATTCCTTTGCGTTTAGAACATTTATCACAGCGTAGTTTGCCAAAAATTATTGAAGTGCGTGGCGAGGTTGTGATGGATAAAAAGATTTTTACTAAAATAAATAAAGATCGATTAAAAAAAGGTCTGTCAGAATTTGCAAATCCTCGTAATATTGCGGCTGGTTCTATTCGTCAATTAGATCCGAAAATTACTGCCTCTCGTCAGCTTGATTGTATTGTTTTTGAATTGATTACTGATTTAGGACAAAAGACTCATCAACAGAGTCATCAGATTTTGGCTGACTTAGGTTTTAAAACCAGCGCGTACAATCAGTCTTGTAAGAATTTAAGAGAAGTAGCTAGTTATTTGAAAAAATGGACCAAAAAACGGGAAATCTTAGCTTATCAAACAGATGGAGCAGTAATTGTGGTTGATGATGTAATTCAAGAAAAAAAGTTAGGACATATTGGTAAATCTGAACGTTGGATGCTGGCCTATAAATTTCCAGCAGAACAAGTAATTACTAAATTGTTGGATATTGAGATTCAAGTCGGGCGTACTGGTGCTTTGACTCCAGTGGCTATTTTAGAGCCCGTATTAGTAGCTGGATCAGTTGTCTCTAGGGCAACTTTGCATAATCAAGATGAAATTAAGCGTTTGGATGTTAGAATAGGAGACACTGTTATCATTCAAAAAGCTGGCGATGTTATTCCTGATATTGTTAAATCAATGATTAAATTACGAACTGGTGCTGAAAAGAAGTTTATTTTTCCCAAAAAATGTCCAGTTTGTCATGACTTAGCGATCAAAAAAGATGGTGAGGTTGCACATTATTGTATTAATCGTGATTGTTATGCTCAAAATGTAGAAAGAGTAATCCATTTTGCCTCAAAGAAAGCTTTTAACATTGAAGGCTTGGGAGACAAAATAGTTGAGCAATTAATTTCAGCAGAGCTTATTAGCAATCCAGCGGATATTTTTAGTTTACAGTTAGGAGATTTACAACCCTTAGAAAGATTTGCTGATAAAAAAGCTAAAAATTTATTAGAATCAATTGTTCAATCTAAAACAATTGGTTTAGCAAAATTTATTTATGCTCTAGGAATCAGACACGTGGGAGAAGAAACATCTATTATTTTAGCTGAGCATTTTGGATCTTTAGCTAAATTAAAAAAAGCTAAGCAAGTAGAACTAGAGTTTTTGTCAGACGTTGGGCCAGAAGTATCAGCTTCTATTGTTAAGTGGTTAAAAGATGAAGATAATCAAAAATTATTAACAGATTTAATAAATCTTGGTATAAAAATTATTGATCAAAAAATTGTTTTGGGAAAATTATCTGGTAAAACATTTTTATTCACTGGTAGCATGGATTTATCTCGTGACCAACTCAAAGAAAATGTAAGACAAGCTGGTGGTAAAATTGTATCAAGTGTTAGTAATAAGTTAGACTATTTAGTAGTTGGTGATAAGCCAGGGTCAAAATTAAAAAAAGCACAAGCTTTAAAGCTCAAGATTTTGACAGAGGATAAATTTAAAAAACTTTTAATTTAGTTGCTAAAAGAGTAACATTTGTTTAAAATGATATTATGTCTATAAGTAAAGAAGAAATATTGAAAATAGCTAATTTGGCTAAATTGAGATTGACTCAGGCCGAGGCGGTTAAATTTGAAGATCAGCTTTCTGATATCTTAGAGTATGTTGATCAAATCCAAAAAATTGATTTGAATAATGTCGAGCCTAGTATTTCTGGCGCAGAAGATATTATTCATCCTTTACGTGAGGATAAAGTAAAGGATAGCGTGCCAGAAACTATTAAACAATCATATAAGCTTAAAGATAATTATTTATTAGCACCAGGAGTTTTTAAAAAGTAATTTTTGTTCGATATGGATCTGACTGTTAAAGATTTAGCAAAATTAGATATTAGTAGTATTCAGGCTGGTTTTGAGCGTGGAGATTTTTCTAGTGAAGAATTGACTAAACTTTATTTGCAGGCCATTAAAGATGACCAGACAAATTCTTTTATTTCTATAAATAAAAATGCCATTGCAGAAGCTAAGCAAGCTGACCAAAAAAGACAAGCAGGTGAAAAACATGCGTTATTAGGTGTGCCAATTGCCATTAAAGATATTATTAATACTAAGGGTATTCAAACAACTGGCGCTTCTAAGATTTTAGCTGACTACACACCTAATTTTTCGGCTACAGTTGTAGAACGTTTACAAGAAAAAGGCGTGGTAATTTTAGGTAAAACTAATTGTGATGAATTTGCTATGGGCACTTCAAATGAACATTCGGCATATGGTGCAGTTTTGAATCCTCATGACGACAAACGAGTGCCTGGTGGCTCTTCAGGGGGCTCAGCAGCGGCAGTAGCGGGTTTTCTAGCACCAATAGCACTAGGAACAGATACGGGAGGTTCTATTAGACAACCAGCTAGTTTTTGTGGTGTAGTAGGAATTAAACCAAGTTATGGTCGGGTCTCTCGATATGGTTCTATGGCCATGACTTCTTCTTTTGATCAGATCGGTCCAATAACCAAAACGGTCAAAGATGCGGCTATATTATTAAAGAGTATGTCTGGTTATGATGAAAAGGATGCAACTAGTGCTCGTCAGCCAGTGCCTAATTATTTGTTAGCGATAGAAAATAGTGACCCAAAAAAAATTAAAATAGGCATACCAAAAGAATATTTTAGTGATAAATTGAATCAAGAAATTAAAATAGCCATTGAAAAACAAGTGGACTCATTAAAAAAGAATGGCTTTGATGTTCGTGAAGTTAGTCTGCCTAATACGGAACATAGTTTAGCTGCTTATTATTTGTTGATGTCAGCTGAAGTAAGTTCCAACTTAGCTCGTTTTGATGGATTATTGTATGGCTTATCTGCGGATTCTGATATGACTTTAGACCAATGGTATAAAGAAGTTAGAACAGCTGGCTTTGGTGCTGAAGCAAAACGTCGTATTATGTTGGGTTCTTATATTTTATCTGCTGGTTACTATGATGCTTATTACAAGCGGGCTCAAAAAGTAAGGACTTTAATTAAACAAGATTTTCAAAAAGTATTTAAGGAAGTTGATGTATTATTGACTCCAGCAACACCAACAACGGCTTTTGAGTTAGGCACTAAAGTAGAGGATCCATTGCAGATGTATTTATCAGATATTTTTACAGTAGGAGCTAATTTAGCTGGAATTTGTGGTTTAGTTTTACCAATTGGAAATGACAAAGATAAGTTGCCGATTGGCTTGCAATTATTAGCTGATACTTTTGCTGAAGACAAATTATTTAGTTTAGGACATTTTATAGAAAATAATTAATAATTTATATGGGCATACAAAAAAAAATAAAAGCTCGCATGGAGCAAGCAATGGTTAAAAGTTATTTTAAATCATGGTATAAACGCTGGTGGGGGAAATTAGTATTGTTAATTGGTATTTTATTTTTATTATCTTTAGTATATTTTTCTTTATTTTTTGTTAATGATTTTAGGCACATTATGGTTGGTGATGTTTTTAACAAAGAGCTGGGTACTTGGATTAGTTCGGAGCAATATAAGGATAATCAAAAGGATATCAGTAATGTATTAACTGAAGATGATCCATTTTTAGGTACAGATGAGCCGATAGTCTATATAATGGCTTATGAGTCTTTTGGTTGTGTATATTGTAAGGAAAATCAGGCAGACATCAAAGAAATGACCGATAAATTTGGCCCAATTATCAGATTTGTAGTAAAAGATTTTCCTACTGAGGGGTTACATGAAAATGTTTTTGATGCTCATCTAGCTGCTGGTTGTGCACAGGAGCAAGGTAAATTTTGGGAGTATCGTGATCTTTTATTTGCGAATCAAAATGAATTTGCTATTAGTCAACTAAAACGGTATGCAGCAGAGATTGATTTGAGTCAAAACGAGTTTAGTCAATGTTTATCCAATGAAGAATATGCTCAAGAAATAAGACAAGATTATGCTCAAGGTGTAGATTTAGGTGTTACAGGCACTCCTAGTTATGTTGTTAATGGTCAATTGATGCCAGGCACAATACCAATGGCTTTATGGGAAGAAATTATTGGTTTTATTATTAAACAAAATTAATGATGTTTTGGCAGACATATTTGCCACAACCGATTTTATTTAGCTGGTCTTTTATTTCTATTTATTGGTATGGTTTAATAGTTGTCTTGGCCATTCTTTTGGCTGCTTGGTACGCTATGACTATAGCAAAAAATAAGCCAGCCATTGATTATAATAAATTAGATAGTTTATTTTTTTATTTATTAATTTTTAGTTTTATTGGTGCCCGTTTGTACCATGTTTTCTCTTTTAACTGGCAATATTATTCACAGAATTTATTTGATATAGTCAAAATTTGGCAAGGTGGCTTAGCTATTCAAGGGGCGATTTTAGCCGGTATTGTTACTGTATATTTTTGGTTTAAGAAAAATATGAATTCTGTTAAAAATAAACAAAAGATAAGTTTTTTGCAGATTACAGACTGGTTAGCGCCTGCTTTGATTTTGGGTCAATTTTTAGGTAGATGGGGTAATTATTTTAATCAAGAGCTGTTTGGCAAGCCAACGAATGCTTCGTACGGCATTCCTATTGGTTTTGCTAATAGAGTAGAGGGTTATGAGAATTTTTCTCATTTCCACCCAACTTTTTTTTATGAGTCTATATTAAGTTTAGTTTTATTTTTTATTTTATATAATTTAACTAAAGCTAAGTTAAAATTAGGTACAATTACATTGATTTATCTAGGCGGTTATTCTTTGATTCGATTTGGACTAGAATTCATCAGGATTGATCCTGCACCAATGTTTTTGGGCTTACGTTTGCCGCAAGTAGTTAGTTTATTGGTGATATTAGCTGTGATTGTATTATTTAAGGTGATTTATAAACCCTTGCCAAAATCTGGTAAATAGTGTATGATGTGTCTGTTATTTAATTACTAGGTTCGTTTTTCCTCCTCCGCTAAAGCTTCGAAGGACAAGCAGTGAGCCTAAAATATTTCAAATAAATAAAAGTATTTAGTAATTTTAATGTTTATATAACTGGGGTCGTAGTTCAGTTGGTTAGAACGCCTGCCTGTCACGCAGGAGGTCGAGGGTTCGAGTCCCTTCGATCCCGCCAGATAATCTCTTTTTGGAGATTATTTTTTGTTATGGCAAGGCATGAGTTTCGGATTTTAGTGAGTACTGTCTTGAGCGAGCGTAGCAAGGCATTCACCTTTGTAAAAAAGGTATTTTTTGTTATACTATTAGTATAATTTATAATTAAACAAAAAGTATGAAATTTGTAAAATTATTTACAATGTTTGTAGCCTTTTCTTTGCTTAGTGGGATTGTTGCAGTTAAGACAATTCAAGCATCAGAGATGACTACAAGTGTTGCTAGTTGTGCTAATCCTGTTATAAAGTACAGTAAACCAACAATGAATAAATCATTAAGTAATATAAGTAATGATGTTATTGACTACAAGATCCTTAGATGGGATGGTACTTGGTCTAAGAAATATCTTCCAGGAGTAAATGATCTTAAGACGACAAATGATATGTCATCATTATTAGGTGAGTCGTCTATAAGTACAGATAGTCGTGCTTGGTCAGATTTTTCAGATCATGTCCATCAGTATACATATTGTCCAAAACCAGTAATAGATGATGAACCTACGACAATAGATCCAAGTCTTCTAGAAACAGACGAGACAGTGGATGTGGATAACTGTTTAAGTTCCATCGTTAAACGTAGAATGCCAACTAGAGATAAAGTTTGGCAAAAATTAGGTACAGATATTAGTAAACATAAAGATATTCAAAAGTATCGTATTAGATGGTCAAATGGTCGGTGGTCTCAATGGTACACACCTGGAGTAGATGATATGGATAAAAAAACTAATTGGTTACCATTGCCAAGTGATTATAGTAGAACTTCAGATAATCCAGATGGAACAAAACGAAGAATGTGGTCATATTTCACAGATCACGTTCATGAATATGCTAGTTGTGGCACAAGTGAGCAACCAGATCTAAAACCAGTTGAAAAGCCAGTAGTTAAACCAAGTAAAGATCGGCCAGATTATTGGATACATTGGCTTTGGATAACACCAGATACCAAAAAGATTACAGACGGTAGTCTTAGATTTTCTGTAAATATAAAGAATACAGGTAAATTAACTTCAGATAATCCAGTATTATCTGTGGTAAATATGAATACAGGGGAGTCAAAAGAATTGATATATGATTTTGCCTCTTTAGATTCTAAGAAGATATTATTAAATAAAAAAATTACATTACCAAACAGCTTTTTTATTGAAGGGGACAATGAGATTCATTTAATAGTAGATAGAGATAATAAAATTCCAGAAAGATCTGAAGTGAGTCAGACAAATATACAGCACATTATCAAAGGTGAGTATAAGGAAAATACTTTTGTTAAACCAGTTGTAAGACCAAAACCAAATACCAGGACTACTGTTGGTAGGTTATTTAAAGATAAAAAAACAAAGGGTGTTTATTTAGTAAAAGATAATAAGAAATCAGCGATTGTGGATAAGGCGATCCTAGATATAAATTTCAAAGATATAGAAATAGAAGAAGATGATGCTAATGTCTTAGAGAATCTAAAATATGATGTACCAGTAAAAGTGAATGAGGGAACATTAATAAAAATAGAAGGAGATAACAGGGTTTTTGTTGTAGATAAAGATAATAAGCGACATTGGGTTAAAAATGAGAATACTTTTAATAAATTGAACTATGAATGGGAAGACATAAAAGTTGTCTCAAAACGTGTGTTTAAACTACAGAAACATGGAGCAGAATTAGACCTAGCTAAATAAATTTTTTAAACATCAACGAAGCGTCTTTGATAGCCAAAGGCGCTTTATGTTATAATTAAGATAATTATGCTTAATAATCAAGATCATAATAAAATCCGTCTTTTATATTTACTGGCTGCTATTATTTGGGGGGTTATTATTTTTTATTTATCTTCAATTCCAAGTTTAGCAAGTGGGTTGCCTAGTTGGCAGGATTTTATTTTACGTAAAATAGCGCATGTAGCTGTGTTTTTTATGTTTACTTTTTTATTAGCTAAGAGCCTAAATAGTACCAAGAGGTATTATTTGTTGTTTGTCATTGTGGCCGGTGTTTTTTATGCCTTTATTGATGAGCTACATCAGTTGGGTGTAGCAGGAAGAACAGGTGCGCCACAAGATATTTTAATTGATACTTTTGGTGTTTTTTTAGCGATTTGGTTTTATATCAAGAGTCAGAAGAATTTGTTTAATTAAGCACAAAAAAGCCCGCTCCGATATGCATCGGAGCGGGCTTTTATTTGTATAAATTTATTTTAAGCCTTTTACTATGTTAGCAAATGCTTTTGGTTTAGTTTCTGCAATTTGGCTCAATACTTTACGATCTAAATCAGAGTTATTTTTCTTTAGTAAGTGAATAAATTGAGAATAATTTAAACCTAAAGTTCTTACGGCTGCATTTAACTTGGTTTGCCATAGACGACGCATAACGCGTTTTTTGATACGACGATCGGCTAAAGCATGTTGACCAGCTTTATTGATAGCAGTTTTTGCTTGTTTAGCTAAATTTTTACGGCCCCATTTATATCCTTTGGTTTTTTTTAGGATATTCTTTCTTCGTTTAACATGGGTAACACCTCTTTTTACTCTTGGCATATCTTTGGTTTATTATTTTTCAATTTATAAATAAGGCAAAAGTTGCTTAACATTTTTAAGGTTACTTTTGGAAATTTGTTTATCGCGACGCTTATTGCGTTTTACCTTGCCACTTTCGCGTGAATTAAAATGATCTTGGCCGCCAGTACGTATTAGTACTTTCTTTTTACCAGTAATTTTAACTCTTTTTTTCAATGCTTTATTAGTTTTTAATTTCATGACTGTTAAATTATTTATTGATGATTGTAGTTAAAGTTCCGCCTTGTTGTTTGATTGGAGCTTCAACTTTATGTTCGGTTTCTATACCATCTAAAAATCCTTGAATAACTTCTCTGGCTTTATCTCTAAAAGCTTTCTCTCGACCACGTAATCGCAATTCTATTTTTACTTTATGTCCTTGAGATAGAAATTTATCGGTTTGCTTTTGTCGAATGGCCATATCGTGTTGCCCGATTTTAAAGGTCAATCTAATACCTTTAGTCTCAGTCTTTTTAGTTTTAATTTTTGCTTTTTGTTGATTACGGCTTTGTTCATATTGAAATTTTCCGTAGTCCATAATGCGACAAACAGGAGGTTTGGCCAGAGGAGAGACTTCGATTAAATCTAAGCCTTTACTCTCAGCTAACTGCAAAGCTTCTGCTGTTGTTTTTTCGCCGATATTATTACCTTCTTCGTCAATAACCATCACTTCCGGCACGCGGATGTAATTGTTGACTCGGAATTTTTTTACAACGATTCTATTTTTACTAAAACGTCTTTTTGTTCTAATGACGGTGTTATTAATTATTATTTTTTGGACTCGCGTTATTCGTTTAAGCGAATTTACAAGTTGTTTAAATTTTAGCGAATGCCTTTCGGCGCGCTTCGCTTGCTCAAGACAGCCTCCGTCAGGCTGAGCCTGCCGAAGTCTGGTGGAGATGAGGGGAATCACGCCCCTGTCTAATAAATTTCCAAATAAATATCTACAAGTTTAGTTGATTTGTTGAATTCGACTGCAGAGCTATATAATCAACAAAAAACCAGCAGCCTAGTTGGTGAAAGGTCAAAATATTCAGCCAACGCCAAATATTTTCTAGCTCAAGTTTATGACACTCAAAAGGTTGACCTTGAGCAAATCAACAGTGAGCGGTTTTAGCATTTTAGGCTAAAACTGGTGAAAGTTGGGGAACTTTAAAAAGTCCCTTAGCTTTCGCAAATAAGTTTTCTGCACTTATCTGATTTGATCATTTTTATGAGTAATCGGCTCAACTTGCAACTTATTCTTTCACTTATCATCGAAGATAAAACATCCCCGTGACAATAGACTTTTTCTTAAATAATTCTTTCATTAAAATTTTTCTATTTTCCCTATAACTTGTTTCGTAAATTTCACCAATACTAAAGCATTGCTAAAATTTTCTCAACGGCGTTCTAGTAAAAATACTAAATTTTTCTTTGAAATTTTATTTATGAATAAGTCTACTAATAATTTTTCAATTTACGAGCGATTTCACGGTCAATATCCCGTTTTTTCATCACTTGGCGCTTGTCATGTTTCTTTTTACCCTTTACTAGAGCAATCTTAACCTTAACAAGTCTGCGCGTAGTATAC
>Ga0257125_1003152_pt1 | contig 12142 bp, 12 predicted proteins | sample SI106_200metaG_FD_190183 | JGI IMG/M metagenome (GOLD analysis project Ga0257125, IMG submission 190183) | Marine microbial communities from Saanich Inlet, British Columbia, Canada - SI106_200 | ecosystem: Environmental > Aquatic > Marine > Inlet | place: Canada: British Columbia | collected...
TTTTGACATTTTTAATTTTCCATTTAAAGCAGGTGTGTATTTGTGATAAAGTCCTGCTGGTAAGAAAAAATTATATTTTTGTTTTGTTCTTCTAGCTATATCTCTTGTTAATCTTATATGAGGATCTTGATCGACTCCTACTGGAATTATTCCAGGCATTCTTTCTTTTAGTTGAGGATAAAGAATGTCTCCTACTTGAGTTACTGCAGACATAACCCTTCCAGGGTTGTTGTTTCCATAAATTGCTTTGAATTCGTTTTCTGTTATTCTTTGAGCAAATTCAAATGCTAAGTGAACTACGTCTTTGTTTTCTGATTGAAAATAGAAAGTTGTTTTTTTAGGATCTAGTCCTAATGCGATGAATGCAGGAATATGAAATTCTAAAGCTCTTTTTCTAGCTTCTTCTAAAGAGATTCCACGTGCTGCTGCTGATTCTAGGTCTGCAACAAGAATATAAGCTTCTGCACCTTGTTCTTGAAAATACCTTATGTTTTCAACAACCATTTTGCTTCCAAAATGTATTTTTTCTCCAGAAGGCATTAAACCTGATAAAACATAAAAGGGTTTTTTATCTTTTATGCACTTACTTATTAATTGAAGATCTCTTCCTGCAAAAATAACTCCACGCCTCATTAACCTATTTGGATTTGGAAATAAATCTACATTAAACTGTTCTAATCCAAAATCTTTTATGATTTTTTCATAGTCTTCTACTAATTCTGATCCATATGGATCTATTGTTTTTTGCATATTAGTTACCTCGAATTTGGTTTATTTAAAGTTTTTGGAAAAATATTCTCCTAAAACTTTTGCACAAACAATTGCTGCAGTAAATGGGTATCCAGGGAATCTTCCGTTTTTTCTTGATCCGTTTGCTTGACACTCTCCAATTGCGAAAAGATTTTCGTGGCCAATTACATTTCCTAAATGGTCTGTTTTTATTCCCCCGCTAGTATAGTGCACAGAAGGAACTATTAATTCTTTTCTTTCTGGACCTATAAAATAAACAGAGAGACCTTTCTTTCTACAATTTTCTGCTTGTTTGAGTAATTGATCAAAAATTTCATGATAATCATCATCTTTGATTAATTTTCTTGTTTTTTCATTGAATACGTAATCCCCATTATCATCTTCAAATTCCCCTAATTGAGACTCTCCCCCAATTAAGACCTTTTTTCCACCACTATAGCCAAAAGGGTGTGAAAAAATACAATCTGTATTGATAATAGATCCACCATTTTTTCTAACAATATCAAAGATATTATAACTTTTATATTTTGAATTGTCTGTATTCTCAAATTGCCCTGAATATCCTCCTGTAGCAAGAACTAAATATTTTGATCTTGCTTGTAATGGTCCTGTTTCGCTATTAAGTTCAACATCAAATCCATTATTGTTATAATCAAAATTAATTAATTCGGTCTTGTCCATTATAGGAGAGATGTTTTGTTGTAAGGCTTTTAATATTGTTGATCCCCCCCTTTGTTTAATGGGGATAATACCAAAACTTTTATTTCTAAATTCAATTTCTAGTTCTTGGAGTAAATCTAAAACAAGATGGGCTCTTGAATAAATAAATTCCATTTTTTCTTGGTCTTCTCCTAATTGTGAAACACTTCTTCTAACAATCTCATCTAGATCAGTAGGAATTCTACAATGTCCATAGCTAAGACTAGAAGTATTTCTTAAAGGGTTTTCTTGATCGGTACAGATTAAATAGGTTAGTCCTTGTTTTTCTAATTCATATGCTAAAGAACTTCCTGCAATTCCTGTTCCAACTATTATAACATCATAAATTCCACGCTAAATGATTATTCTGTCCTCTAATTAAAACAGAGGGTTTTTCGTTTGAAAAAGGTTTTGCATGACAAGCATAAAAACCAGTTTTGCCACTACCACAACCAGGATAGTCTTTTCCTAAATTATTTCCAAATGCCATTTTATATTTCTCCATGTTTTAAGTCCACATGACTATTTAGTAAAATGAGGACACCAGGATTTGAACCTGGATCTACTGGTTTGGAGCCAGTTATAATAGCCTGATTATACTATGCCCTCTATTAAAACTTTAAATTGAGAAATTTAACTAATGCCAATAACCTGTTGATGTTTTGAATATACTAATATCTAAGAAAATGTACTTAACATTGCCAGGGACAATCACTTTTTGTCATGGTAAAAATAAATTATATACTCTAGTATATAAATGTTGTGAAAAGACTTTGTCTTTTCTTACATTTATGCTCGAAAAATAAAGTTTTCTTTGTATGGGTGTTATTATATTTTCATTGATTTTGAAAAAAAACGGAAATTAAGAAAAATTAGTTCCAATTGGTTTGTCTTAACATATTAAAAACCGATTGAGTACTAGTTTGGCTACTTGTCCACGAAGAAAGAAAAGCATAAGGGGTACCACAAGTTGTTCCAAAAAGACATTTTTCACCATCAGCGCATTGATTACAAGGAGTACCACAACTTCCAGTATCACCTAAGTTAGAGCAATACCATATAGGTGGATTAGGTTGATCTGGAATTAATGGAGTTACTGTATCTTGACAGCAAAAATTATAATTATTATTAGGATCTTCACTTAGACAACTATGGTCACAACCACCGCATCTTTCAAGGGTATGTATTAGTTGGCAACTTTCTGCACCACAACAAGCAACATCAAGAGCATCTACTTCTCGTATACCTTCATATTGTTCTATTAAAACACCTACACAATCATACCAACAAGAACCGCAATTATAACGGTCTGTTTCTAAATTTGAACAGTAGTCACCGCAACAGGAGTCTCCCGGATTACATACATTATCCCCTTGTTCTGGAACATTACCACATCCTCCACAATTATCTGGATCAACTTGATCTTTACATTCTCCGTTACAACATATATCTGCTGCACCTATACAATCAGCATCAATAAAGCAAGACTCAGCATAAACTACTTGTGTTAAACTAAAAATTAAAACAATTAAAATATATATCTTAATTTTTGTATTCATAATAGATTAAAAAGGGTTCTTTTATTTAAATTTGATTGTTTTAAGATAAACTATCCTGTTTAATTAGATTTATTTAATAATTTTTTATGGTTTGTTTTTATAAATTTATAAAATAATTAAGGCAACCAAGTCTTTTGATTACCAATTTTATCAGGGAGATATTTTTCTATAACATAGTTTAATCCCCATTTTGCTAAAGCTTGCTGTTCTGCCCTTACTTTCATTTTAGCCATTTGTTGTAATGCTTTTTGCCATTCTTTATGGTGTTGAATAAAAGGATCGTTCTTCAATAAGTCTTTTATTTTTTTAAGATCTACATCTTTCAAAGGATGTGAGGGTAATTTATAATCAATAATATCTTGAGGTGTTATTCCAATAAATTTAGCCCTAGGTACACAAAAGAATTTGTTAATGTGTGCTGCATTTCCAGATCCTACTTTTAGTGTTCTGTAGATAGAACCAAACCCATAGGGATCTCCATCTGTAAAAACATAAACAGGGAGTTTTTTATCATCTGATAATCTTCTAATAAATCTTCTACAAGCTCTTGTTGGGACTCCACCCATACTAATTAAGATACAGTTTGCTTTTTTCCAATAATTGTGTTTAACAAGTCTTTGAAACATACCTGCTGTTTCTATTGCTAAAATAAACTTTGCTTGAGTCTCAAATTTTAAATCTTCCACAGAGCTAGGAATTGAATATGCTCCTGAACCCATCTTAGTACAATCTATTTTAAGTTGTTTGCCTGTATCTGCATCTTTATCAACTACGATTAATTTTCCTGCAATGTCTCCACCTTTTTCTTCCGGGATAAAACCCATTTGTTCTCTATTAACCATCAACATTGCTTCAACATCATCCATTACAGTATCTGATTCTGGTTGTTCTTTGAATCTAGCCTCTCCCCAGTTTTTAGAAACATAATAAGCTTCTCTTTTAGTTGCAATATCTTCTTTCTCAACTAGTTCTTTAGATAAAGTCATCATTCTCAGAGTTTGAGCAAATGTTTTTACAGTACTTACTGTTAGATCTCTTGTTTTCTTTTTCCCAATTAGATCAAAAAACCCATCTTTTTCATTGTATTTTACATTACTTAAAGATCTTAATGGTGAAGATACGCTTGGTTGTTTCTTCTTTAAAATAGATTGATAAATGTTATTTGCAATTTCCTTTATTTGTTTAGAGACTGTCATTTTATTTTTTATTTCTTTTCTTCTTTTTCTTTTGGTTCTTTTTCTACTTTATTAAGTGTTGTTTGAGCTTCTTTTGGAAAAGATTCTTTCTTTTCCAAACCTTTCTCACTTTCGCTCGAAAGTTTTGGTTCTTTTCCTATTTTAGCTAACTCTGCATCATAATCATCATTAATAACTTTTACACTTTCTAGTTTTCCCCTTTGTCTGTCTAAAAGACCTTCTAAAAGTTCTCTAATTTTTATTTCTTCTTTTTCATTAAATCCTATTAGTTCTTTTAAAGATGCTGAAACGTGAGGAATATATTTTTTAATATAATCTCTTTTTTGTCCTTCTGCTAAAACTCTTTTCTTTTTATGAACATAACTTCCAAGTTTTCTTCCGATTTCTTGCAAAGCTAATTTGATTTCTTTTATTAATTCTGGATAATGGGCAATTGCTTCCTTTGATTCTGAAGTAAATGGAACCCACACAGATGCAATATGAACTACAATTGTCAAAGGTCCTTGTGGTAATGCTCCTCTGCTTTGACTTAAACCATAACTATTCCATTTGGTAGAAACAATAGATTTGTTAGTTGCGCAAGCTCCTTGCTGATATAATAAAGGAACACGGTTAGCAAATCTCATTAAAGTAATAGAACCTTCTGCTGTTTGTTCTCCACCATAGGCTAATCCTGCTTCAACAACAAATGGATTTCCCCTATAAACAGAGGGTGGTCTTGTTACTGCACAATAAAATTCAGCATTGATTTCTTTTTTTAGACCTTTTTCTAATTCGTCTGCACTAATTGGGCTAATACAATCTGCAGGTGGTGAAATTATTTTTGTTTGTTTTATACCTTGCATTAGTTTTTCAGACATTTCCCTTCCAACTGCCTTTGGTTTTGTGGTGGGTAATAAAGCAGAGTTTTCACAAATTTGTTTTGCTGTTCCAGCACCAACTCTTGAAAAATCTTTTGTAAGAAAACTTTGTAATGTTCTTGCGTTTGTATCTTTTAACATCCTCATTAACATACCAAGTTCAATACCATATGGATGTGGTTTGATTTCTATTGGTTTTTTAGGTAGTTTATCTGTGGCTCTTGCAAAAACAATTTGCTCTGCTTTTGGATTTGTATAAATTATTGTAATGTGGGGATTAACGATTGCTGTTTCTTTTAGATAATTATCAACACTTTGAGCCCCACCTTGATAACTTCCTTCTAAATCTAATTCGATTCTAACACCATGTTCTTTGTTCCATTCTATTGTTTCGTCTTTAATTATTTCTGGTTTGTTGTTTGCGATATCAATATGAAGTTCATAATAATGAGATTCTTGTTTGTTTTTTATTTTAGATTTTATTCTAATAGGTTTACCTGTTGTTAATTGAGAATACATTACTGCTGCTGAAATTCCAATTCCTTGTTGACCCCTTGTTTGAGAAAGTTTATGGAATTTAGAACCATATAATAATTTTGCAAATATTGGGGGGATTTGTTTCTTAACAATACCAGGACCATTATCCTCTATGATTATTCTAAACCTATCATCACCTAATTGTATTAGTTCTACACTAATCTCAGGTAAAATGTCTGCTTCTTCACAAGCATCTATTGAATTATCAACTGCTTCTTTAACTACTGTTAGTAAGGCTTTTCTTTTATTATCAAATCCAAGAAGATGTCTGTTTTTCTCGAAAAATGCAGCTACAGAAATGTCTCTTTGTTTAGACGCCATTTGTTCTGCAATATTTGAATCTGCCATTCTTCAAAATTAGTTTTTTTAAAACATTTAAAAAACTTGTGTTGTGACTTAATAATGTTAATTGTATATTATTTAGATTTGAATTGTTCTTTGAAATTTATGGTCTTCACTTCTCTCCTCTTTTTTTCTAGAAATTGGAATACTGATGCGTGCATACTTCCATTTAATAACATTTCAATTGCAATTCTTGTATTACCTACTTGTTCTACTGGCCCTATAATGCCTATTGTTTTTCCATAAACAGAAAGTTCACAGTTTGTTAGTTCTTCTATGCATTTTCTACTTTTTCCTTCTTGCCCTATGACTCTTCCTTTTAATCTTTGCATATCATTTTTGTTTCTAGAAAGTTCGCTAACGTTAATTAAATCAAATACATAATCAATTTTTAATAATTTGAGTGCTATTTCTGGGTTAAATCCACGCCCAATTGCAGTTATTACTTCCCTACATGAAAATAAATTTAAAGAATCTGTTCCAGAAACAGCAACATCCCCTTCTTCACTATCAATATATAATTTTGTGGATGTTTCTTTTTCTATTAGCTTTTTAGTTTCTCCTTTTGAACCTATGAGAACAGCTACCCTTTCTTTGGGAATTTTTAAATCGTATTTGTATTCTTCCATGGAGGCGATCAACTTTTCTAAATCTATATTTGTTTAAAAATCTATGCTTTTATCTTTTTTATTGTTTTTTCTTGATCTATTTTAATTTTTAATTTTTTGAAAAAATTTGAAATGTTTTTGATATCTCTCTCTAAATATTCTTCTGCATTTGAATCTTTTATAGAGGTACCTTGTGAAAAATCAATAAATACAGGTTTTTCTTCAAAGTTTAAAATATTAAATTGAGAGAGGTCTGCATGTACAATTCCTGCTTTGTATAATTTTTTTAGATGTTTTATTATATCTTCAAAGAATTTTTGTGGGTCTTTTGGTTTTTTATCTTTTAGTTGTGGTGCTATTTCGCTGTTTTTTCCAATATATTCCATAACTAAAGTGTGATTTTTGAAAGTTATTGGTAATGGAACCCTTACATTAGCTTCTCTTGCTTTCATTAAATTCCTATATTCTCTTTGAACCCAATGAAAAATTATATTTCTCTTTTTACCTTTTAGTCCAATAAATCTTGGATCTGCTTTAATATAATCAAACATTTTATTGAAATTGCAATTATTTACTCTATAAACTTTTAATATTAATCTTTTTTTACCTTTTTTAACTGAGAAAATATTTGCTTCTTTTCCTAATGCTATTGTTGATTCAATACCGTCAAAATGCCCTTCTGTTATTAATTTGAAAATAGTTCTATTTGTAAAATCATCAAATACATTATGTTCTGTCTTAAACTTTTCTTTTGTTATTTTGGGCATAATATTATAAAATAAGCTTACTTTTTAAAATTGTTGTTTATATTCTCTAATTTATATAATAAATCACAATCTTTAAATAAGCTAAAACATTCTTAAAATCATACACGAATCGGTCCTTTAATGAGCTGAAACTTAGGTATTGGCTTTGATTTAAAGACACTCTTGTGTATAACAGCCCGTCACGAGAGTACTCAATGGAGCTGTCGCTAAATGCAAGCAATGAGCTTGGGAGTTAGTGTTACGGGCAACAAATTCATATTCACGTTTAAAACAACAAAGAAAGCAGAAATAGAGTAAATCAAGATTAAATATCACTTAAAATCAATTTTTTAGCTTAAAAAAGTATATTTAGCTTAAATAAGGCCAAAATGGGCTTTATTTAGTTCTTGTTTATTCTATTAGGGGGGCCTTAAAATCACAAACATCACATACAAAAACAATAGTAATAGTAGAATGTTAGTGAGAATTAGTCCTTTTTCTGCTTTAATATAATACTTAATAAGTAATATATTGGAGGAATTAAAAATGGGAAAAATAGCACAATCAAGTTCAAAATACATTATTCATGCAAAAATTGAAGCTGAAGGTGTAATTGATAAACCTGATGCGATCGGAGCAATCTTTGGTCAAACAGAGGGTTTGTTAGGAGCAGATCTTGAACTAAGAGAATTACAAAGATCTGGAAGAATTGGAAGAATAGAAGTAGAAATAGAAACAAGAAATGGAAAATCTGGAGGAACTATAATTATTCCTTCATCATTAGATAAAGCTGAAACTAGTATTGTTGGAGCTGCCTTAGAAGTTATAGAAAGGATAGGTCCTTGCGATTCTAAAATCAAAGTTGGAAATATTGAAGATGTTAGAGTTAGTAAAAGAACACAAGTTATAGAAAGAGCAAAAGAGCTATTAAGGGATCTTCAAACTAAAGTTTTACCAGATTCTCAGGAAATTTCAAATGAAGTTGCTTCTTCTGTTAGAGTTATGGAGATACAAGAATATGGTAGAGACAGATTAGCTGCAGGACCTGCAATAGATTCAGAAGATGAAATAATTGTTGTTGAAGGACGAGCAGATGTTATTAATTTGCTTAAATATGGTTTTAAGAATGCCATAGCAATGAATGGAACTAGTGTACCTGAAACAATTATTGAATTATCCAAAAGAAAGATAATTACTGTTTTTGTTGATGGAGACAGAGGTGGAAACTTAATTTTAAAAAGTTTATTTGGATGTGCAGAAATTGATTTTGCTACTAGAGCTCCTGCTGGAAAAGAGTTAGAAGAATTAACTCAAAAGGAGATTCATAAAGCATTGAGATCAAAAATGGCTGCAGAACAAGTAAAACTTGAGTTAAGTAAAGAAACTAAAATTAATAATAGTTCGGCAGCTCCTGAAAGAAGACCTTTCTTAAATAGAAGACCTGCACCTAGAGAAACAAGAACATATCGACCTAGAACAACAGCTCAAAGACCGGCTTATGGTTCTAAAAAAGCAGTTCCTACAGATGAAGAAAAACAAGGATTTTCAAAAATGCTTGAAGATTTGATAGGAACTAGAGGAGCTTACATCTTAGATAAAAAATTAACAATCTTAGGAAAAGTTCCTATAACTGAACTAGGTACAACTGTTAAAAGTTTAGGTTCTGGAATATATGCTATTGTTTTTGATGGCATTGTTGATAAAGCTTTAGCTGCTACAACTGAAAAAACAAGTATTAAATTTATTGTAGCTATGGATTCTAAAGTTAAACCAGAAGAAACAAATATTTCTATTTTAACAAGCAATGATATTTAATCATTGTTTTATTTTTTTTCTTTTTAAATAATGAAAATTAATTACACCTATAAATAAATTTTTAACTAATTTTCAGATTTCAAAGTTGATTGTTATTAAATCTTTATTTCTAAACTTAATCATCTAATTTTAAGTTCAACTTTGAAATAACAAATTATTTAAACTTCTTGGTTTAACTCTATTCTATGACTTTGAAATTATATAACACTTTAACAAGGAAAAAAGAAGTGTTTAAGCCTATTAAAGCTGGAAAGGTTGGATTATATTGTTGTGGACCTACGGTTTATTGGTATCAACATATAGGTAATATGAGAACTTATGTATTTGAAGATATTCTTAAGAGGGTTCTTGTTCATAATAAATATAAAGTTAATCATGTGATTAATGTAACAGATGTAGGGCATTTAACTTCTGATGCTGATGAAGGTGAAGATAAATTAATTAAAGCTATTAAAAGAGAGAAACTACCTTTGAATTCTAAATCTATGTTAGTTATCGCTGATAAGTATCTAAAAGAATTTCAAGAAGATTTTAAACGTCTTAATATTTTATCACCTGATCATTGGACTAAAGCTACAGAACATGTTAAAGAGATGGTTGAACTAAATAAAAAAATTGAGAAGAATGGTTATGCTTACAAAACTAAGGTCGGATTAATATATGATACTGGTAAATTTAAAGATTATGCTAAATTAGGAAAGTTAAATTTAGAACAACTTGAACAAGGAGCAAGAGTAGAAAAAGATCCTGAAAGAAAAAATCCAAGTGATTTTGCTTTATGGATTACAAATCAACCAAACCATATTATGTTGTGGGATTCTCCATGGGGAAAAGGTTTTCCAGGATGGCATATTGAATGTTGTGCTATGAGTATTAAATACTTAGGGGAACAGTTTGATATACATTGTGGTGGGAAAGAACATATACAAATTCATCATAGTAATGAAATAGCGCAAGCAGAAGGTGCTACTGGTAAAAAACCATGGGTTAAGTATTGGTTACATGCTGAGTGGTTGGTTTTACCTTCTGGAAAAATGTCTAAATCAAAAGGCAGTTTTACTACTATATCTAATTTAATAGAAAAAGGATACGATCCTCTTATGTTCAAATATTTGTGTTTTACAGCACACTATAAATCTCCTTTAACGTTTAGTTTTGAAGCATTAGATGCTGCTAAAAACTCTTTTTTAACTTTGAAAAGAAATATTATAGATATTAAAAATAATTTAAAAAGTTGTAAAAAGAAAAATGGTTATGAAAAGAATTTTTTTGAATATTTAGATGATGATCTGAATGTTCCTAAAGCAATGAGTGTTTTATGGGCTGTTGTTAGGGATAAAGATATAGGAAATAAAGAAAAATATGATTTGCTTTTAGAATTTGATAAAGTTTTAGGATTTGGATTTAAAGATTTTAAAGAAGAGAAAGTTAAAGTTAGTTCTGATATTGAAAAATTGATTAAAGAAAGAGAAGAAGCAAGGTTGGAAAAGGATTTTGAAAAAGCTGATAAGATTAGAGATGATTTGAAAAAGAAAGGTATTATTTTAGAAGATAGTTCTGAAGGAGTTAAATGGAGAAAAGTTTAATCTTTATTTTCTTCTAACCTAAATAAAACAGTTCCCCTGTATATTTGTTTGCTTTTTTGTCTGTTAAAACCAAATAGTTTTTTTGATTCTTTTAATTCCCCTTTATATGATTTTTTTAAAAGTTTACCCAATGATCTTGTAAATCTTTGAGAAGAAATATAAAAGTCTATTCCGTTTTTTGCTTTTACTTGTTTTGCAATATGAACATCTTTCCTTTTGTTTACAGCGTTAAGAATACATCTAATTACTTCTTTATTTGGATTTCTTAGTTGTAGTGTTGCTTCAAAGTATTGATCTGGTTTTTGTTCTGCCATGTTTTTGTTAATATTAATTGAGTATTAAAACCTTTCTAAATTTATTATTTGTTGTTAAAACCAAAGTTTTTTAAGCAATTGAAAATGTTAAATGAGTATGGATTGGAGAAAAGCATGGAAAAAAACATGGTATTTTATTTGGGAATCTGATAGTGTAATGAGTTGGATTGTTAATATTATATTAGCTTTTGTTTTAATAAAGTTCTTGGTTTATCCTGGATTGGGTTTGGTAATGGATACCTCACATCCAATTGTTGCTGTTGTTTCTGGTTCAATGGAACATAAAGCAGTTCACCCATGTAAAATAAGTTCGTCTAGTGGATGTATTAAAAAAGATTCTGAATATTATCAAATTTGTGGAAAACGGTTTGATAAAAAACAAGAAAATGGTTTTGATTTTTTTTGGGAGAATTGTGGGGATTGGTATGAAAAAAATACGGATATAAGTAAAACTGATTTTTCTAAATTTAGGTTTAAAAATGGTTTTAATACTGGGGATATAATGGTTTTGAAAGGTGTTGAGGCTTCTGATATTGTTGTTGGAGATACGATAGTTTATATATCAAGAGGCGCTTCTTACCCTATCATTCATCGAGTTATTGATATTGAAGAAAAAAATAGGGGTTATATGTTTACAACAAAAGGAGATCATAATTCAGATGGTGATGCTTCTATTGATGATAGTAAAATAATAGGAAAGGCAGTTTCAAGAGTTCCTTTATTGGGATGGATTAAGATTGGAGCTGTAAAACTGTGGAGGGTGTTTGTTTAAAATGATGTTTTGTCCTAAATGTGGTTCATTATTATTACCTAAGAAAGATGGTAAAAAAACAGTAATGCATTGTAAATGCGGTTATAAATCAAAAGATGAAGCCGAAGCAACAATAAAAGAAGAAGTAAAGAATAAAGCAAGTGTAAAAGGTGTTGCTGATGGTGATTTTGAAACTTTACCTTTAACAGAAATTGAATGTCCTAAATGTAAACATAAGAAAGCTTATTTCTGGGAAGTTCAAACAAGAGCTGCTGATGAAGCCCCTACTAAATTTCTTAAATGTGAGAAGTGTAAGCATATTTGGCGTGATTATAACTAATCATATCTTGATTGTGTTACAGCTAATATTTCATCTACT
>Ga0257125_1003163_pt1 | contig 12102 bp, 21 predicted proteins | sample SI106_200metaG_FD_190183 | JGI IMG/M metagenome (GOLD analysis project Ga0257125, IMG submission 190183) | Marine microbial communities from Saanich Inlet, British Columbia, Canada - SI106_200 | ecosystem: Environmental > Aquatic > Marine > Inlet | place: Canada: British Columbia | collected...
TCAGAATTAATTTCAAAAGCAGTTCCAGTAGCTGAAAAAATTCGCTATGTTACATCAGGTACAGAAGCTACAATGTATGCAGTCAGATTAGCACGGTCAGTAACTGGGAAAAAAATAATTGCAAAGATAGATGGAGGGTGGCACGGATATACATCTGATTTATTAAAATCAGTAAATTGGCCGTTTACTGAATCTGAAAGCTCAGGAGTTGTAAATGAGGAGCAAATTGTTTCAATACCTTACAATGATTTAGAAAAATCACTTTCAATATTAAAAAAATATTCTAAAGATTTAGCCGGGGTAATTATTGAACCAGTGTTAGGTGGGGGTGGATGTATTCCAGCTACACCAGACTATCTAAAAGGGGTTGAAGAATTTTGTAAGAAAAATAATTCTTTATTCATACTAGATGAAATAGTTACAGGTTTTCGATTTAGATTTGGATGTCTATATCCCACAATGAAATTAAATCCAGACATTGTCACTCTAGGAAAAATTGTGGGAGGTGGAATGGCAATTGGTGTTATTTGTGGTAAAAAAGAAATCATGCAAATGGCAGACACCACAGGTAAGAAAAAATCTGAGCGCAGTTATGTGGGAGGAGGTACATTTTCTGCAAATCCAACATCAATGACATCAGGGTTTACCACACTATCAGAGTTGAAAAATGGAAAATCAATTTATTCAAAAATAAACTCACTTGGAGAATACACCAGAAGAGAATTAACAAAAACCTTTGACGGTAAAGTTGCAGTGTCAGGAAAGGGTTCATTGTTTATGACTCATTTTCTAAAAAATGGGGTAACTGAAATTAAAAATGCAGCAGATGTTGCAAAATGTGATAGGATTATGCTTACAAAGTATCACTTTAAAATGACAGCACATGATGAAATATTCTTTTTACCTGGAAAGTTAGGGGCCATTTCAGATGCTCACACCAAAAATGACATTAAAAAGATGATAAAAGCAACTGAAGATTTTTAGGAATTATTTACAAAAATATTTTTTTTCCCAATACAGCAAGATAAGCCAAACTTTCATTAGCTAAATCATTTTGGAGTAAATTATGGGGTTATTTGGCTCAAAAGAAAAACCAGAAGACTTGATGTATCAGGGAATGTCATTAATAGATAGAAATCAACCAAAAGGAGCTATTGCATTATTTAACAAAGTTCTAAAACAAGATTCAAAAAATGTTTCAGCATTATTAAACAAAGGACTAGCTCTCAATCAAATTAAAAAATACACAGATGCAGTTACATGTTTTGAGAAACTATTAGAGATTAATCCCAAAGATGCTCAAGCCTTTAACAACAAAGGTATTGCAATGGCTGAAATGGGAAATATTCAAGACGCATCTGAATGTTACGACAAAGCAATAGAGTCAGACCCAAAATATGCACCATCATTTTTTAACAAAGGTGTACTATTAGACAAATTACGAGAACATGAAGATGCCCTAGTAGCTTTAGAAAAAGCAATAACAATTGATCCAAGAAAACAAAATGTCCTAGTCTACAAAGGAATAGTTCTTGGAAAAATGAAAAAACATGAAGAGGCATTAAATTGCTTTCAAAATATTTGTAAAAAATATCCTAATAATCAAGATGCATTTTTCCAAAAAGGTGTACAACTAGCAGAATTAGGAGAACACAAAAAAGCATTAGATGTTTTTGACGATATTTTAAGAAAATTTAAAGACAATGTGAATGTAATTTATGCTAAATCTCGAAGCAAGGCAGCATTAGAGATGTATCCAGAAGCACTAGAATTGCTAAAACAAGCAGTATCACAAAATCCAAAAATTATTCGTGTATGGGCAAAAGAGGAAAAAATCTTTGAGAAACTATATGACAATGATCAATTTAGAAAAATTGTAAAATTATAAAATCTTTTTTCGTACAGCATCTATTCTAATTATACCGACTTTCTTTTTTGGACCAATTAGTCTTGCCTCAAATATTGGAACGTATAATTCAGTAATTTCACGTAATACAAATTCTTCTGAAAGATTTCGTACATCAGCCTCAAGAGGTTTTTTTAGTTGTGATTGTAATTTTGAAATAGCCGCATTATTTGTAATTTCAGGTTTTTTGATATTTGGTTTGTGTTTCTCTAGTAATCGTTTTGGATAATTCTCAATTGTTTTAGAATTTATTTTGAATGGAAATTTAATTTCTCTACCATGATGATCAAATGTAAGTTCATCTTCTTCCTCAACAAAAACATGTTCTTCTAATTTCAAATCAATCTTATTTTTTCCTCGTTTTCCAACAAACGCTCTTTTAAAACCAGATTTAGTACGTATAGGAAAAGCACCATCACCCAAAATAACTTCCTTGATATTAGAATCAACTGAAATAGAATGAGTTGCTTTACGGAAATAATCAGCAATGTATTTTCCTGAAACTATCAGAATACATTCGTAGTTTAATTTCAAAGAATGCATATGCACATCTTCTTTTTTTGGTCTAGACAACAAAGATTTGAAAGGATTGGTTTTCTTTTGCTCAATTATTTCTAACGCATCTTCTTCTTCTAGATTTTTTCTTAGAACAGTAATCTTTACATCATTAGTTTTTGCCAAAGATACACAAGAGTACAATTTACATCTATTAAACCAATTCTGATAAGAAAGAGATAATAGATTTAGAATGATTCAAAAATTATGGGAAGCGGAAAAAATGGACATATTGAAAAATTTCTAAAAAAAGCAGATAAGGCTATTCAAGAAGGCATTCAAAAAGCAGATGAGGTACTAGAGAATGCAGTAGAATTAGGCGCAATGACTGCAAAACAAGCCTCAAAAACTAGCAAAGATTTTCGCAAACAGGCAAAAAAAGAAAGAGAAGAACTACAAAAAAGAGGAATTAAAAATATAACAAAAGGACTGTCTGTTGCAAAAAATGTAACATCAAATACACATGATGACTTGGAAATATTAAAAAAACTAGGTAAACTACGAAAATCAGAAGTAATAACAGAAAAAGAATTTCAATCAAAGAAAAAGAAAATTTTGGATAGAATTTAAAATGAAAAAGACAAACATTCACGGTTCAGGTGATCAAAGAAAAGTAAACCCAGAATGGTTTACAAATAAAACATGGATGAAAGTTTTATCAAGTAAAATTAAATCCCAAGACCAAGATATCTATCATGTTCATTTTGAGAAAGGCTCAAGGACAAAAATTCATGGGCATAATGGAAATCAAGTGTTAATTGGAGTAAAGGGGAAAGGCAGTCTAGAAATTTTTAAAAGATATGGTTCAAGTAAAAATAATTTTACAATCAAAAGAACCGAAAGAATTACACTAAATGAAGGGGATATTGTACATATTCCAGCAAAAACACTCCACACACATGGTTCAACAGTTAAGAAAAAACCATTTTCTCATATTGCAATAAATATTCTACCAAGAAAAAATGCAGAATTCAAAACAGTTTGGTATGAATCAGATTTTAAATCCAAAGTTTCAAAAATCATTTAAGCATATGACATTAAGAAGAAATTCAGATATTGAGTCAATTCAAGGAAATGAAGGATTAAAAATAAAAGAATTTTTCAATCCACAAAATACACAAAATAAAATCAATTATAGTATTGCACAATTCACTTTAGAATCAGGAGAAAAATCAATTTTACATAAAATCAAATCATCTGAAATTTACTATATTTTAGAAGGTAAAGGAGATCTCAAAATAAACGACACAGTATTTCATCTTCAAAAAGATGATTCATTTTTTGTACCACCAAACTCAAAGCAATTCATAAAAAATACAGGGACAACAAATTTGAGATTTTTGTGTATAGTAGAGCCTGCTTGGAAAATAGAAGATGAAACAATATTAGAATAACAAGACATATGAAATTATTTTTAACATATAACACATTACAAAATATAGTGAATACATATCAGGCACTCAAAATACTCGATGTACAACAAAATTCATCACAAGAAGAAATAAAATCCTCATATAGAAAAAAAGTACTAGAAGTTCATCCAGATAGAATAAAAGATAAAAAAGAAGATTCAGAGTTTAAAAAAATTACAGAAGCATATCATTTTTTAAAAAATACACATTCTCCAAAAAAATTCACATCATATCAAAATGATACAAAAATGGATTTTAAAAGAAAACCTCAATGGGGTGCATCACAAGAGGAACAAAAAATCCCAGAACAAGACTGGGGGAAATATACTCGCGAATTCGAAGAAGGTGATCCTGATTTTTGGAAAGAATATGAAAGAAAATTTTGGGAGGATTACAATTCAAAAATGCGTACAGATGGTAAAAATGGAGAATGGGATAAAGCAAAAGAACCCAAATCTCAACCAAATCTATTTGTAGATGTTGATGAAAGTTTGTGTATTGCGTGCTGTAGTTGTGAAACAATAGCACCAGATGTTTTTGAAATTAATAAGAATAGTAAGCTAAATCCAAAATCATCAGTAATCAATCAAAAAGGTGCAGGAGTTAACAAAATAATGAATGCTGCTGAAACATGTCCAACTAAAGCAATTATTGTAGAAAATAAAGACAGTAAAAAAAGACTATTCCCATTTTGAAATTAAATTTTTAATTTATTGTAAATATCATTAACTTCAGATTCAGATAGATTCAATAAAGAGTCAAACATACTATGTATCGGTCCTGCAGAATCATCTTTAGATCTTGGAATTAAATGAACATGAACGTGTGGTACTTCTTGTCCTGCATCTATTCCATCATGTACTGCAACCAAAGTTGCACCAGAAATAGAATCAACTTTTGACATCATTTCATGTACAAGTAAAAATAAATCAGTATTTTCATCTTTACTCATATCTTGAATTTTTTGATGATGGTTTTTAGGAATAACAAGTACGTGTCCTTTTGCTAAAGGAAATGCATCTAAAAATGAAATTGATTGTGTAGTTTCTTTAAGAATTTTTGCAGGAATACCACCAGATATAATTTTGCAAAAAATACAATCCATAAAAATTCACAGTATTTTTTAAAATATTAAATCATCGATTATTGGACAATAGTAGCCCATGCAAGTCCCTTACCAAATTTTATAGACACAGTTTCACCAGGATTTACATTACAATTATCAATTGTTTTAGGAATAAGATCGTCGGTCTCAACATAACACACCCCACCATCATTTGTTAAAATCATAACATCCTCAAACACATCTTCACGAATTAGATGCCAAAAGGGGAAAATAATAGTCGATAAAACAATTCCTGCAAGAAGAAATGCACCACCAAAAACCAGACTTGTTTTTTGACTGGAACTTAATTCCATTCTACCAAGTGCCACCATCACCTGCATTAGGATCCATTTTCTTTGCAGGGACGTTTCCATGGGCTTTTTTCATGTGTCTTTTTAGTCGTTCAGGATCATGTAGGTCTGTCCCACATGTATCACATTTTGTTTGATTTTCATCTTCTTTTTTACGCTTAAACAAGCCCATAATTTACTGAGAATTCAAAATACATTAAAAATGATACGAAATGTTCAAAATAAACAAACTAGTTTAGTTATGATACAAAAAATATCCTCAAATATGGTATTTACAATGTTAATTGCCAATAAAATCAGAGACAATTCTTCAGAAATTAAAGATTCAGTAATAATCAATAATTAATGAAGAAAATAATTTTATCTTTTTAAAATTATCCTAAAAATAATTTAATGCCAAAAATGGGATTAATCAAATTTTTAATAATTAATAATTTTTAGGTACTTTTTCATTTTCACATTGAGGACATTTTAATCCGTTTGTGAGATCACCACAATTTTTACAATGTAAATTCAATTTGACATAATCATATTTGTGGGTATTCAGATATTTTCGAATTAATATACCTGCAAAGGCGATTCCTAATCCAATCGCTACCCACAACAATGTCATCGATTAGTGTAAAAGAAAATTTAACATAAATTCATGTTTTTTCAAAATGAACAAATAAAAATTTTCTAATTGGATATCTTGACAATCAAGAAACTTGATCAGATTGAGTGATTGGAAGAATGATTGTAAAAGTTGCACCTTTTTCTAAAAAATTATTATTTGCATAAATTTTTCCACCATGTGATTCAATAATGCCTTTACTTACAAACAATCCCAATCCAGTTCCAGGTTTTTGAGAGTCAGAATTTTTTGTAACAAATTTATCAAAAAGATGATTTTCAACATCTTTTGGTATTCCTTTACCAGTATCAGAAAATCTCAAGAGTACTTCATTATTTGATTTATCAACATATCCTGAAACTTTGATTAATCCTGTTTCTGTAAATTTTACAGAGTTATTAAGCAGGTTTTGAAATACCTCACCTAATCGAACCTCATCGCCTGAAATTATCATATCATCGCCCAATTCAGATACAATAGGAACCATGCAATCAGGAGAAGCTTTTGAAATCATTACTTTTTGAGTAATAATTGATTTAAGATTAATTTCTGAAAATGATAATTTTAAAGATTGTCTATCAATGTGGTTTGCATCTAAAATTACGCCAATAAGATTCTGTAACTGGGTAGCCATCTCAACTACACCGTCCCATGCTTCATCATTAGACATGATTCCGGTTTTTGCAAGTTCTGCAAATCCAAGAATTGGGTGAATTGGAGATTTTAGTTCGTGTGTTGCAATACTAATAAAATCGTCTTTTTTGGAATTTTGTTCAGATAGATTTTTGTTTAATTTTTCAATTTGATGAATTTTTTTATTTAATTGAGTAGTCAGGGATTTATTCATTTTTTGAATAAAACGTAATTCATTTAGAGTATGTACCTCCTCTTGATCCTCTGATTCTTGTTTTTGCACAAAGGTTTTACCTGATTTTATTTAATAATTCACTGTCTGTTTGAAAAAATAAACATGGTAATTTTGAACAATATATCATCAACTTGTGATTTTCCAAAAACAATAGGGTTAGAAAATACTCCAAACGATCAAAAATAATGTATTTTTGGTTCCTCAAATACATTAAAAAGGAAACATGGTTTTTGGGATAATATGACAGTAAAAAATATCACAGTTTTAGGTTCAGGAGTAATGGGGCATGGAATTGCTCAAGTCTCAGCAACTGCAGGATATAATGTAGTATTACGAGATATCAAAAAAGAATTTTTGGATAAAGCCATGGAGAAAATAAAATGGAGTTTAGATAAACTAGTGTCAAAAGAAAAGATTTCAAAAGAAGAAGGTGATTCAATATTTTCAAGAATTACCCCAATTGTGGATTTGAGTGATGCTGTAAAAGATGCAGAATTAATTATCGAGGTAGTTCCAGAAATAATGGATTTAAAGAAAAAAGTGTATGAAGAACTAGATAAAGTTGCAGCACCTGAAGTAATATTTGCATCAAACACAAGTACATTACCAATCACAGAAATAGCAAACACCACATCACGTCCGGATAAATTTATAGGAATTCATTTTTTCAATCCACCACAATTAATGAAACTAGTGGAAGTGATTCCAGGTGAGAAAACTAGTCAACAAGTTACAGATTTGACTCTAGACTATGTCAATTCAGTCAATAAACAAGCAGTAGTTTGCAGAAAAGATGTTCCAGGATTTATTATCAATAGACTATTCATTCCAATGGTTCATGAAGCATGTTTTCTTAAAGATAGAACGGGTGCAACATTAGAGGAAATTGATTCTGCTGTAAAATTAAAACTCGGTTTTCCTATGGGAATATTTGAGTTAGCAGACTTTACTGGAATGGATGTAATTCACAAAGCAACAACAGAGATGTATTTACGAGATAAAAAAGTGATAAAACCACATCCATTAGTTGAGAAAATGTTTGATGGAAAAAAATTAGGACAAAAATCGGGAGAAGGATACTACAAATATTCAGATGATAAGTATGAACGAGTTTCACTTTCAGAAGAACTAGCTGCAAAGTGTGATCCAATTCAAATGGTTGCAAATATTTTAAACAATGCAGCATGGCTCATTTCAAATGGAGCAAGCGATATTGAAGAAATTGAAAAGGCAGCACGATTAGGTCTTGGTTTGAAAAAACCTCTATTTGAGACAGCAAAAGAGATTGGAATTAGTAAAATTGTGGATGAATTAAACAAATTAGCAGATGAACATGGTGAGTTTTACAAACCAGACCCATTGCTTGTATCTATGCAATAATTTGTTTAGTAAAACAATAATTTTTGTCTAGATAAAGGAGTCCTCAAAGTCAAAATAATTATTGATGATTATAAATAATGTAAAAAACATGTTTTTTCATGTTAAATGATGATGAAATGATGAAAGAGTTAATCACATTATCAGTTGAACATGCACTTCTAAAGATGGGTACACCAGAATTAGAATTAGTCAAATCAAGATTAAAAAAAGAGCATAACTGCGAACTATCAGATTGTCTAAAATATCCAGAATATCTCAAAATAATTTTGAGTGAATTATTTGGCAATGCTTATCAAGATATCCTAGAAACAATTAACGAGAGATTGAAAAAAACAAGTATGGACAAACCCATTGTACGATTTCTGACGGTTATGGAAAAGAATTCTTGAATACTCGTTACGATACATTAGAAAACAAAAATGTTCTAATTTTCTCATTTATTGCAGTAGTCATAATATATCTAATTGGGAATATTATCAATCAAGAACAATTCCCAATTACTGAAGATATTTTTATGACAGATGTACTTTTCATCGTTACACCAGTTATGGTTATTGGTTTAGGTGCAATTCTAGTCTTAAGATATGGAATAAAAGGAAATCATAGTATTGCTTGGATATTATTCACATTAGCTTTTGCTAGCTGGTTTGCAGGAGAAATGACCTATAGTTATGATCAAGAATATGACTTTGAAGATATTTCGACATTTACAAGTGAGTTTTTTTTCATTGCAGGATACCCACTATTCTTGGCATTTACAATATTTTATCTAAAACCTAGAAAAAAAATTATTACAAAAAATATCATTTTGCTTTCATCGCTTGTAGGTTTATTGTTAGTTATTCCAACACTCTACTTGACATTTGATGTAGGGGATGAAGTACTAAGCGATATCGAAATATTTCTATTTGCAATGTATCCAATTTTAGATTCAATTATTTTGGTACCAGCAATTATTGCTGCAGTTCTTTTCTTTAGAGGACAAGTAAATTTACTTTGGACGATGGTCATGTTTGGTACAATTTTTCTTGTAATAGCAGATACTAGTTATCTCGTTTTTCTAGTTGAAGAAAATTATTATCCAGGACATCCTTTGGATATATTGTATATTTGGTCATACATTTTGTATGCTCTCGGAGCATATAGTCATATTAAATTATACAAAAAAAGTGAATCAAACTTTAGTTGAAATAATTAATTCTAAAATTGTCTTTACTGCTTCTTGCGGAGTATCAACTCCAATAATTTTGATATTTTTTCGATGATCAATATAATCATCAATGTATGGTTCAACAGAACTAGCCAAATTTCTAACGGCAACCATTGGTTTTTTGTACATGTATGAAGCACACGCCTCAGATAAAGTACCAGACCCGCCTCCTACAATTATCACACCATCGGCACTAAGGGCATTGAGATAATCACGAGTAAGTCCCATGCCAGTAGGGATAACAATATCACAGAATTCATTTGCCACAGAAGGATCATCTTGAGGAATTATTCCAATTGCCAAACCATTTGCATCATGTGCACCACGAGATGCTGCAGCCATCACACCACCCAATCCACCAGTAATTAATACAGAATCAGATTTTGCAATTTCTACTCCAATATCATATGCAATTTTTTCATGTTTTGGAGTACAACCATTAGTATTATTTCCAATTACTAAGATTTGACGTTTTTTTACCATGATTAATTATAGAAAAAATGGTTTGAAATATCTTTCCAAATATTTCTAGAGCACATAATTCTTGAAAAATTATTTGTAAAACTTTTAAAATATAGCCAATGGCAGTTAGGAAAAGTGCCCAACTACCATTAGTGTTAGTCTGCAATATTGTTTAGTTAAAAATACTATAAGGATCTTTGTCGTTTCAGGATAAAAAACATGGTGAAATTTCAAAATGAAAACAAGCTAAAACTAAATTTTAAAATTGAAATTAAAAAACTGAGGGCAAACTAACCTCAGCCTTTTAGTAAAAGTCGCAGACTTGTTTGAATTTAAAACAAAATACTAGATAGTACTATGGTGTTTTATTTTGATCAAACTGAAACGATGAATGTTTACAAAGATCAAACAAGAATACATTACCAAATTCAGCATAGTATAATTGCTGATAGCAGTTACAAAAATAACTGAGATTAAGCAAGAAGGACTGTCGTCAAAGTCTGCATCAGAATTGACCTTAAGTCCTAAACTTATTTTTAATAATAATAATGAATTTACCCAATATTTAGTCACAGAATAAAATTACTAGGAGGTAAAATTCAAGGATTTAGAGAAATATTGATCTGATTTTCAAGAGAAAAAGATATTAGTTAAAAATTCAAATGATATTCATGGAAAATCGTTCAATGCCGGTTTGTTTTACTGAAAAACAATACAAGATGATCGAAGAGTTTGCAAAGAAAAATGGAATGCTTAATGCAAGTCAAGCTCTTGAGAAAATCTTAAACAAATAGAGTCTTTTTTTGATATTTTTATTTTATTTACATTTATAGAATATGTTATTTGAAAAAGAGTAACAAAATGGGATTATTTAGCAAAAAGAAAGTAAATTGTGCAATTTGCGATAAAGAATTAACGCATAAACACAAACCAAAAAAAGAATGGAATGTTAAAGGTTCACTATGTGGCGATTGTCATTTTGATAAATCAAAAGAATACTATGAAGGAAAAGTAAGACAGCCGTGTGTAGTATGTAAAAATACTCAAAAAATTACAGATTTGTGGGAACCACGATGGCAATGGGACATGGAAGGATTGTTATGCAAAACATGTTTTGATGAAAAAGAAGAAAATTTTGGTAAAAAGAAAAATTTCTGTGCATTATGTGGTGCAAAAATGGGATTAATCAGGTATAATCCTAAAGGAACATGGAAGGTAGAAGGTCAACTTTGCAGAACATGTTGGGACGGAAAGAAAGCAGAGTTTGGGTAACGTGGGATTTTTTAAAAAAAGCGTATGTAATGTTTGTAGTAAAAAATTTTCTAAAGAAGAAGAATTAATGAATCATCAAGAAATTGTTCATGGTAAAGATTTGAAATATGATTGTAAAGAGTGTAGTAAAGATTTCTCAAATATGGAAGATATGAGAACTCATTTACAAAAAGAACACAGTTACAAAAAAGATAGATAGTTTAGATTGCTTTGATTGTTTTAACAACTGGTGGTCTATCTTTGGTAAATACTCTAAATCCACAAATACATTTGATTTCAGGCAATCTAGATAATTCAGTATTTGAAACACTAGTTCCACATCTAAGACAAGAGTAATTTACATCAAAAGTCTCAACAGGAGTTTCTTCTACTTCATCAATGTTTTCTTCAACCATGTTAATCATTAAAATTTCGATAATTTAAGGATACCAGATTACGTTAAGGATAATTCGATATAGACATCATCAGGGATTTTTAGTCTCATTAATTGTCTAATTGCTTTATCATCAGCGTTGATATTGATAATTCTTCTATGCATTTTCATTTCCCATTTTTCATAAGTTTCAGTTCCACTACCACATGGTGATTTTCTTGTTGCAACATGTAATCTTTTTACAGGAAGTGGAGTTGGACCTTTAACTTTAACACCAGTTTTTTTACCGATACCCATAATCTCACCGCAAACACCATCAAGTTTGGGTAAACTGACTGATGTTAGTTTGACACGAGCGGTTTGAGTCATAAAATCGCCTAAGGTTCGTACTTTTCTGTAATTTCCTTTACAATTCCTGCTGCAATAGTTGCACCCATATCTCTGAGTGCAAATCTACCCATCTCAGGGAATTCCTTGAAGGTTTCAATACAAGTTGGTCTCACCGGTCTAATTTTTACAATTGCAGAATCTCCAACTTTAAGGAATTTTGGATTTTCTTCTTCAACTGCACCAGTTGCAGGATTAATCTTTTGGAGAAATTCTGTAACAGTTGCTGCTACTTGTGTAGTATGTGC
>Ga0257125_1003164_pt1 | contig 12100 bp, 12 predicted proteins | sample SI106_200metaG_FD_190183 | JGI IMG/M metagenome (GOLD analysis project Ga0257125, IMG submission 190183) | Marine microbial communities from Saanich Inlet, British Columbia, Canada - SI106_200 | ecosystem: Environmental > Aquatic > Marine > Inlet | place: Canada: British Columbia | collected...
GATGATAGAACAAATATTGCCTATTGATTATCTAAAAAGTGCATTATCTGTAAGTACTTTTGTAGGATGTCCTTTAAATTGCAAATATTGTATTGTGGGGGAAATCTCTGAGAAAAAAGCAAAAAGAATTTCTTCTCCAGAAAAAATAATAACTCAGTTACTTGACCATTCTTTTTTCATAAAGAACATTACTCCTTTAATGATTAATAATAAAACAGACCCCCTTTTACCGCAAGTAAAAGAAGATACTTTCAAAATACTTAAACTTCTCCAAAAATATGATCTAAAAAATCCAAGGATTTTAATAACAAAAATGGAACTTTCTCCAAAAGATTTACAATTTTTAGAAGGACTGAATAAGTCAGTTTTTATCCTAGTCTCCTATTCAAATCTTAAGTTCCCAATTGAAATAGGAAATTTTAAATCTCAAAAATTAACTCTTGAAACCTTAAAAAAAAGAAAAAAAGTAAAAGCTTTGCATTATTGGAGGCCTTTGATGAAAGGTTTAAATGATTCAGAAGAATCAATTTTAGAAATTTTTAATCTAATCAAAAATTCTTGCGAAGGAAGTATAATTTCTGGAATAAGGTTAACAGAGGATATTAAATACAAAATGGAGTCTTATGGGGCAAATTTTACTGGATGGAATGGAGATAAAGATCATAAATATTTATCTTGGGAGATTATAGAAAAAATTGTGAATATTAGAAATGAAAAATTTCCTAATTATCCACTATATCGTCATACTAGTTGCGGATTGAATGCGACAAGCAATCTTCCAGATTGGGGGTTCAATTTTCTAAAAGGAAAAAGACATTGTCTAAAAGATTGTAAAAATAATCTTAACTGCAAATTGAAAATACCAAAGAGAGATAAAGTTGAAGATCTTTTGATAAAAATTAATCTAAATCCTCTTTTATTATATTTTAAAAAAGATCATATTTTTTTAAATGAAGAAATAAGTCAAGATCAAAGAGCATTTCTTCTTCATTCTTTAAGATATCCTATAAAAGCTAAAAAGATAAACAAAAGTTTTTCTGAAAAATTACTTTTGGGGAAAAACGATGAATAATATTTCCAAAACTTTAGAATCAAAAAAAGAAAAACAATTTCTAAATTTAATACAATCAAAAAAAGCTACGGGATTTTCTTTTGAAGAAACCATAAATTTAGCAAAGAAAAAAAAGAGATTACAATTAATAAAATCTGGAAAAATAATCAAGATAAATAAAGAAGCAGAAAATTATTTTCAAGACAAATTAAAGAAGTTGAGTGGGAAAAATTATTCAAGATTTTGCAAATTAAAAAAAAATGACTCTTTAAGATACAATCTGGAAGTTTCATCAATAATCGATGAAACAAGTATTAAACGAGAGTATATTGAAAATAAGATTGGAGTAATCAACAAAGAAGATTTGGGATATATCTATGGAGCATATGAAAGCATTCAATTAAGAAAAAGAAAAATAAGATTAGGACACTTAGAAAGAAGATTGTTAGGAAATGAAGAACTAAGCAGATTTTTAGAAATTTTTGAAACTCTTTCTAATCAATCTTTCAATAAAAAAGAGTTTCAAAAATATTCTCTTTCATTGGATCAAGAAAATCCTCTAAATATCTTTTATTATTTATGTTTAAGATTCAAAAATAAAGAGGGAAATTTAGGAATTGAATCAACTTTGGATCCATTTCAATTAAGAAACAAGTTTGGAAAAATCGAAACAAGATCGGGAATATCAAAGAAATATCAATTAGAAATCATTAAAGAAATAATAGATTTGACAAAAAATCAAAATATTGTCCATCATATTTTAGTAGCAGATTTTGATTTAAAGAAATTTGGAAAAGAAGGAGAAATTTTAATCCCGAAAGCAAAAAATTATATTCAAAATATCCAGAATTATTTAGGTCCGAAAATTTTTGTTAAAGGAAATAAAGAATATTTTATGGAAAAAATAGATGATAAAAGATATATGGAAATTTTTAATTCTCTTTCAAATGAAGAGGGGAAAATAATGAATACAATAGAATTTAATCGGCTCCTAGATAGTAATTTTAATAGGTTCCAAAAAACATTCAATAATTGGACTGAGGCTAAAAATAAAGAGTATGTTCTAAAATCAGTTACTAGGAATATTGTGGAAGGAGAATCATTTGGTTCAAATGGAGAAAATAATACGATAGTTTTATTTAATAGAAGAATAAAAAGTGGAGAAACATTTAATTCCCTTTCAAAAAAAAATAATCCTGTTTTTGCATTACCAATTTATTTTGATAATAAAGGGAGCATAGAACTAGCATAAATAGAAACGCTCACATTGAATCAAAATTTTATCACTTAAATCCCAAAAGATTAGTATTAATCCCAAGATAAGATTTTAACCAATTCGATATTCCAAAATGTCTCGGAATCCCATAATTTTCTTTTTTCCAATTTTCTTCCCACCAACAGATTCCCTCCTTTTGCACAGCACGATATTTTCTACGACATTTCGGACAAAGAGGACAAATAACATTTAAATGATATTTAGCATTATTTTTTTTATTCATAAATATTCCTGGAATTGAAATAAAATCCAAAAACAAGAAGATAAATCTATACAATATTAATTTAATTTTATTCACCATAAAATAAAATGTCTTTGCATATTTATAAAATTATTTTTTAAATAAATGGTGGTGGGAGACATTATCAAGAGTTATACATTCCCCCAACCACCAAGATATTATGAATATTTTGTTATTTCTTTCGGCTTCAGTTCGCCTCATCAGCATAGGAATCGTTGACCTATGAAGGATACTATAAAATAGCAGAAGTTTAAATATTTTTCTGAAGTCTAATATAGAATTAGTATAAATAGAAAAGGTTTTAAATAATAAAACCTTGATAATATTAATAATATTATTGCTTCGTTTGCCGTTGTTATAATATTAAAGAAATTGAGCTTACGAGTTTAAATTCGGGTAATTGCGGTTTCAGCACAATATTCTAACCATTAAACTACACACCCCTCCATAGTCTTTTAATTCGAGAATTATCAGACTAATTTCACAAATTTAAAAAAATCTTTTAATCGTTATCCTCAATTTAATAATGACAAATAATCCTCTTCAAACAATTCCCAAATGCGCCTGCCGGGACTCGAGGCCTTGTTATAAAACAAGGTCATCCCTTTGGGAAACCCGGAGGGTGAGAGTCCCTAAAATCATGCGCCTGCCGGGACTCGAACCCGGGTCACAACGTTGGCAACGTCGTATACTAACCACTATACTACAAGCGCTTACAAGAATATAACTTCAATGATTTAAAAAATTAATTCTTTTCCCAACCTCTTTTAAGACGTTTACCCGAAACAACCAAATCATAGAGAGCCATAATATTCATTTTTTGAAATAATTTAAATCTTCTTGATTCAGAATTCTTTTTCCCAGAAAGATACATTGGATGTTTTCTGAAAGCTTCCCCTTCAACCAAATGTTTTTTTCCATAACCTTTCTCAATAAATTCAGATAATTTTCCAGAAAAATCTTTGTGATTACTCAAAACTTCCAATCCCAAAATATCTCCTCTATAATCCCAAGGAGATTCAGTGTTAAAAACTCTATCTTGCAATATATCTCCTCCTAGTGAAAATAAATATGCATTTCTAAATGAGGGGTCAAGATCTCCCATCATTTTATCAAGATCTATTCCTAAAATTTTTAATCCTGGTTCAACTAAAAAATCTAAATAGTTTTTAGTTTGAATTTTCTTTTGAGTATAATAAGAATTAAATGTTGCAATAAAATGAGTCCAAGATATGTTTTTCCTCTCAAAAATGGTTTCTTCATATTTTGAATTTTCTCTGCTTATTCCTACATTCTCCCCGCCAAATAATAATTCTTGATTTTCTAATGATTTTAATAATTTTGAAGAAGGTTTATAGAAAAAAACATTTTTGTATTTTGGGCGATTTCCCCATTTAGAAAATGAAATAGCGTTGGCAACTTCAAATCCAGAAAACTGGGGATTATCTTTTTCAAATAGAATTAATCTTTTAATTAAATTATGGGGATGTCCAATATTCATAAAAATAAAAAAAACTTATCATTTAAAATTGTTACTATTCTGAGATTAATTTCTCAAAATCCAACTCAATCAAATCAATCCCCAAAAACCTATAAACTTCTCCCACTTAATTTAATCATGGTGATACTTCCAGTTTTTGCAGCAATAGCTTTAGGAGCAGGAACAATAATTGAAAGAATAATCCTAAAGAAAAAAAACATTTCCATAAAATTCTATGAAACTTATTCTTTTCTAGCAATCGTCTTAGTAATGATTCCTTTCATTTTCTTCTTATGGAATGTATCTCCAGATGCATTATTATTAAAAAATATTCTCATCCTCGCAGCCGTCGTCGTTCTAGCAATTCTTGCAAATTATTTCACATTCTATTCAATGAAATGGGAAAAACTCTCAAAACTTGAACCAGCAAAAATGGTCGAACCACTTTTCACAATTCTTCTAGCCATAATTTTTAGCATTTTTATCGACGCTACACTTTACGAAAGAAACATAAAAATAATAATTCCAGCAATAATCGCAGGCGCCGCTTTAATTTTTTCTCATTTCGAAAAACACCATCTAAAATTCAATAAATATTTCTTAGCCGCAATAATCGGCAGTTTCTTTTTCGCATCTGAATTAGTAGTTTCAAGATTAATCCTCGACAATTACTCCTCTTTCACTTTCTATTTTGTTAGATGCACTTTAATTTTTATATTAAGTTTAGCAATTTTCAGACCAAGTTTCACAAAAGCAAAAGCAAAAACCAAAACAATATTCTTTCTACTTCTAACAGGAGCAATTTGGGTAGCATTCAGAACAATTCTATATTATGGTTACACAACATTTGGAATAATATTCACAACTTTAATTATCATGCTCGGACCAGTATTCATTTATCTCTTCGCATGGATTTTCCTAAAAGACAAACCAACCTGGAAAAATATCGTGGCCTCAATTGTCATCCTCGGAGCAGTATTGTATGGGTTGTTTATTTAATAAGATTTATATAACAAAAAATATTAATAGTCAGATGAAAGAAAATTTAAAAATAGTTTCCTTTATCATAACAATAATAGGATTTTTAACTTTCTTAACAATTTTTATTAAAACAATCCTATTGAATTTATCTCTTGGAGGAAGTTTTGATTTATCTTTAATAATTATAGCATTTTTATTTTCATTAACAGGATTTATCATTTCAATTTTTTCAATAAAAAAGATAAATAAAAATAACTTGAAAGGAAAAGGTTTTATGATAGCTTCAATAATAATTTCCGGATTAATCATTTTAAGTTTCATCTTATTAATAGTTTGGTTAGTTTTTTTCCCTCACATGATTCAATAAATTCTATAAACCTCTTCTCCCTCCAAATAAAATGATATACGACATTCACGCACATATGGATTTCCTAGACGAAGAAATCCTAAAAGAAACACAATCAAACAAAGGAGTTTCCCAAGTAATAACAAATTCTGTAAACATAAAATCTCTAAAAAAATCTTTACAACTTTCAAAAAAATATCCTAAAATAAAAATCGCAGCAGGACTTTATCCCGAAGAAACTCTAAAAGAAAAAGATTTTCAAGAATTAAAAAAAATAATACTTTCATCTCCTAAGAAAATAATAGCAATAGGAGAAATCGGATTAGATTTTTCCCGCCCATCACCAAAAAAAGAATTACAAAAAAAAATTTTTATTAAACAATTAAATCTTGCAAAAGAATTAAACATTCCAGTAATTATCCATACAAGAAAAGCAGAAAAAGAAGTTCTAGAAATTCTAGAAAAATACAAAGATCAAAAGATAATTCTGCATTGTTTCTCAGGAAATTTCAAACTAATAAAAAAAGCAGAAGAAAACAATTTCTATCTAACCTTACCGACGAACATAATCCGTTCAGAACATTTCCAAAGAATAGCAAAAGAATACAAAAAAGATCTCCTCTTAACAGAAACAGATTCACCTTGCCTCTCACCATTCAAAGAAAAACAAAATCAACCAGCATACATTAAAGAAACAATAAAAAAACTCTCAAAAATCTGGAACAAATCACAAAAAGAAGTTGAAAATATAATTGAAACTAATTTCAAAAATATTTTTAGAGAATAATACTATGTGGGCACAAATAGGAAGTATTATAAACTTGTGCCCACATAAAGATTAATGGTTTATCATGAAATAAGAAAAGTTAAAGAAAAGAAACAAAATTATTTAGTCAAAAATAGTCGTAATAAGGGCAAATGGGTAAAAGATTCAAAATTTATTGGTTATGGAAAATTATCTAAAAAAGTGATAGAAGAATCAAAAAAACAATTTGAAAAAGAATTAATTTCTAAAAAGAAATATGATTATTTATCTGAAAAAGAATTAAATAAAATAGAAAAATTAAAACAAGAATATGGTTCTAGACTTTCCACTTTACATAAAGAAGAATATGAAAAATTTGAAGAAGCTTTTTTTACAGAATTAACTTATGATAGTAATGCAATTGAAGGGAGTTCTCTATCTTTACAAGAAACTAGTTTAATCATCAACGAAGGTTTAGTTCCAAAAGGAAAAAATTTAAGAGAAATTTATGAAGCTAAAAATCATTTAGAAGCTCTAAAATTTGTTAGGGACTACTCTGGAGAATTAAATGAATTATTTATTTTGAAATTGCATTCAATAATTCTAAAAGATATTTCAGAAAGATTTGCAGGAAGATACCGAGAATCAAATGTAAAAATTTTAGGTTCAGATGTTAAACTCCCAAATTTTATAATAGTGCCCCAATTAATAAAAAATTTAATTTATTGGTATAAAGAAAATAAAAAAAAGCATCACCCATTTGAATTAGCAATTCTATTTTCAATGAAATTTGTAACCATCCACCCATTTATTGACGGAAATGGGAGGGCATCTAGATTATTAATGAATTTTATTCTTAAAAAAAATAAATATCCCTTAATAAATATTTACAAAAAGGATAGACAAGATTATCTTAATGCGGTAAGAAAAGCAAATGATGAAAGCTACTCTAAAATATTTAACTTTTCAATAAAATCTTTAGAAAAAAACATAAAGAATTTATTTAGTTAATTTTCCCCTTACATTTTAATTTCTTAATTGTAGGGAAATTAAAATTATTTAATCAAATTTACTTCTTACTCTTCCGATTAGCTTGTCCTTTTCCCCTTTTCTTAACTTTTTTCTTTCCACCAGGATTTCCAGCTCGACCTCTAACAACTTTTCTTCCCTTTGCAGGTTTGTGAACTGAAACTTTTTTCTTCGCACCCGTCCCCTGCTTCTTTCGCTTAACTCCCGCTCTTCTAGTTTTCTTCTTCGGTTTATCCGAATCATTTTCTTCCTTTCTCCCAACAGTTTTTTTCTTAAATCTTTCACTTAACGCAGAATCATCAATTGATTCCCATTGAATTCCTTTTCTTCTGAAAGAAGATTCTTTTTCAGATCGTTCTTTTAATTTAGGCAAAACTTCAAAATCAATTTTTTCAAAAATCGGCAAATCCATTTCTTGAATTTTAACATTAGGAAGTTCTAAAATTTCTTTAAACATTCCTTTATCCCGACGAGACAAAATAGTAATCGCTTTCCCTTTTTTTCCTGCACGAGCAGTTCTGCCAATCCGATGAATATAATCTTCAGCTTTCGAAGGCAAATCATAATTGTAAATCTTTTCAATATCTTTAATATCAAGTCCTCGAGCAGCGACGTCGGTACAAACTAAAATCCCTCCTTCTTTATGGAATTTTTTCAAAGTATTAGTTCTTTTCTTTTGATCAAGACCCCCATGAATAACCTTAGTTTCAATTCCAAATTTCTCCAAGCTTTTAGCAATGAATTCTGTATTAATCCTAGTTGAACAAAAAACCATTATTTTTTCAGATTTTTCTTTTTTAATCAAATGGTAAAATAACGAAAATTTATTTTTCTGCAAAACAGGATAATAAACCTGTTCCAATTTAGAAGAATCAACATGAGATTTAACAACAATTTCTTTAGCCTTTTTAGTATAAGCATTAATGAGCTCTTCAATTTCTCCAGTTCTCGTCGCTGAAAACAACATTGTTTGCCTTTCTTTAGGACATTTCCTAATAATCAATTCAACATCTCTACTAAAACCCATGTCAAGCATTCTATCAAACTCGTCCAAAATCAAAACTTCAATTTTTTTCAAATCAAACGCTTGTCTATTAATAATATCAAGCAATCTTCCCGGAGTTGCAATAATAATATCTGAACCTTTTATTTTTTTCAAATGTTCATCTAATTTAACTCCTCCATAAACCGAAAAAACTCTAAACTTTTTTGTAGAAAATTTCCTAAATTCAGAAGCAACTTGTTCAGCAAGCTCTCTGGTCGGAGTCAAAACAAGAACTCTTGAATCTCCCGTCGGTTCCATATTCTGAACAATCCCAGAAACAAAAGCCAAAGTCTTCCCACTTCCAGTAGCCGCAGCCCCAACAACATCCTTCCCTTTCAAAACATAAGGAATCGCTTTCTCTTGAATCTCAGTTGGAGCCACAATTTCCATTTTCTCAAGAACTTTCACAAACTCCGAATTCAATCCCAGTTGCTTAAATGTTTTTGTCATAAAAATACATAGAAAAATTAAGTTATATTCTTTTTGGATTTCAATTCAAGGAATAATCTCCGGCCCAAAATATTTCTCAAACTCAAACTTCTCTTTATCCAATTCCAAACTCTCTCCTCTCGACCTAATCCCTTCAATCAAATGCTTTATCGTAGAACAAATCAATTCATTTCCTTCCTTCGGCCACAAATTAGCTTCCTTCCAATACAAACATCTTCCTCCACAAATATTCAAATAATCGCAATCCACACACCAATTACCACAATCAATCTCTTTCTCAACCCCTTTCTCCATATTCCCACAATAAAAATTCTTCACGGAATTCATAATAGGACAAGCCGACAAATCTCCTTTTGTATTAATTGTAAAATTCGCAAACCCCGCACCGCAAGGCAATCTAGTTTCAGAATCCCAACCTTTAACACGATTCAAAACTCCCAAGAAAGGATATAATTTAATCACTTTTTTCTTTTTTATCTTAGAGAACCACCAATCCAACAACTTATCAATCGAAGAATTATATTCCAAAACAAATTTCTTAAACTTCTCCAAATCAAAATCATTCTTATAGAAACCAGCGTCAATCTGCCAATGCACAGAATCAAATAAATCCAAATTCAAAATCGCCATAACTTGTTCAAACAAATCCGATTTAGAAACCACCATCCTCGCAACAATCTCTCCAGCATAACCTTCAGCTCGAATCTTTCTCAAATTCTCAACAACTTTATCATAATGCAAAACCCCTTTCCCTTCAACATCTCTTTCACGAGTTCCATCAATCGAAACCAACATTTTATCCAACCTATTCAAATATTCCAAAGGAACTTTATCTAAAAACATTCCATTAGTCTGAATACAAAAATGACAATCCACATTATCCATAATTTCTTTCATCTTCTCAATCCGAACCAAAGGCTCACCCCCATAAAAAATCAAAGTATCTTCAGGTTTCAAAAACGCTTTCAATTTCTCAACAGAAACTTCCGAATCAAAAGGCGCCTCAGAATCATAATCCCATTTCTCCTCAAGCCCATTCTCAAATTCCTTCATCGATTTTCCATAACAATAAGTACATTTCAAATTACAAACTTCCGTCAATATTATATGATAATGCATAAAACTAATTTCAAACTCGAGTATATATAATTTTTTAATAGATAAAATTAAATTAATTTCATGAAGAAAGAAACAATTGGTCCGATTATAGGAATTATAACTACGATAATAATATTTCTTTTTCAAAATATTTTAAATACGAAACAAGAGAAAATACTCTTTTCAATATCTTTCCCAATAATAATTATTCTGGGCATTTCAGTTTGGCTTTTAATAAAAAAATTAAATAAAATAGATTCTATTGAACAAGAAAATAAAAAAACCTTAAATAAATTAAACGAGTTTGAAGATAAATTTAAAATACATGAAAGACTCTCTAAATTAGAAGGTAAAATGGAGATGATAAAAAAATAAAATGGCAAAATCCTCTTCAGATGAAATCTTGGATATAATTAAAGGAATAGTAATTGGGATGGTTGGAGCTTATGTAATAATTGAAATTGTAAAAGCTCTTTGGTTTTAATAAAAAATCAAATAATTAATTTATAACTTCAAAACTTCCCTAACAACTTCTTCATCTTCGGGAGAAGTAATCCCAACCCATAAATCATCTGTTGGAAAAATCTTCATAACAATCTTTCCTTCCGAAATCAAATTATTCAATTCTTTCGGCAAATAACATTCAATTTTAGGATCTTCTTTATGTTCCTCTTTAAATTTATCCAACTTCTCACACAATAAATTAAAAGTTTCCAAATTCAACCCAAACAAATTCATACTACATAAATTATCCAAGTCCAAACCCCTCTCAGCCAAATTTTCCCTAGTTACTCCAAGATGTTCAATAACCATTTTAACTTTCCCACCCTCAATTTCAAAAATCCCCCTATTCACACTACTCTTATCAGATAAAACTCTCTCTAATTTATACCCCGCAGTAATATTTTCTTCATTTTCTCGCAAATGCTCGAATAATTTTCTAAAAACATCTTCTCCATAAATATCATCTCCATTACAAACAACAAAAGGCCCCTCCAAAAATTCCTTAGCAGAACAAAGAGCATCATTTGTCCCCCAAGGTCTTTCTCTCACAGCCTCGTCAAATTCCTGCAAAGCATAAAAAATTGGAACTCCCTTATATGAATCTCCAAAATATTTCTTAAACTGCTCTTCAGTTTTCTTACTAACAATAAAAACAATTTTAGAAAAATTATTCTTCAAAGCCTGATTCAAAGAATACTCAAGAAGCGTCTCACCTTCAGGACCAACCTTCGCAAAAGCCTTCGCCTTTCCACCAAACCTACTAGAAATTCCAGCGAGCATATAAACCAAAGATACCTGTTTCATAACAAATCAAATCCAACAAATTTTATAAAATTAACTCAAATCCAAATCTTCCCCATCTTTCTTAACCTTCGAAGCAATAACATCATCAATCCTTAAAATCATAACAGCAACATCCGTCGCTGAATTAATTGCTTGAAATTTAATTTTATATGGTTCAATAATCTTTTTCACTAAAACATTCTCAACTTTATTTGTAAACAAATTCAATCCCGCATTCATTTCTTGAACTTCATGCCGCGCTTTCAATTCAGTCAAAACATCAATTGGATCAAGCCCAGCATTTTCCGCCAAAGCAATCGGGATAAATTCCAAAGCTTCTGCAAATTCAAAAACAGCCAATTGTTCCCGACCATTCAAACTTTGCCCAAATTCCCTTAATTGTTTACTCAACTCAATTTCCACAGCACCTCCGCCAGGAACAATCAAATTAGTTTCAATAGTAGAATCAATATCTCCAAGCCCATCCATAATTGCCCGCTCGACTTCATCAACAACATGATTAGTCCCGCCACGAATCAGAATAGTCACAGCTTTCGGATTAGAACATCCGCGAACATAAGTCATATAATCTCGTCCTTCTTTAACTTCTTCAACATTTTTCGCTTCACCCAAATTAAAAGAACTAACTTCAGAAAGATCCGAAACAATCCGCCCCCCAGTTGCTTTTGCAATTTTCTCCAAATCAGATTTCGAAATTCTACGACAAACATATATTCCAGCCTTACCCAACAAATAACTAGCAAAATCATCAACGCCTTTCTGACAAAACAAAACATTACACCCAGTTTCCATAATCTTCTGAACCATTTCTCTAATTGTTTTTTCTTCTTCATTCAATAAATTTTGCAATTCAATATGATTAGAAACTGAAACTTTTGTATCAACTTCCGGATTCTTCAATTCTAAAGGAAAATCAACCAATAAAATTTTCGCATCCTCAATTTCCCGAGGCATTTCTTTAGACAGTTTCTCTTTATCCAAAACAATCCCCGAAATCAATTCCGTATTCTTTATACCTTCTCCCAAAACCTTCTCAATTTTTATATCTTC
>Ga0257125_1003173_pt1 | contig 12077 bp, 8 predicted proteins | sample SI106_200metaG_FD_190183 | JGI IMG/M metagenome (GOLD analysis project Ga0257125, IMG submission 190183) | Marine microbial communities from Saanich Inlet, British Columbia, Canada - SI106_200 | ecosystem: Environmental > Aquatic > Marine > Inlet | place: Canada: British Columbia | collected...
CTTCATAAAGAGGTAAAAATCTTTTATTTCCTTTTTCATAGACGTTACCTTTTAGGATGTAGTCATCACTTGAGAGCTGATTCGAATTTTTAAAAAGATGAGAGCTGGAAGACATGTTAAACATTGATGATAATCGAATGTTCCAAATGTTCTTTTGATTGTCACTTTCCTGTATAAGGATAGGAATTCTTTTATAAACTTGTTTTGCAATATTAGCTTCATTACTATTACGGAAAATCGGACAAGTAAAAGTATTAGGATTTAAGGATTTTATGTCTTCAGGAGCCAAATTGAACTTTCGAGATTCATCAAATAAGTCTTTTACTTTTAGAGCAAAAAATACAAAATCTATTTTTTTATCTTTATTTGATTCATTTCTGGCAATTGTCATTAGAGCAAACTTAATTCTTGAGTCAATTTTGAATATTTTTTTTCTATTTTCAAAATCAAAAAAAGATCTCAACTGTTTTTTATTTATAATTTCTTGGAAAAAGAACTTAGTATTATCAGCAGTAGCAATACCTGATGGTAAGATTGTTCCAGTGTACCCTTTACCATTTATAAGTTGTTTATTTAATTCAGCAAAAATAGCATAGCTATCCATTTTTCCTCTGGCACATAAAGGGTAGCGTTGGCAATTTCTAATAAAATGGCTGGTAGCTTCTAAATTTCTTTTGGCCTCTAAATACGATTTAAACAAAATCTGGTTTTCGGTCTCTAATTTCGTAATAAGTTTTCTACGTTGAGATTGATTTGATGCTTCTGCTATATTCTGATTTTTAAATGCAAACCATTCCTTTTCTTTAAATTCAAATGTATCCCAAGGGGGATTACTGAGAACAACATCAAATCCTTTAAACTCGAGTTGTTTTTGAAAAATTTCAGGAAAGGCAAGATACCAATGAAAGAAACTGAACTGCTTTTTTAAATCATTAATAGCTGTTTTTTGATTATCATCGATGTTATCAGACGAGTTTTCGATGTCTTTTAGCGTTTGACTTGTAATTGGTTTACTATTTTCTGTTTTTCTCCATACAAAAGCAGAACACCAGGCATCGGCCAATAACAGCTGAGATTGATAATCAGTCGATTTTTTCCAATCGATATAGTTTTTTTCTTTTTCTTTTACGATTTCAATTGAGTCATCATCCTGGGAAAGAGCCTGAATGATACTATTTGAAACTTCAAGTTTGAGATCAATTACTTTACCTGAGTCTGACAAAAAACTGAGTTGATGACTAGTTTGCGATGTTTGCTCAAATGCAGCAAGAAATGTTTTATTGGTTGCCTTTAATCCACTACACACATTCTTATCATCACCCAATATTGCATTAAAGGCTTCATTTGGTATTCCATTGGCCAGTAACTCAGGCGTTGTTCCCAGCAGACTGTTTCCACACTGAATATGATGATCTAAAAAGGACAATGGCTTACCGGGTTGCAGTGTTTCTAACCACAAAGAAACTTTGCAGAGTTCAACAGCCATTGAATTCATATCAACCCCATAAATACAACGACCAATGACTCTTCTTAATGCTGAACGTATAGCAAATGGTGCGGGTTCCAATTCTCCGGATTCGACAACTGCCACTTGTTTTGCTATTCGGTGAGCTGCAGCTATTAAAAAATGGCCACTCCCGCAAGCCGGATCGCATACTTTGATGGCCAACAAAGCCTCAATTGGGTCTTCTGCCTTCATTGCACGTTTAACGACAGGATCAAGCGCTGTTTCAATTAATGATTGAATTAATTCAGTTGGTGTATAATAGCTACCGGTTGTTTTTCGTTCATGCCCTGCAGCATGTTTTAAACTGAATTGTTTAGTCGTTAGCTGCATTTCAGGTTGCAGTTCCAACAATGACTCATAGACACTTCCCAACTCTTCTGCCCCAAGGTTTTTAAAATCAATTGAGGTTAGTACATTTTCATTCTTAATAAAACATAATGCGTGAAAGGCTTTTAAGAGTGCTTGATTTGATATTTTTGTATTCACAAAACTTGGTATGGCTTTATTAGACCAAAGCATACTGCCCAGGGCTGGTAATGCCAATTCACTACACCCTTGGTCACTCTCAAGTGAATTAAATATTAGAAGTACATTCTGCCATAAATCACAATGATGGGTTCCTTTATAATTTCTGCTGAGCTCTTTGATACGATTAATAGAGTAATATTTCTTATATCTTGTTTTTGAAACTTCATCTCCGATCAACAATAAATCCCTTTCTTCTGCTACCAGCAGGAAAATCAGACGATAAATTAGCCTAAGTAATTCTTTGTACAGGTTTTCTTTACTGTATGTTCCTGACTCAATACTTTTTAGTAGCTCTATATTTTGTGTTTCTTTTAAAAACCCAATTCCCAGTTCAGTGAGTGCTGTTTCAACACCACCTCGCAGAACATCTAATGCTCTTGTGCCCAGGTCAGCGGACTGAATACGCCATTTTTCAAGCCAACAATCAAAGTGATTCTCCCCGGCGACTCTGGATTGGTGAGTCAATAACCATAAAACAGAAAAATCAGAATATATTTCACCATCCATCATCAATTCCAAGTCAAACTCAATGAAGGACTGACGTGTTATACTTGTATTGTTCCTCAGGATTCTGAAAATACGACCATTTGATAAGAACCCCCACAGTGATTTTTGTGATCGATTCAAAAACTCTTGCAGCAAACTGTGTGGACTCATCCTTGAAGCACCGGGAACGCCTTTGGTTCGGTGGTCAAGAGAAATGTTCCAGCCCATTAGATGAATGGGTGTTTTCTCCCATTGATGAGATAGTTTGTAATCACCTTCGACATCGTCATTTTGAAATTTCGGTAACTGACTGCCATATCCTAATGCATTAAAAAGATGAAGCAGCCATTTTTGTCTGGTGTCACTGGTTAAAGAATTATCTTCAGGAATATCTTCAATTGATCGTTTAAATGCGACCCAGGCTTTGCGGATTCGATTCCAGGAATCACTAATTTCTTCGTTAAGACGAATACCTTCAATTAAGTCATAGTTAGTGGGTTTTAAACCTTCAATTTCAGAATCAGCTTTCGCTATTTTCAAGATAAAATTTGAAGGTAATAGCCCTCCTTCTGTATGTATTGATGCAAAAACTTCTCTGTTTTTAGTTTCCACGCTGTGCTCTCAAATAAAACGATCTAATTATTAAACCATCGGAAGAAGTACATATATTCCTAAAATATCCGGTGGTAAATTGGGTTCAACTTTATATTTTCCAGTTCTAAGGTTAGATGCATCACGGACTCTCTGGTGTGCTTCCAGAACTTTTTGTGCGTTAGCTTTCGCTTGTTCTTCCAAATAAGGCATTAGAAGTTGATTTCCTTGAATAACTTTATCCACAAATCTTTTTGCCTGCTGTGGATGGATGTTTTCATCCGGTACAATGTCCTGATTCAGCAGTTGTTTCGCTTCATCATTTTCTAACCATACTGCGTTTTCAGGTGATCCGGTGAAGACTAAAACCTGCACATCCTCAGCTAGTAAAGGTGTTTGAGAACTCTTTTGAGTCAAAATAATATGCATTCGGTGTCTTACTAGCAGAATTGTGGTTCTTTTTTGTACTTTTTGAGTTCTGATCGCACCACAACGTGCTACTTTTGCCTGATCACTATTATTCAAAGCCGTATCAATAACAAATGATGCAAGATTACCAACAAATGGATGTGTGCGGTGCAAATAGGTAACATCTTTACCAACTGAAGCGGAAAATCTGGCGTTAAAAACTTCCCCATTAGGAAGCTGTTCTTTTAATAAGGGATGGGATTCATTTAAATTGAATTTAGTATTCTTTTTCGAGTCTTCAGTATAGCCACCATAAAGCCGGACTGCAGTCTTCACAAAATGTTCAATATCATTTGGCGATCCTATAGCATCTCTAAATGAACGAACTTCGGCTTCAACATCTTCTGGTTTGATGGTATGCTGAGCAAATAATGTTCTTGAACGTTTCTCTTTTTCAGCAGCATTCTCCCATGCCGTTTTTATTTTTTTATTTTCATCTTCAAACAAATTTTCAAAACCAGGTAAAACTGCCTGCTTCATTAATTCTTTATTATGTGCTTTTGCTTTACTATCAGGATCATCTTTCTTTTTTAACAGCAAGCTCTCCATTATTGATTCTACAATTTGATTAGCATCTAATGGAATTGGTACTGATACACCGAGCGATTTTCTAATATTCTCATGTTTCTTCAAAAGGATTTCTAAAATGATTCCATCAATGTAATTATCGGTTCCATAATAAGTAATGACTTTCACTGTATCTTTATCCTGCCCATACCTATCGACTCTTCCTTCTCTTTGTTCATGTCTCGTTGGATTCCAGGCCAGATCATAATGAAACACAGCATCAAAATGTTCTTGAAGGTTGATTCCCTCACTGAGGCAATCTGTACAAACAAGAATAGGTTGGTCCGATTTCCCCAATTCATCAATTCTTTGTTCTCGTTCTGCTGGTGGTAGTTGACCAGTAATGCATTCAATTTGGATATTTTTGTTACTTTTAAAAACCTTTCTTAAATGATCACCAACATATTCAGCTGTTGCAATAAATCGACAAAAAATTATTGGATGATGTTTTTCTTTAATTAATTCTTTTATGTGCTTAGTTGCTTCATTAAGTTTTATGTCCTCTTTACCTTTTAAATCTGATGCAACTGCTACCAATTCGAGTAATTTGGCTCTGGTTTTTTTATCCTCATCTGTATCTTCTCCTTCATCCACCCCTGGTACTTGATCAATATTTTCAAGATTTACAATATCTAAGTCTAATATTGTTTTACGGCTGATATCATCAATATCATTTTGTTCATCCTGTTCAGCCCCTGCTGCTCTTGTTTTCATTGTCAACTCAGCTGCTGCCGGACTTGAAGCGATTGTTCGTAATAGAGCTATTGCAGACCACCATGCGATTCTTCTTCTTGGCCCTTCTTTGCTATCAATAGACTCTTTCGCAAATTCTATGACATCTTCTAAAAACTTTTTGTATGATTTTGACAACTTGTAGGTAACTTCCGTTGTTAACCGATCCGGAAATGGGGTGTTTTCCTTTAAATAGTGCCTGATATCCCCTCTTCTTCTTTGAACAAAATATTTAGAGAGCTCAATCCGTTTGGCTTCGTTTTCTTTTCCACCTAAATCAACAGGCAGATTTACAAATTTTGGATTCAACAAACCTAATAGAGAACGAAAGGCATCCTCTTTACCACTATGTGGGGTCGCTGTTACTAAAATAACATGCCTATCCTGGTTATTTGAAAGCTCTTTTAGAAGCTGGAATCGTTGGTGTTTTCCTGATCGACCCTGACCACCCCATGCACATGTATGCGCCTCATCCACAATCACAAGCTCCGGACAGGAGCGCAGAAATTCATCTCTCCTTCGATCGCTTTTGATAAAATCCAGTGATACAATCACATGTTTATAAACATCAAAAAGTGACTGATCAAATCCACAATGTTTTTCAAGTTTTTTAGCCGTACTGGATAATACCAGTGTAGAATCGATATTAAATTTATCTTGGAGCTCTTTTTTCCATTGTTCCGCCAGATGCGGAGGGCATAATACCGCTGTTCTTTTTACCTCACCTCGATCCAGAAGTTCTCTGGCAATCAGACAGGCTTCCACCGTTTTTCCGATACCAACATCATCAGCTATCAAAATCCTTATTGGATCCTGCTTTAGCGCTAACAGTAGAGGAACAAACTGATAAGGTCGTGGTTCAACATTGACTTTAGCAATACATCTAAATGGACCGGCACTGGACCGAAATCCAAGTTTTATTGCTTCTTGTAACAGCTTTCCGGACGTAAAATCACCGATAAAATTTGAGTCCGGAAGGCCAAACGTCGCCGATTCTACCTTTTCTAGTGGTAAATATATTCCCGTTGTTTCCTCTTCACTCCCACCAAGTGGGCGTAGCACCAACAAATCATTATCAGAACCAGGAAGAACAATCCATTCCCGACCCCTGGCGGAAACAAGGGATCCAACTGCATATGTCATAATTTTTTTCAGAGTGATATTTTTTATAGCAAATAGAATAATAACTATTTGGTTTATTATGAATACTAAAAACTTGTTTTGAATTCACAATAATCGATACTCCTTTCAATAGCAGAGTGTGGGCAGTATTAACAAGGTAAAACAGAGTGGTATAAATAAGCGTTTTTTGAGCCAAGAAGGTTGGATATTGTGATAGACTATAGCGCTTTTCAATCGCATTGAGCCTTTTGTCATCTCGAACGAACGTGAGAGATCTATTCAATCAACCAAGATTTCTCCTCGTTCATCGTTGAAATGACATAGACAAAGAAATTCTTTGTTTCTTCAGGTAATATGTTCAACCCAATTGCAAACTGCTATAGAAATGCAGATATCTTCTATTTGATAAAACAGTTTTTGCCTTAGATAGTTTGAAGGTAAATAATCATCTAATTTTTTCCCCATTTAGAATTATGTGAAGATCATTCTAAACCGCCAAAAAGATTGTTAATGACAAGTTAGAAGAAAAAACAAGAGCTGATATCTGTAATTAAAGCCTTCAAAGAAGGCGGTTATCTATTTTTTAAGCCGAAAAACAATCCAGCGGCGAAATAATGTGCAAACCCCATTACCACTGGAAAAACCAGGAAGAAGAAAGCAGGGAAAACTATTACAAGGTTCAAGCATCGATTTCTGATACTGAAACTGGACTTCTAAAAAATTTTTATGCGTTTATTAATACCATAAAAAATGAAGATTTGATTCTAGATTCTTTTTGATTAATTACTTTGACATTAAACTCTTTATGTATAGACCAATTCTAATAACTCAATACACACCAAGACAGAAATAACTGTCCCTAAACCAACAATTGATTGAAGATTTTCTTTCACTCTGATAGTATTTTCTTCGAAATCAAAACAACAACTAAGAATAAGCTTTAAGGTATTAAAATTGCTTAGTTTTTTGTCAGACTAAATCTTTGAAGAGAAAAATTTGATTGACATACTCTTTAAAGTAAGTTGACTATTGTCAACTTCATATTTTTTCGTTTATAATGAAATCAAGTAGAAAACAAAAGCCCCATTACAATTTAAAAGATATCAAGCAAAAGCTGCGAGAGGATAAAGTTCTTATACAAGGGAACGCTCTTCAATATGCTTTAATGGATTTTAATTGGACACGAAATGATATCATCAGATGCTATTTGAAATTAAACGGAAACCATTTTTACAAATCAGATTTCAAAAACGATCCTGAGTATGAACCTTTAGACATTTATAAAGCAGATCCTATTTATGGAGAATCTGTCTATACTCACTTTTATGTATCTAAAGATCAGAAGCACAAAGATAAAGTTATAATTAATAGTTTTAAAAGGATATGACTATGAAATGTCATGAATGTGGTGGAAATTATAAAACCACTCAAACAAATTTTCGAATTAAAAGTAAAACCGTTGGAAACATCACTGTTCCCAATATTAAGCTAGAAGAATGTAAAAAATGTGGTAATCAACTGTTAGATGATGTTGCTTCTTTAAAAGTATCTGAACATGTGAGATCTAAAGAAACTGAAGCACTCGGTCGGCAGCCCATATCAGATTTTATTGATGCCCAAGAAACTGTAAAAATTTTAGAGATCACAAAACAAGCTTTGAGTAAAAACCCCAGAATTCAAAGGAGGTTTATTCTTGCCAGAAAACTAGGTAAGTACAATTTTTATTTGAAAGATTCGGTGTTGAAGTATAAAGAATCAGGAGATGGCAGAATATTACTGGAATCGGGAGATGGTAAATATGCAATAAAGGGAGAAACCTTTAAACTTCTTCAATCTTGTGGTAATCTTCAAAAGAACAAGATTCTTAGTTTTGCTCGTAAGAGTAAAACAAGTGGTATTACAGCTGGTTCCGGAAGTCTAGAAACACCATCGGAAGAATTATTAGAAAATTAGTAATTCCAGGAAAAATATGAATAGTAATTCCAGGAAAAATATGAAATTGAAAAAACAGATTAAAGAAACAATTTTAAAAGAATATGATTTTGTTATTCCTAAAATGAAGGAAAATGCGGAGGATCCTGATACTTTAATATTCTATTTTTCAGCAGCTTATACTGTTTTAGATCGGATGTATAATAATGATTTCAATGATGATTTATTATTTGCACACCAAGTATTAATCAATGTTTACAATTCTTTTGCAAGAGTCATCCGATCAAACAAAGCTGGTGAAAACACAATTCCTTTGACAATCAGCAGTTGTGAAACTTTAATAAATTATTTAAAAGAATTTCGAAAAGTTATTGAAAAAGAAGAGAATACGTATCATATCCTCCTAAAATTCACCAAACTTGGGTATTCCTTGCAAGGTAACGGATATTACCTTCAACAAAAAGGAATGATTACCTTATAACATTCTTGAAGGAATTTTTATTCCTTCAAGAATCAAAATCTCCCTTCTCGAACTCTTTCCGGATTGGCCTTATCCTTCAAAGATACAATTTGTTCAATTTTCACCGATTTATTTTCGGGCAACACGTTCAATCCTTTTTCCTTTTCCATCTGAACAACACTTTTCAGTTTTTTTAAATTCTCCGCTCCATCGATGGAATTCAAATTATCATCGTAGTAGTCAAACCAGGGCATTCCATGTTTTGTATACTCTTTGGATGTGAAAGGGGGTGTTGGTGGTAATTCATCGGTAATCGCTCTCCATACAAGGGAATTGGTTATATGAAGAAAGCAACGGCTACCTAAACTCTGATGCCAGTCCTCAAATTCATATGGGTCATCATAAATTTCCTGATGCATCCGACCACCAGGGCTAAATCCCATTTCGCAACTATCCTCATAAACGGATGCAGGCGCAGATAAACAACACATCAACTCCTCAATATCCCGTTTATCAATTTTGGGAAAATGTTTTTCAAAAGATGTTTTTTTCATCGGGAAAACCATAATCTGCATACCCCGTGGGGTCAAAAAAGTAAAAACGTTCTACTTCCGCCATACGCAATGGTTGCAAGCGGAAAATGACTGCAATTTCCATCTGTTATGCCAATTGAGCAATTGATTATGAGCTGCTAGTCTTCCAAGATCATTAAACATTTCAAAATAACAATCTTGGAGATTTGATTATGGAAGCAGTTGAAGCATTGGCAATAGTAAGTGGGCATGTTGAAGAAGAATTGTTGATCAGAAATGAATATCTCGCGGCGGAGAATCAAATTCTAAAGTCCAAACTCGAAAAACCAGTGCGTTTCAACGATAATGAACGAATAAAACTTTCTAAAATTGGGAAACGGCTTGGATTAAAGGCGTTAAAAGAGATTTCTTGTATTGTTAAACCAGAGACAATCATGGAATGGTTTAGAAAACTGGTAGCCAAGAAATTTGATGGTTCTCCTTATCGAAAGTCACATGGAAGACCTTCAATAAATCATGAACTTGAAAGACTTATCATCCAATTTGCCAAAGAGAATCCTGGTTGGGGCTATGATCGTATTGTTGGAGCTCTTTCCAACTTGGGACATAAGGTCAGTGATCAAACGGTAGGAAATGTTCTTAAACGAAATGGGATACCACCAGTACCGGAACGAAGCAAAGATACAACATGGGCAACCTTCATTAAAAGACATCAACATATTATAGCGGCGTGTGATTTTTTCACGACTGAAGTAATTACTCCTAATGGTTTGATTACGTATTATGTCCTGTTCTTTATTCATCTTAGCAGTCGGAAAGTTCACATAGCCGGAATCACACCTTATCCGAATGAAGAATGGATGAAACAAATGGCAAGGAACGTGACGATGGCAGAATACGGTTTTCTATCGAATTGTAACTATTTGATTCATGATAGAGACTCAAAGTTCTGTAAATCCTTCAGTAGTATTATAAAATCGGGAGATGTCAAACCATTGAAATTACCACCGAGAAGCCCAAATTTAAATGCGATCTGTGAGAGATGGGTCTTATCAGTAAAATCTGAAGTTATTTCTGGACTAATATTCTTTAGTGAGGAAAGTCTACAACGGACTTTGAAGGAATACATCACCCACTATCATCAAGAAAGAAATCACCAGGGTAAAGATAATCGCTTACTGTTTCCAATAGTCGGCTACAATCCAACAAAGAAGCATGGTACAATAAAATGCCGAATACGTCTGGGAGGTATACTGAAGTACTACCTTAGAGAGGCTGCCTAACAACAACGGATGGAAAAACGATAAGAAATAACCTGCGAGAATCCATTAATAAAGGAATCGAGACGATTTTAGTTTTTTGACCCCACGCGAGAGGAAGATATTCAGGAGTTTCAATTGATTGGAGATTCGATCCCGTAAGAAGAAGATTTCCTTGTCTTTTTCATCAATAGGAAGTTTAGCTATTGATTTCAATCCATGTTTTCTAACTTTCCCTGCCCAAGTGGCAGCTAATAAAGCCGCTTTCAGAATCATGGATACAGAATAAGTGATGATTTCAGTTTGATTCTTCATTACGGTCGATTTTGGGTCTGCATATTATTTAATTGGCGTCAAAATGACCGATGATTATTATAGACTTGTTCCAGTATGCAATTAGATTGATGATTTAATTGTCAAGTATTTTCAGGTTACTGGACTGGTCCCATTGTTGCGTGACAGGGACAAGTGGTCCCATTATCGCTTAACAGGGACACTCGTTGCTACTATGTCGCTTATGTAAATGCAGCTACTTCAAAGGAATCTGCTAAAACAGAAGGAACAGTAGAATTTCTTTTACCTTTCTCTAATTTAACAATCCCATGATCTTTCATTGTTCGAAGCGTACGACTAAGGCTCTCTTTTCTACGACCTGAAATCTCGGCTAATTCAGATAACGACTGAGGATGATGAGTTTTTATTAAGTTAAGTAACTCACGGTTTGAGGAACTCAAAACCTGAGCCATTGATTCAACACTATCAAACCATACCTTAGGTGCGTCAGCGAAAGGTTTTACCTTCCCTTTAGCTATATCGATAGTGTACTGGCGGAAGTCTTTACGACTCATAATACCAATTTTAATAGTGTTCATGTCTCTACTCCTTCTTCATTTAAAATTTGATCTACAAGATTCCAAAAATCCTCAATAAGCCGGCCGATATTAATAAAGTCATAATCGGATATTACATTTCTATTATGTTTGTGGTCCCATTCGACTCTTTTAGCAGAAAATTTTTTCCTTTTGACATCACCAAGATGAGCGTTATCAAAACCAACTAATCGAGTACCGTGTTTATTATGCATAGTGAGTGAATATTTTATCCCTAGTGGTCTATGCTTATTTAATTCGACTTCAATAACTGAAAATTTAACCCAATATCCACCGCTAATACCATATTCAATACCATCAAGTTCTAGCAGTGCCCTTAAACTTTTTCTGGTTTTATTAAATTTTTTATCATTCATGATACTATCTAAAATAATGATAAGTTAACACGTTCAGCTACAAATGGATTGTCGAATGTTTTTATTACATTAAGAATATTACTGTTAACATCTGGTGTCAACTAAAGTATATGGAATCTGGATATTCGACATAAGCCTCAAATAAATTTTATCCTATGACACAAAGCGTATTTCTACGATTAGAACCCCCTGCCGATCGTTTAACATGAAAAAAGATAAAGCATTGAATCCAGATACATTCTACGATTTGTCGAATTTAAGTGATTTTTCGAGCTAAGAACAGGAAGCTAACTAATATAGAGAGGTGATGTTTATTTAAATCAGGCTATCAACTACATACTAAAGCGGTTGGTGGGCTGAATTAGTACAGATAGTGATTTGGGAAAGATCGGAAATGGTGTTTATTCAATCAAGGCACCGTATTTACGCAATATATCTTCAGGGGTAATTACTTCTGGAACGCCACGTGGTTTCAAGACTTTCGTTCCGGATAAGATCAGAAGTTCATAGAGATAAAAGATGGCATATCGATCTCCATCAAAGACAATGCACTTGTCACAGTTTTCCCGGCTCACCTTCTGGCGAAATTTTCTGATACCTGTATCTTCACCCATATTTTCAAGTTTTTCCTGCCCAACCATCCAGT
>Ga0257125_1003174_pt1 | contig 12073 bp, 8 predicted proteins | sample SI106_200metaG_FD_190183 | JGI IMG/M metagenome (GOLD analysis project Ga0257125, IMG submission 190183) | Marine microbial communities from Saanich Inlet, British Columbia, Canada - SI106_200 | ecosystem: Environmental > Aquatic > Marine > Inlet | place: Canada: British Columbia | collected...
TCCAAGGAGAGAAAGGATGCCATCGGTCTCCTCTTGCTGAGCGGGGAAAATGATAAGCCATCTCGGAATCCAAACATATCAAATCTCTAAATACTTCACAACTCATTCCGGATCGCTGTATCGGGACGAAATGCAGGAAGATGGCCACTGCTACGGCCAGCTCGACCTGGAACTGGAGCACACCGCCTTCCTCATCGTCGACAGCGACTGTGGTGAGGGGAACGAGTACGTGGAACGGGGGATCGCCCCGGCGCTGGCCGCTGCCCGCGAGCTGGGCATGCGCGTCCTCTACATCCACAACGATTTTTCCCTGGTCGACGAACCGGGCAGCATCAAGCGCGAAATCCACGGCACCCGCTGGGGGAATGAAGCTGCGGCCGACCGTCCCTCTCCATCGCGCCAGCCGAAGCCGCCCAGTTACTCCCCATCGATCCGGCCGCTGCCGCACGAGCCGGACTTTCCCAAGCGGGAGTGGTCCGGCTTCCACGAAACCCACGTCGACTATCACCTGCGCTGCCACGACATCAAAAACCTGATCGCCGTCGGCTTCAGCCAGCGAGCCTGCCTCTATCTGACCCTGGCCGGAGCGGTGGAGCACAACTACCGGGTGGTGCTGTTGCGCGACTGCACCCATTCGGCCGAGTACCCGGACACGGTGGACGAGAGCCTGCCCGAGGGCGGCTGGCTGCGCAAGATCATGTTCCGCAACTTCGAACACATCATCGGCTACACTTCCACCTCTGCAGAGCTGATTGCCGCCTGTGATCTGTGCGAGAAGTAACCGGGCGCCATAAGCTACAAAAAGCCCCGCAGGTTTTTACACCTGCGAGGCTTTTTCAATACAGGGAGGGTATTACAGAGAAAGCGTCTGACCTTCTAATCTAAATATCCTCCGACTGTTTCGTTCACGTGCCTCCCATATCACAATTGCGTGACACCTGCGGGAGCTCTCGTCATTTCTTGCATCTGCCCATCGAACCCCGGCCGCATTCTTCGCCGTCCACCCAGATCGCGCCGGTCAGGTTGGCGCCGGAGAACTTGGTCTCGTCCAGAATGGCGTCGGTCAGGTCCGCCTCCTGCAACTTGGCGCCGATCACCCTCGCCTTGGTCAGGTCGGCTTCGATCAGAATTCCCTCACGCAGATCGGCCTGCAGCAGGTTGGCCTCGACCAGGATCGCCCCCTTCAGGTTGGCGCTGCCGAGCTTGGCTCCGAAGAGATTCGCCTTGGTCAGATTCGCTCCACTGAGGTCCGCCTCTTCCAGATCCTTGCGCATCAGATTGGCACCGCTCAGGTCGCAGCCGGCGCACTCCCCCTCTTCCATGAGGTGGTCGATCGCCTCTTTGCCGGCCAGAATTTTCATTGCGGGCTTGTTATCCGCAGGTGGAGGACCACTGGGACCGCCGATGATGGCGATGACGTCCGCCTCCATGATATCGGTGCCGTCGAGTTTGCGAACCTTGAGTTCCACGAGTTTCAATTCGGCGTGGCCGGAGAAGTCATCCAGCGTTGCAAACGCCAGCGTCCCCAGGTCGCCGTCACCGCTGGAAACCTTCTTGGAAAAGTTGGCACCGCCCACTTCCACCTTGCCCTCCTGGTCGTCGACCAGGGGGATCAGGCCGGGAATGAAGTTGGAGGCTTTGAAGCTGTTGCCGACCAGTTCGACCTGCTCCGGATCGTACTCGATGACCGCACTCCAGCCGTAGAACTCCGGCAGATCGAAGGCGGTCAGCTGGAGCTCGACTTTCTCGCCGGATTCTTTGACCGGGGCCATCCGCATCATCTGATCTCCGGGCTCGAGATCGAAATCGATGACCGCGGGGGAATCACCGGCCGGCGGCATCACCATCTTGCCGGCGGGAGGCGGGGGCTCTTCCACGGCTCTCTTCACCTCGATCTCGGTATCCTCGCCAATCTTCAGCTTAAAGGCGCCGGCCCCTTCGACCATCAGCATGTAGTGCCCTTCGGGCACCTCCTGCAGTTCGGTGGTCATCTGGCCGGGCTCGAGGCGCAGGACCTCGTTCCCATCCTCATCGACCAGCATCAGCCCGCCCATAGCGGGAGGCGGGGAGCCGTCGGGTGACATCGGCGGATTGGGGGGGGCCAGGGCGAGCACTGAACCGGCGCCGGCAAAGGCCATCAGGACGACCAGCGCGGCGAACCGGCGAATTGTCGGTTTCATGGTTTCGCTCCTCTAAAAAAGGTGAAAATCGCGGTAAAGGTGCCGAATTAATCTCTCCTGTACGCAATAAAATAATACATCAACGGCCGGTCCGGCGTGATCCGGCTCACAGATCTATCGCAATATATTTATTCAATGTACGGAATTCTTGGGCGCAATGCTCCACAAAAGCGGATCCCTCAGCGGGGAGCGAATTTCTCCGAAAGAGAGGCCGCTTATGGCTCAGAGCTATCTTTCAAGGTGGGGAATTCGGCCGCCTCGGTGTACACCCGCTCCAGAGCGCTTTCCAGGTTGCGGCGCGATGCGGCACAGTAGTCGGCGTCGATCTCAAAGCCGGTGAAATCGACGCCCAGCTCGGCACAGGCGATCGCCGTGCTGCCGATTCCGGCAAACGGATCGAGGACCAGGCTGGTCCGCTCCAGGCCGTGCAGTTCGATGCACATTCGGGGAATCTTTATCGGGAAGGTCGCCGGATGGGGGCGCTGGAGGGCGCGGCTCTTGATCGTCTTGTACGGCACGAACCAGGTGTTGCCCCGGCAGCGCCGGTCCTCCCAATTCCCCCCCCAGCGCGCAATGTTGGACTTGTCCTGATACTCGACGCCGATCGCCAGGCGGTCGAGTTCGACCTGTCCCTTCTTGGTCAGGTGGAAGATGTACTCATGGCAATCGTTGATGTAGCGCTTGCTGTTGATCGGCTTGTAGTGGCCGACAGAAACGTTGCTCGTGATGCCCGGATAGCGGCCGACGTCTTCCTTCTGGATGGCGATCGATTTGACCCAGTGGATGACGTTCTGGAGAATGAAGTGCTGGCGCATCTCGAACAACACCTCGAACGGTCCCCAGGGATCGGACGGCTTGCCGGCAATGTTGAGAAAGAGGGAGCCGCCGTCGCTCATCCGTTCGCACAGGATACCGCCCCACTCGCCCAGCCAGCGGACGTAGTCCGGGCGGCCGATCTTGTCGTCGTAGCCACTGTAGCGGGTTCCCAGATTGTAGGGAGGGGAGGTGACGACCACGTCGACCGAGCCCGGCTCGAGTTTTTCGGGCATGCCGGTGAGGCAGTCCGCATGGTGGACGGCGAACCGATGGCCGGCCCGCTCACAGGTGAAACTCGCATCCGCTTGGGACATAATTTCCTCCTACCAGCCCAGGGCGTACCCGTCGCGTCGGGGGTCGGCTCCACCCATGAAACTGCCGGAATCCGGGTCTATCATGATCCCCTGGCCGCCGCCGACTCCGGGAGACCAGTCTCCCAGACGGGCGATCCGGTGTCCCTTCTCCTCCAGTGCGGCCAGAACCTCGGGGACGATTCGGGTTTCGGCATCTACCTGATAGCCGGGACTGCCGGTCTTTAATCGGGGAGCCTCGATCGCCGCCTGGATGTTCATCTGGTGATCGAGAACATTCATGATCATCTGCGGCGTGGTCTGCAGTATGCCGTGGCCACCCGGAGTGCCGATCAGCAGGCGCAGGCCGTGCTCGTCCCAGACCTGGGCCGGCGACAGGCACATCTCGTTCTTCTTGGCCGGTCCGATGGCGTTGGGACTGGTCGGCTCCAGGTCGAACCAGCGCATGAAATTGTTGAGCGCCACCCCGCTGCCGGGCACCACCATGGCCGAGCCGAAGCCGCTGCCCAGGCTCTGGGTGACCGCTACCCCGTTGCCGTCGGCGTCGATGGCGTCGAAGTGGGTGGTGCACTCGCTCTGCATCCAGGCGCTGGGATCCCCCGCTACCACCTCTCCCTCCGCCTTGGTCGCGGTGTACCGCTCGCCTCCGGTGTACTGCGCCCGCTCGCCGATCAGACTGCGGCGAGCGGCGGCGTATTCGGCGGAGAGTAGACCGGCGGTGGGTGGCTGGGAGATGGCGGCGTATTCGGCGCGATCGGCCATCGCCAGCTTGGTCGTCTCGATGAACCGGTGCAGCGTCTCGACGCTGTTGTGGCCCATGCCGCCAACGTCGAACCCCTCCATGATCTTGAGCGTCTCCAGATACTGCACCGCCTGGCACGGAGGGGGTGGGGCGAAGATCCGTCGGCCTCGATATTCGATGTGAACCGGGTCGAGCCAGGCCGGCTGGAACCGGATCAGGTCTTGCTCAGTCAAAAGACCGCCGGTCTCCTCCATAAAGCGGACCAGGCGAGCGGCGAATTCTCCGCGATAGAAAAATTCTGCCCCCCCCTCGGCGACCCGGCGGAAGGTATCGGCCAGATCGGCCTGGATCAGCAGATCCCCCGGCTGCGGCGCCTCGCCGTCGTGCAGATAGGTGGCTCCCCCGGTCGGGAAACGGCGCAGATCGGCGGCGTTGCCGGCGAAGAATTCGTGGTTTTTGACGGTGAGGGGGAAGCCTCCTTCGGCGTATTCGATCGCCGGGGTAAAGACGGCCAGCGGATCCATGCTGCCGTACCGGCGCAGCGCTTCCAGCCAGCCGCCGCAGGCGCCGGGCACCAGAGGCGAAAGCGGACCCCGGTCGCGCGCGGCTTCACCGGAATACATGCTGATATCGGTGGCCGCGGGAGTCAGACCGACATAGTCGAGGATTTTGTGCTCGTCGGCAGCGGCGCTGTATATGTGCATATACCCCACCCCGCCGATGCCCGACATGTACGGCTCGACCACGTTGAGCGCGGCGGCTGTAGCCACGGCGGCGTCGATGGCATTCCCTCCCTGCATCAGCATGCGCAGACCGGCCAGACTGGCCAGGGGATGACCCGAGGCGACCATGCCGCGCCGGCCGGTGACCGTCGAGCGGTGGGAACTACCCTGCGCGGAAAAGGCCATTAGACAGAACTCCCCTCATCGATTAGTTTTCGAAAATCGACGGATCCGATGCCGTCGAACCATGTCCCATACAGCCGGCCTCGCCTACCGTCTCTGATGTATGGAGACTCGACCTCCATCCTTCCTCTCGCACGACGGAGGGATGGAGGTGATTTTCGCGAGGTCGCCAAATCATACGACACTGCCCCGGCAGCGTCAAGCACCAATCATATAGAGGAATAGAGGGGGGAAGAGCACCATGTCCGACAGAACGGTCGATCTGCGCAGCGACACCATAACCCTGCCGACCGAGGAGATGCGCGAGGCGATGGCCACAGCGCCGGTGGGCGACGATGTGTACGGAGACGATCCCACGGTCAACCGGTTACAGGAACTGGCGGCCGCAAAGGTGGGGATGGAGGAGGCGCTCTACGTGCCCAGCGGCACCATGGGCAATACCTGCGCCCTGCTGGCCCACGCTCGCATGGGAGAGGAAGTGATCTTCGAAGAAAAGGCCCACATGTACAGCTGGGAGTGCGCCAACTTCGCCGTGATCGCCGGGCTCGGGTCGCGCGCCATTGCCGGAGAATACGGGGTGATCGCGCCCGATCAGTTGGAGGCGATGCTGCGGCCCGACAACGTGCACTATCCAAAGACCACGCTGGTCTGTATCGAGAACTCCCACAACAACTGGGCCGGAGCGGTCTGGACGCCGGCAGAGGTGGAGGCGATCGGCACGCTGACAAAGGCGCGTGGCCTGAAGCTGCACATGGACGGAGCGAGAATTTTCAACGCCGCAGTGGCCATGGGCGTAGATGTCGAGGAATACACCCGGCACATCGACTCGATCATGTTCTGCGTCTCCAAAGGCTTGAGCGGACCGATCGGCTCGCTGCTGTGCGGCACCAGAGAGTTCATCGAAAAGGCGCACGCCATGCGCAAACGGCTGGGCGGATCGATGCGCCAGTCCGGCATCGTCGCCGCCGCCGGCATCATCGCCATCGAGAAGATGGTCGATCGGCTGGCCGACGACCACGAAAACATCCGCCGGCTGGCCGCGGGATTGGGCGCAATCGAAGGGTTCCAGGTCTCGCTGCCGCCGATATCGACCAACATCCTGCTGCTCGACGTCGCCGGTTTGGGATGGAGTTCGACGGAGCTGCTCGAAAAATGGACGGCGTGCGGCATCCGCTGCAATCCCAGACCCCCGACCGGCGCCCGCCTGGTCACCCACCGCCACATCGAAGCGACGGATGTCGATTACGTCGTCGAGCGCACCCGGGAACTGGTGGCCGCGCGCTGATCCGATGTCCCGCGGGCTATTGGGAACGCAGATCCCGCGACCGGCGATTTACCCCACTGTGTGGAGGAGTGTCGACTGTACTTGAGAACGAATAAACGACCTTCGAGGTTGCGCTGTTTGGCCGGCTTATTCTGCCTGCTGCTGGTATCGACGGCGACGGCCGATCAGGAGGAGTATCGCAACCGCCTGATCGATGAAGTCAGTCCGTATCTCCGGCTCCACGCCCACAATCCGGTCGACTGGTACCCGTGGGGTGAGGAGGCGCTGCAAAAGGCGCGGCGCGAGAACAAGCCGATCTTTCTGTCGGTCGGCTACTCCACCTGCTACTGGTGTCACGTCATGGAACGGCTGGTCTTCTCCGATCCGGAGATCGCCGCGAAGATGAACGCCTGGTTCGTCAATATCAAGGTCGACCGCGAAGAGCGCCCCGATCTCGACCAGATCTACATGACAGCCACTCAGCTCCTCTCCGGCCACGGCGGCTGGCCCAACTCGGTCTTTCTGACTCCGGATCTGGAGCCGTTCTTCGCCGGCACCTACTTTCCACCCGAAGACACCTACGGCAGGCCCGGTTTTCCGCGCGTCCTGAACCAGCTGCACGAGGCGTGGGAATTGCGCCGCGCCGAAGTGCTCAAGGTGGCCGCCCGGGTGACCGAGGCGATCCGCGAACTGGAGGCGGGCCAGCAGGCCCCCCCAATGGACCCGGATTCGGTGCTGGTCAGCCGGGCGCTGGCGGGCATCAGAGGGCGCTACGACGCGGAGTACGGCGGTTTTGGCGGGCCTCCCAAATTTCCCCCCTGTATGCGTCTGGAATTCCTGCTCGGAAACGCAGAGCGCCGTGCCGATCCCCGGCTCATGGGCATCGTCGAGCACAGTCTGGCGGCGATGGCCCGGGGAGGGCTCTTCGATCAGCTGGGCGGCGGCTTCCACCGCTATGCCACCGATGCCGAATGGCGCATCCCGCACTTCGAGAAGATGCTCTACAACCAGGCCCACATGGCCAGGCTCTATCTGCACGCCTATCGGCTCACGGGCGCGGAGGAGTGGCGGCGAACGGCCAAGGAGATCTTCCGCTTCGTGCGTCGCGAGATGACCTCTGATGGGGGCGGGTTCTACTCCGCCCTGGATGCCGAAACGGAAGGTGTGGAGGGGAAATACTACCTGTGGACCGGGGCGGAGATCGAGTCGGTGCTGGGCGAGGATGCCGAACTGTTTTTCGAGGTCTACGGCCTGGAACCGATGCCCGATGAAGAAGGGGGGGTCCTCTTTGTGGCCACCCCACCCGCTGAGGCGGCGGTCGAGCTGGAAATGGCGGCAGAGCGTCTGCGGGAAAAGATCGGCAAGATGCGCTCACAGCTGCTGCAAGTCCGCTCACAGCGAGCCTATCCGCGGCTCGACGACAAGCAGCTTACCTCCTGGAACGGGATGATGATCTCCGCCTTTGCGTACGGCTACGAGGTTCTCGGAGTGCCGGAGTATCGAGAAATGGCCACGGCGGCCGCCCGCTTCGTCCTCGAGCAGATGCGGACCCCGGACGGGGGGCTCTGGCGGAGCTATCGCCAGGGGGAGGTGCGTCGCATTGGCTATCTCGAGGATTACGCCTTCTTCAGTCAGTCCCTTATCGATCTCCACCGGGCCACCGGCGAAAAGCGCTGGCTGGCACTGGCCGAGGAGATCGCCGACCAGATGATTCTCCGTTTCTGGGACGAAGGGGCCGGCGGTTTCTTCATCAGCCGCGTCGACGCCGAGTTGATCGTGCGCAGCAAGACCGCTCAGGATGGAGCGCTGCCGGCGGCCAACGCAGTGGCCGTCCACGCGCTGCTGGAACTGGCGACCAGAACCGAAAAAGAAATCTACCTGGAAAAAGCGGAGCAAACCCTCCGTGCCTTCGGCGGCATGATGCAGGCCCAACCCGGGGGATTCACGCACATGATTGCGGCGGCCGAACGCTATCTGGAAGAATACGGAGATCGCGCCTCGAAACCGGCTCAATTGGTGATGATGCTGGAGCCCGAAGCTGCGGAAGAGGTGGTTCAGATTCGCGTCGAAGTCGAGCGCATCGACCCCGCCGCAGACTTCCAGGTCGCCGTACATCTGGACATCCGCGACGGCTGGCATATCAACGCCCACCCGGCCGCCGCCGACTGGCTCCTGCCCACCTCGCTGACGATCGGCGGCGAACTGCCAATCGAAGTGGTCGATATCCGCTATCCGCAGGCAATGCCCCTCCTCTTCGCCCCCACGGGAGATACGCTCCAGGTGTACGGTGGACAGGTGACCGTGCGCGCCGATCTGCGCCTGCGCGCGGAGGCTGCGAGCGGCCAGAGCGGCGATCTCAACCTGCTGATCCGCTATCAGGCCTGCGATGAAAATCGCTGCCTGCAGCCGATCGAATGGATGCACAGCGTGCCCCTGCAAATCGGTCGGCTCGAGTAGCGACACCACCTCTCTACAAATCGGACATGCCGTACACGGGCAGGGGTGCGGCTTTCCCCTTGAGCTGGTGCTCTCCCAGATGCTGCAGTTGACTCCGGACGTCTTCCTCCAAATGCAGGACCACTTCTTCCGACAGGGCGACCGACGCGGGTAGATTCTTGGTCAGCTGCTCCAGCCGCGAGGCGGTATTGACCGTGTCGCCGATGACCGTGTATTCCATCCGCTCGCGCGAGCCGATGTTGCCGGCCACCAGCGGACCGAAGTGGATGCCGATGCCGCACTCTAAGGGAGGGAGGCCCCGCTCCTCCAGGCGCTGGTTGAGGACGGCCAGCCCGCGGCGAATTTCGGCGGCGGCGGCCACCGCTTCGACGCAGGGCTTCTCACCGCCGTCCAGCCCGAAGACCGCCATGGCGGCGTCGCCGATAAATTTGTCGAGGATGCCCCGCTGGTGATGGACGGCGTCGACGACCATGCCGAAGTACTCGTTGAGCACCTGAATCACCTCCGGTGGGGAACAGCGCTCCGAAAAGGGGGTGAAGTTCCTCAGGTCGGTGAAGAGCACGGCTGCATGTGCTTCCCGTCCTCCCAGAATATCTCCCCCTTCCTGATTCAAAATCTCCTGGGCGACCGGCGCACTCACGTATTTCCCGAAGATCTTCTCGACCCGCTCCTTTTCCCGCAGGCCGGCGATCATGTCATTGGTCTGCTCGGCGATCACGCTGAATTCGTCGCGGCTGACCACCGGCACAAAAGATTCGTAGTCGCCACTGCCCACCGCCCCGAGCGCATTCAACTGGAGATCGAACATCAGCCGCAAGTTGCGACTGTATTTTCGCAGCACGACGACCGTACCCGTAAGGAGCACGGCAAAGACGAAGAGGATTTCGCGAACGATCCAGCTGAACTGGAACGGTTCGTCGCGGGAGAACTGCTCGATGACGTACTGGAAATCCTTGTAGATGAGCAGCAGCAGAATCATGCAGATGACGCCAATGCACAGGCCGATGAAGAGCAGGAATTTGGTGGTGATCGACAGAAAGCGTCCCGATTTGAAATGCGCCGGCTTGGTCGCTTCGGAAAGGCAGTGGATGAGCTCCCGCTCGATGTCGAGTGCCAGAGAGGTAGAGGTGAAAACACCCAGGGTCAAGCAACCGAGCACTACCTTCAGTCCGCTGCCAACGGGAAAGTCGTAGGCCGCGCTGTTCCAGGCGGTGACCAGCAGACCGATCAGCAGCCAGCATCCCAGGTCGACCTGCAGGTATTTCCACGGCCGTTCAAGATCGATCTCGTATTCCCATTCATCGGGAACAGCCTCCTGACAACGGAGACGGTAGACCAGGAGCATGCGACAGGCAAAGCCGATCAAAAAGGCGCCCGCGTGAATCCCTATCAGCTGCTGCGCGGTCATCGACTCCAGGAAAGGGCAGACCTCGATCCCGTAGTAGCTGAGCAGACCGATACTCAGCAGATAGACGAGAGCGGTTTTGGCAGTTTCTCTGAGCATGGGGCACCTGGTGGGGAAAAATCAGGATTGAGCAGCGGTTGCGAAAGGGATGGCGTATGCGGGCATAGGTAGATCTTCGGGAGCGACGCAGACCGCGCAGGGATGGCGGCGCTGGCGACCAGCTGCCGGCTCCAGCACGGCATCGATCCATTCCAGGAAAGCGCGAAAATTGCTCAGCACCTCCTCGGGTGGAGTCTCCAGATTGCCGAGTTGGTAGTGGGCTGCCGAATTCTCGACGGCGAAGGGGCAGGCGTGGTGTTGCCCGCGGGTGGTCACCACCGGATGGCAGCGGGGACAGGCGCCGGCGAAATCGTCGCGACCACTGGACTGTTCGCGCTCCCAGTCGACCGCCCGGCCCACTTCAACCAGAGCGGCGTGACCGGCAAAAATGCGGCCGGGGTGGTCGCATTCATATGCGCTCAAGGTCCGCAGAGCGGCGGCGGGCAACGGTTCTGCATCGGTCCCGGTGAGAATGGAGTAATTGAGCGCGCAGCAGGAATGCTCGTCCGCATCCAAAAGCCGAATCAGCCTGTCCGCCTGGACGCCGTTGCTGAAGATCACAAACCGTCCGGCAAAGCCGCCTTGCCGCAGATAGCGGCATGCCCAGAGCAGATTGTCGCTCAGCAGGGTTGGCTCGCCACCGTAGATTTTGAACTGGGCTTCGGGGTGGATCAATTCGAGCAGGTTGTCGAGCAGGGGTGCATCCACCTCGGCCACCCAGCCCTCCGGGCTGCCGAAAACGACGCAGAAGTCGCAGGAGCGATTGCAGAAGGAGCCGAAGTAGAGGTGGATTTCCGCCAGTCGCTCGTCGTCGTCATCCAGCTCGGGTCTGCGGTCTTCATAGGCCGAAAAGACCAAAGGTTCCTTCCCTTCCGCTTGGACTCTGTCGCAGCTATATACCTGCAGATGATTCTGCTGAAAAGCGAAGGCTCTCTGTATCTGCTCTGACAGCCTGAAGTCCTGTCAGCGCGGTGGTTGAGATCTACCTAACATACGCGCAGAAATGGAAATATCCAGCAAATTTTCACCAATCGCACTTCTATTCCCTTCGGGACCGAAAATGCAGCTATTATACCGCGCGAGCATCGACCCCTCTGATGAAAAGCCGGCTCTGTCCTAAAAATTCCAATCGTACCTCGCTTGAAAGGGTACATCAGTTTCCAAATCGATCATCCCTGGGGAGTCCCCCTCACTGAAAACATGGATAATCCCGCGGGAGAGTGGGGTTCACTTCCGGGTGAAGAGGATCCCGAGTGAGTAGATGGTTCCGGCCAGACTGTTGGTTCCGGCGACCGCATGGAGCGCTTCGATCTGCAGGGCCAGGCCGGGTCGCAAGCTGTATGCGAAAGCGGGATTCAGCTTGGTGATATGCTGGTCGCCGACGATCAGTTCGGGGACGACGCCCCCGCCCCCCGGTAGCGGCGTGACCACGGTGCGGCCGGCGATATCGGGGGGAGTGGAGGTATTCCGAATCCCGTCTACGGCGAGTTTGAAGAACAGTCGTCCCGATGAAAACCCGATTTCGGCGGCGTAGAGGAACTCGTCGTTCAGATCCCCCCCTCGCCTCCGATAGCCCAGTTCGCCACTCGTATAGAGTGGCAGAGGATGGAGGCTGTTGCCGATGGCGAAGCGAACCTCGCCGTCCAGTTCACCCGATCCCAGAGGAGGGCCATCCTGCGGATGTGCGGCGTAGCCGCTGGGGATTTTTATCCCGACCTGCAGGGCGGAGGCCAGCGGTTCACGGCTCAAACTCAGGCGGAGCGCCAGAGAGAGGTCGCCGAAGCCGACGGTGTGCAGCCGTTCCAATGGGCGCACTACCCCCCCACCGATCAGCAGTCGGCGTTCGGAGCGCACTGCTTTGAAAGGAAGCTGTGCAACCAGTGTGAATTCATCC
>Ga0257125_1003176_pt1 | contig 12069 bp, 18 predicted proteins | sample SI106_200metaG_FD_190183 | JGI IMG/M metagenome (GOLD analysis project Ga0257125, IMG submission 190183) | Marine microbial communities from Saanich Inlet, British Columbia, Canada - SI106_200 | ecosystem: Environmental > Aquatic > Marine > Inlet | place: Canada: British Columbia | collected...
CTCTGGTTATACCCTGGTAAATCTGGCTTGTCAACGATATCACGCTAGGAGTTACTATCCCAATCTATCTCAATCTACTCACTCAACTTACTCTTTATCTTCGCCTCAATCTCTGGGAACGCAGTTTTCTCTCCATTCACAAAAAACGTCGGTGTTCCCTGAATCTTATATTTCACAGCGTCTCGGCTGTCCAACAGCACTCTTTCCTCGATCTCACTCTTCTCCACATCTTCCTTTAATCTCTCTACGTCTAACCCCAACTCACTCGCATATGATAGTAGCTCCTCCTCCACCTCATCCATTCCCTCCCATTTACGCTGATTTGCAAAAACTACGTCATGCATCTCCCAGAATTTACCCTGCTCTCCCGCAGCCTCAACGTATCTAGCCGTAGTCATCGCATGTTTATGGATAGAAGGAAGCGGAAGATGCCTATAAACTAACTTAACCTTCCCTTCATAGCGTCCCAACATCTCTTTGAGCTCACTTTGTACCCCAGCACAAGCCGGACACTGAAAATCCGAGAACTCTGTTACCACAATCTCTCCTTCTCCCCTACTATTTCGCATATCGCCTGCAATCTCCGTCAGTGGCAACTCTTCGACACTAGAATAGTTCCATAACATTGCCGTCATTCCAGCCAGCACTCCCACAGATACTCCCACAATTAATAAGATGTTCTTCAGTTGCATTTGTTTAAATATTGATATTTATAATTTATTTATTGTTTGTTATTTGTAATTTTGAATTTGATTTTTATAAGGGCCAAACTCGTTTGGACCCTTCATAGATCTCAATTGCTCCAGTTGGACAACTCTGCGCCGACAGTAGGATATTCTCCTCCGTGTCGTGCGGATTCTCCAAAAACTCTGCCAAATTATCCTCATCAAACCGGAATACGTCAGGTGTGATCGCGATACATGATGCCGCCGCAATACACTTACTCTGGATTACCTTGACAGTATATTTTCCAATCTTCCTCACTACCTTTGGATCATCTGTCATGGCAAATATCATACCTTTCATTACTTGATTTGTCACCCCTCCTCAAAACATGATTTTCGATATGGCTGAATAAGCCTACACAGCGAAAAATCAAGATTTTGGGGTGCGGGTATTTTCGAATTTCAATCTCATTTTGTCTTGTAACTTGGCACTCATCATACCACGGCAAATCGCACAGTGTTGAGGTGCAACTAGCCCTCTTTTTGCATAAAGCTCCTGCTCCTCCACACTCCAAACAAACTCATTTTTACAATTCTCACAACTCATTTTTTGATACTTCATGATTAATACTTCTCCTCAAAAATCTTATCTTCCTGCATCCCCAGCTCGACCAACTTCTCCTTCACTTCCTCTACCATCTCCTTTCCTCCACACACATATGCCTCCCATCCTTCAGAAAGTACTTGCAGTGAGCCACCCGAAGTGAAATCTCGCACCAAACAGTCCTGCACATGCCCCGTACACAGACTCCACCCCTCTCCGGGTTGTGATAGCACCTGATCAAAAACAAAGTTCGGGTATTCCTCCGTGAGTCGTTGCAAATTATCCGTCCAAAACAAATCAGCCTCACTCCTCATTCCCCAGTGGAGTCTAATCTGACCCGACTCATGCTTATTCACCAAAAGATCATTAATCATCGAGTACAAAGGAGTTATTCCTGATCCCGTCGCCACAAATAATCGCTTAACTTCCCCTGCAAACTGATCACTGCATACTGAGAACTGTCCTAATGGCCCCAATAGCTCTACTTCGACTCCAATCTCAATCTCCACCAGGTACTCACTCCCTTTCCCGTCAGGTAAAATCTCCACAACTAGAGTCAATCCATGCTCAACATCAGGTGTACTCACAATCGAGTAACTCCTCCGCTCTCCCTCTTTGTTAATCTTAATTGAGACATACTGTCCTGCCTTGTACTCGATCCTTGCAGGCTCAACTAGCTCCAACTTAACGAGTAGATATTTCTTATTATCCGTTAGGTAATACTTCTCACTCACTCGTGCTCTATATTGTTGTGGTTTTGTCATTTCCATATCTGCATTATATACTCAAACCCATCCAGATATAAATCTATAATCCCTTCATATATTCCAGATTCTCAAAACGGCTGAATAAGCAGTCTGTGTGAATTCTGGAGAAATGGTGGGATAATACACCTCATGCAAATCATTCCCATCTCCTCTCCAACCGCGATCCAGCAAGCAATTCAAGCTCTCAGTGAGGGCCAGCTCATCATCTACCCCACCGAAACTTGCTACGGAATCGCCGCCGACGCCACCAACTCTCTTGCGGTCACCCGACTCCTATCCTACAAAGGAGACCGAGATCGCCAAGTCAGTATCGCCGTCAGTGGTCAGGAGATGGCAGATAAATACGTCAATCTCAACTCTATGGCTGCCAATTTATATCAAGAGCTCCTCCCCGGCCCCATTACTATCATCTCCGACTCTCTCCATCAAATCGACCATCGACTAGAGTCCAGTACCGGCACTCTCGGAGTCCGCTATCCCCAGCATGATTTCGCACTCGCTCTCATCAGTGAGTTTGGCCGCCCCATCACTGCTACCAGTGCCAATACGTCAGGTCGCAAAGAACCATATAGTCTCGAGGATTGGCGTAAATACACCAGCAAACTCAAGCAAACCCACATCTCACTATTTCTCGACGCCGGCAAACTTCTTAACCGCCCCACTAGCACAGTAGTTGACACCACCCTCAACGATCCTACAGTCCTGCGCCAGGGCCAACTCACTCTCCCCGCTCTCTCCAAGCAGAGCGTCGCTACCACCTCGCCAGAGACAACTAAACAGTTCGCAAGTGAACTCATTACCAAACATCTCTCCCTCACAAAAAAATGGCCTCTCATCATCGCGCTTCAGGGAGATCTCGGAGCTGGCAAAACTCAGTTCGCCAAAGGCATCTCCCAAGCACTTAATATAGAAAACTCCGTCACCTCCCCCACCTACACACTTATGAAAGAGTATCCGTACGGTCAGGGGACAGTCCCTAACAGGAATTCCCGACTGCAAGTCGAGAAGGGCTCGGTGGCAACCGAAGGGACTGTCCCCATTGTGCAGTCCAAATATTCAGGGGTGTTGTACCACATCGATACTTGGCGCCTGCCTGCGCAGGCAGGACTATCTGACCTCACCGAGCTCGACTCCACTCTCAACCTCGACTCACACTTACTAGCCGGAAACATCCTCGTTTTGGAATGGGCAGGTAAGGCCAATAGCTGGCTCAACAAGCACAAAAACAGCTATCCAACTATTTTGATCAATATAGATGTTTTAGACGAATCTACTCGCAAAATATCCTATGCCTTCTCAACTCCAGAATGGTCCTAAACTAGTTTATACTTCTCCCGAATCTTCGCCAATTCTTCGCCACTCATTTTCTCTCCTTTTAGATCATTTTCTCGTCCCGGTCTTATCTGAATGTGAGCATGCGGAACCTCGAATCCATACACCATCTGCCTCACTGGTCCCCCACTCATTTCTCTTATGTGTCGCGCCACCTTGCCCGCCACCTCGTAGTACTCTCCTAAGTTGGGAACATCCCACACCCACTGCACATGCTCTTTTGGGATCACGAGCATCTGTGCGGTAGTCTTAGGGAACACGTCAAGAAACACTAGATACTTCTCATCCTCATAAATCTTATAGCTCGGGATCTCCCCCGCCACAATCTTACAAAATATACAATCACTCATATCTGCATTGTACCTCACCTACCTTCAATCACAGCAGTTGCAGTACTCTCACCAAGTTGCAAAATCTACGCAGGCGTGTCTGACGCCGAGTAACAGGTCGCTACGACAACAGTCGTAGATAGTGCCGCTTTTGCGTTTGGGGAGATGTGGTGCAACTATTTACGTGATTGATTGTCATATTGATCTATAATACCCCTCATGAAACCAACCATCTTAAGCATCGAGACATCCCTAGACGACACCTGCGCCGCCGTAACCCGTGGCACCAGTGTCCTCAGCAACATCGTTAGCTCCCAGACTAGCCACCACGCCGAGTGGGGAGGAACAGTCCCCGACATCGCCAAAAGACTGCATCAAGAGTGGCTCCCGTTAGTTACTGCTCGAGCTCTCAAACAGGCCAAGTTAACCCCCTCTGACCTAGACGCCATCGCAGTCACAATTGGCCCAGGACTCGCTCCCAGCCTAGAACAAGGCATCGACCATGCCAAAAATCTCAGTAAAGAATACAGCCTTCCTATTATCCCCATCAACCACCTCGAAGGTCATCTCCTCAGTAGCTATGCCACCAACCTCAACGACAACGGACCGCTCACCAAAGTACCGCCAGAATATCCTGCACTCGGCTTCCTCATCTCCGGCGGTCACACCCAGCTCGTACTTATGCAGAGAGTCGGCGAGTATCAGCTATTAGGTGCCACTCTCGATGACGCAGCTGGTGAGGCCTACGACAAAGTCGCTCGCATGCTAGGACTCGGCTACCCTGGCGGACCAATCCTCGCCGAGATGGCGCGAACTGGCTCTCCCATCTATCCACTACGAGAACCCATGACTACTAGACGTGACCTAGACTTCTCCTTCTCAGGCCTCAAAACCCAGGCCAAATATTTTCTGGAGAGAGAAAAACCCGAGTTAACCAAACAGTTTATCCTCGACTTCTCCGCTAGTTTCCAGCAAGCAGTTTTCAAGCATCTCATGCGCAGGTTCCGCCGTGCGATAGAGCTCCACTCCCCTACCATGATCCTTTTGGGTGGAGGAGTAGTTAGTAATATTCCACTACGCACCTTGGCCAGGAAAACTGCCAAAGAGTTTGGTATTCCCACTCACATTCCATATAGCAAAAAGCTAATCACCGACAACGCCGCCATGATCGGAGTCGTCGCCTCATTCCAATTTACCAGTGGTAACTTCGTTGATCCCGACTCTCTCGACCGTCTCCCCAATCTCAACTTTCCAACAATTTCTTAACCACCTTCACAGGCAACGTCAAACACTTCTCTCTCCCAGGATTCACCGAAAACCCAATTCCTTTCTCCAGCAACTCTTCCTCACTCATCTCCTGCACAACCTTCAGGGCCTGGCCCTTAAGGTACTCCGAGAGCTTACTCGCACTCGCAGTCGTGATCGCACACCCGATCCCTTTCCACTTCACCTCATCTATTATCTCTAGTTCCGAACTTTCAGATGTTCCAGAGTTCGGAACTTTTTTTACTCGAATCTGAAACTGCACCATATCTCCACACGACGCATTCGCGTCTTTCCCTTCAATAACTTGTCCTGCCTGCCCGCCTTTGGCGGGAGCATCGCCGAAGGAACCTTGGTTCCGAGGGTGCTCATAGTGATCCATTACTTCTTCTTTGTAGATATCCATCTTATTTCCCAAATGTTTTCTTAACCTGACCTAATGCCTCCACCAAACTATCAATATCCGACTTCGTCGTATACACATTAAAGCTGGCTCGCACTGAGGCTGCCACCCCCATCTTCTCGTGCAAAATCATCGTACAGTGATGCCCTGACCTCACCATCACATTATTCTCACTAAGAATCGTCGCCACATCATGTGCATGAACACCATTATATGTAAAACTCACACTTCCACTTCGTATTTCTGGATCCTGTGGACCCAGAATAACAAGGTTCGTAACTTTGTTTAATTTATCCAATGCATACCCCACTATCTCCATGTCATGCTCCCGCACACTCTCCATTCCTGCCTGCGCAGGCAGGCCCAACTTCTCCAAATACTCTATCGCTACCTTAAGCCCCCAATAACTTGCTACATCAGGTACCCCTGCCTCAAACTTATCAGGTAATGCGGCCCAGCTGGACCCATCCTTGTGCACCTCACTAATCATCCCACCTCCCGTGAGAAACGGTTTCATTTTTTCGAGTATCTCCCTCTTTCCCCACAGCACCCCTGCTCCCCCTGGCCCCAGCATCTTGTGTCCAGAAAACGCGTAAAAATCACACCCCAACGAGCTCACATCTACTTTCAAGTGGGGCACAGCTTGCGCCCCGTCCACCATTACTGTTGCACCTGATTTTTTTGCGATCTTCACCATCTCACGAGCTGGATTAACTGTTCCGAGCGCATTCGATACTTGAACAAACGATACTAGCTTCGCCCCCTTCACTTTCTGCTTGTAGTCATCTATGTCTATCTTTCCCTCACTGGTTACTCCAACATACTCCACACTCGCCTCCACTCTCTCCGCAAGCTGTTGCCACGGCACGATATTGGCGTGATGCTCCATTTCTGTAACCACTATTTTATCTCCCTTGCCGATATTACTCATCCCCCAGCTATACGCAACCAGGTTAATTGCCTCGGTTGTATTACGCAAAAACACTATCTCTTTTTCACTCCCTGCACCAAGAAATCTAGTTACAGCCCGCCTCGCTTCCATTAGCATCTGCGTCGCCTCGTCCCCTAACTGATGAGCTCCCCTATGCGCCGCTGCATTACTAGTCATGTAGTACTGTGAGATCGCATCCAGTACTACTTGTGGTTTCTGACTCGTTGCCCCACTATCCAAGTAAACTATCTGCTTTCCATTAATTTCGCGTGATAATATTGGGAAATCTCGTTTTATTAACTCTGGATCAAATTTAAGTTTCATACCCACATTCTATCACTCAACCATCCCTCCACAATCTGCTCTTCCGCGTCTTCTCGCTCTATCCCCCGGCTCATCAGATACTCGATCTGATTCTCATCAATTCTGGATACACTCGCACCGTGCCCTGCCTTCACCTCATCACTCATTATTTCTAGTTGTGGATCTACCGAAGCGCTTGACATGTCATCTAGCAGTAACACTCTCAACTCCAGTCTCGCGTCCACCCCACTCACTCCCTCTGGAATCTTGATAATCCCACTCAGATTAACCCTCGCCCCATTCCTCGCAATCGCTCTCACCACCACCCGACTCTTGGTATTGCTCCCTATGTGCTCCACCACCACATTCAGTTTGTACTCTCCTTTTTTTTCTGCCCTCACAACACTCATCCACTCCGCCCTATTTCCGAAATCATCAAGCTCAATCAATTCTTCATACTCCCCTGGTTGGTTATACTGTTTTATCATCCAACACTCCCTTCCATCTCCAACTTCACCAACCGATTCAACTCCACCGCATACTCCATCGGCAACTCATCTATAACCTCACCCAAAAATCCCCTCACAATCATGGTCTGCGCCTCCCCTTCTGTCATCCCTCGACTCATCAGATACTCCGTCTCCTCCTCACTCACTTTACTCGCATACGCCTCATGCTCCAACTGTGCGTCATTTGTCATCACTCTATTGGTCGGATACGTATCACTCCTACTCTCTGGATCCAGAATCAGAGCATCACACACCACCTTACTCTTAGCTCCCGCAGCATTTGGTGAGATCATCACCAGTCCTCGATAGCTTGCCCTCCCGCCATTCTTACTAATCGACTTACTAATAATCTCACTACTAGTGTTTGGCGCCAAATGATACATCTTCGCTCCCGTATCCTGCTGCTGTTCACTGCCAGCTACTGCTATTGAGAGCATCGAACCTGATGACCCCTCACCCTTCAAGAGGCACGCCGGATACTTCATCGTCACGCACGATCCAATATTACAATCCACCCACTCCATCCTCCCCTTTTCCCCCACTTCAGCTCTCTTAGTCACTAGGTTATAAACATTTTTATACCAGTTCTGCACTGTGGTATAGCGACACTTCGCCCCTTTCTTAACTATCACTTCTACCACTGCACTATGCAAGCTTGCCGAGCTGTACGCAGGAGCAGAGCACCCTTCTACATAATTAACACTCGCCCCCTCCTCCACCACAATCATCGTTCGCTCAAACTGTCCCGCATTCTCCGCATTAATCCGAAAATATGCCTGCAACGGCAACTTAACCTCCACTCCGCGAGGCACATACACAAAAGACCCTCCACTCCAGACTGCAGTATTAAGTGCCGCCAGCTTATTATCTCCCGCCGGTACCACACTCCCCCAATACTTCTTCACTATCTCCGGATACTCCCGCAATCCCTCATCCATCGAGAGAAACACCACCCCCTTCGTACTCAAGCTCTTCTTAAGTGATCCGTAAATCTTCTCACTGTCATACTGCCCCGTCACGCCCGACAAATGCTCTCGCTCCGCTTCCGGGACTCCAATCGCATCAAACACTCGCTTGACGTCGGATGGCACTTCCTTCCAGTCTTGATACGGTCTCTCCACACTCTTTAAATAATAATGGATCTCATCCCATTTCAGTTCTGATAGATCTGCTCCCCACTCCGGAGTTGTGAGACTCTCATAGATCGTGAGTGCCTTCAGTCTCTCCTCCCTCATCCACTCTGGTTCATTCTTGCTCGCTGAGAGCTCCCCTACCAATCTTTTGGTTAACCCTTTTTTTGCAATATAGGCATACTCATCAGTCGTAGTAGAGCTTCCGAGCTTATACTCGTCCATGCTTCATGGTCTGTGTTCTTGTAATCTGATCTTTCTCCAGTAGATCATCGTAGTGTGTGATCACCAAAAACGCCGTTCCCTTGCTCTGCATCTCGCTCACAATCTCACGCACCTTTTGCCTTCCCTGTACGTCCATCCCCGAATCAATCTCATCCAAGATTGCTAGTTTAGGCTGGAGTAGTAGTAGCTGGAGTAACTCCAACCTCTTCTTCTCTCCACCAGAGAATCCCTCATTTACCTCTCTCCCCACATACTCTCGTGGCAACCCCACTCGCACAAGCAAGTCCTCTATTTTTTTCTTAAACTCAACCACGCTCTCAATCCTATTCCCCTGAGCCTCATGCGCAGTCTTACACAATATAAACACCTTTACACCGGGGAGTGCAACTGGATTCTGATAAGCCAGGAATATTCCCACTTTTGCTCTCTCATCCATCTTCATTTTCAGTAAATTTTTTCCCTCCAACTCCACCTCACCCCCGACCACCTCATACTGATTACTCCCAGCTAGAACTCGGGCAAACGACGACTTCCCACTCCCATTCACCCCAATTAGTACTACTACTTCACCTCGATCTATCTCCATACTCACTCCATTAAGCACTCTCTTTCCCGCCACCTCAGCCTCCAACTTATCTATTCGTAATAGCTGTTTATTCATTTATTTCTCTCTAGAACAGAGTCGTCTGCACTTTTGCTTTTTTAACTTCTCTTTCTTCAAACTGGACAGGCACCTCAATTAGATTGTTCCACTTGTTCTTAAACTTAAGCTGGCTATACTTAACTCCGTAATCATATATGTCCCGCGTAATCTCTACATCCTTGAGGCAGTACTTGGTCAGATTCTCCCAGTCTCCCTCTCGATAATACTTGATCGCATCCAGTCCATGCCCACTCTTTTGCGCTCCGATCGTTTCCTTGGCCACCGCGTCCAGCCCAATCCGGTGTCCCACCTCATTCTGGATCTCAACCATAATATCAAAGTTGGGTAGCGCCAAGAGATCTCCCACATAATATGGTTGGAGCGCTGGCATATCAAAATTAATCGAGTTAAACCCCACAATCCGATCAGCCTGCTCAAACAGCGAAAACATCTCCGGAAACTCCTCTTCTCTGTATCCCCGTATCCACTCGTCACCTGTCTCGCTATCACGATAAAACACACCCGACACCGACACCTCCAACTTAGCTGGGTGATACCCTCCCACCTCATCAAAAGTCTTCTTGGTCTCGACATCAAAAACTATCAGTTTCATATCAAGTATTCTACAACAACTTTCCCAGAACTAGGCACTCACATGTTTTTTGAGTTGCAAAAAATGTCACAGCACGACGGTGCGAGATCTTACAGGCAAATTTTCAGCAGAAAATTATGCGTGGTTTTGCGTTCAAAATATGTGTGATGTGACTAGCGGGAAAGTTATTATGTGATTTTTAAAACTTCCAGCCCTACCAACGTTCCATTCTCAATTAACTTAAGCATCGCCCCGCCACCAGTCGAGACATAATCAATTCGCTCCAGGTGAGCCTCGTCACTAATTGCAGCGAGTGTATCTCCCCCACCCACAATCACATCCGCCGGCTCATTCTCAATCAACGCCTCATATAGCTTATGAGTGCCTGCTCGGTACTGCTCATCTTCCACTTTCCCCATCGGCCCATTCCAGATCACAGTCTGCGCTTTGCTAATCTCTTCTGCAAATATTTTAGATGTCCCCTCACCAATATCTAGTAACTCATCTCCCTCAACTGGTATTATCACTCTCGCTTTTCCTGATAACTCAATTTTTCTTTTTTGATACTCATTGGCGAGCTTCCCACCCAGTAGTAGTGTGTCAGCCTTTCTTGAGATCACATCAAGCAGCTTGAGCTTATCCTCGACTTTCGATCCTCCCATCACAACCACTAGTGGTCTGGCTGGACTCTCTACCGCCTTAGATATTCTCTCAACTTCTTCAATTAGATCAAATCCAGCATAACTAGGTAGCAGCTTCGCCACCCCCACCACACTCGCCACCGCTCGGTGACTCACCCCAAAAGCCTCATTCACATAAACTTCTGCGAGGCCGGCAAGTTCCTGCGAAAACTCCTCATCATTCGCATTCTCCCCCTCCCAAAATCTAAGATTCTCCAGCATCACCACTCTCGACTGAGACGCTGAGACACTGGAAAACTGAGACACTAAACTAATTGGTTCGCCAATTAGTTTTTCTGCATACTTAACAACTGGCGCTAGAGATAGCTCAGGCACAACTTTCCCTCCTGGTTTACCAAGGTGCGCGCACAACACAATTTGCCTAGCACTTTTCGTCAAAAGATACTCAATCGTTTTTTTCGTTCTCATAATTCGCGTGTCATCCACCAACTGCAACGCTTTCCCGAGAGTCACGTTCCAGTCAACCCTCACCAACACTCTCTTATCTTTTGGATCTACCTCATCAATACTTCTCATTCCACACTCTTTCCATACTGCTCAACTATTGCTACTAGCTCCTTCATTCTCTCCACACTAGTTGTACCCAAAAATCCCTCCCGCTTAGCACCTGTGTACTGACCAAACTCCTGCCACACCGCCCGTCCAACCGCCATCCCACTTGCTCCCGACTCACACGCAACCTGTAGTGCTTGCTTGTACTCTTCGTACTTCATTCCAGCCGAGAGTAGCACCCATGGCACTTGAGAGATCTCGTTAATTTTCTCGCAGCTCTCCCTGTCTCCCGGATACTCGATCTTAAGAATATCATGGCCTAGCTCACTCGTCTCACGCACGATCTCGACTACTTCTTCTGCACGAGATGTTTCGATCTTATAGCTCAGTGGCTCCAGGAGAAACACTATCTCCTCCTGCTCACACTCCCCAGCTAATCTTCTTGCTAGCTTTCGCTGCTTGCTCGCCAGCTCAGTGTTTTCTGGATCATAATATAGAAGTAGTTTTGCTCCTGTCGCACCCAACTCTTTTAATTGAGCCACATCCCAATCTGGTAATAACTCAGTCTCCCTCTCCTCTTTCCCCCCTCTGTATCCTGACTTCTCCACCGACATCATCCAGCCACACTGCATGTTCGAATCAACTATTTCTTTTCCGTACACTGGATCGATCAATATCCCACTCACCATCTCGCTATATAACTCAACCATTTGCCTCTTCCACTCCATCATCTCATTTTTCGTTACCATTTCAGGGTTGTTGGAGTTAAGATTTCTAGCTAATGATCCTCTATGGTCAAGTGCCGCGATCGTAATCTTGCCAGACTTAGTTAATAATGACTGTAGATTTTTCATGACTTACCCCTTCTAAACTCAAGTATTTTTGGCACTCCCCACATCACCACTCCCGTCATCATCATTATGAGCAGAAACAACGCAAACGGCTGGCTAATCTTGTTATGCAGATCTCTCACCAACCTCACATCAATCATTGACGGGATCCACTCTCCCTCAACTTGTCTATGCAAAACTGTGCCTCCCCCACTCATCCCGAGTCCAAGTAAAATAACTCCCCACATCGCAACTCGGTGGATCCGCCTACTCCACAAATACAATTTGTTAATTATCATACCCTGAGTATAATCTATCCTTGTGAATAGATCTAACCGGCGGGAGCTCGC
>Ga0257125_1003177_pt1 | contig 12062 bp, 11 predicted proteins | sample SI106_200metaG_FD_190183 | JGI IMG/M metagenome (GOLD analysis project Ga0257125, IMG submission 190183) | Marine microbial communities from Saanich Inlet, British Columbia, Canada - SI106_200 | ecosystem: Environmental > Aquatic > Marine > Inlet | place: Canada: British Columbia | collected...
TGTCAATCTATATATGCATTTAGTGTGTTATAAAAGTTAGGGGGTACAGCTTAGAACTGTAACCGTCAGAAAGTAAAGGATTTATTTGATTTAGGTGAGGTTATTTCGTAAACTCAGGCTAAGTTCGAAGAAAAGACGAAAAAACAATATCGGGACAACATATTTAAGTTCCAGCCGGATCATTGAAGGTGAGGCATTCTGGAACCTACTCGAACTCGGTGGGGCATTTTTTGTTACGTCATGCGCCGTTGTTCCTAGGAGAGTTCTTGATGTCGTCGGGTGTTTTCGTCCGAACCTTAAGGGGGTCTGAAAACAGAATCAGGAATTTCCTGAAGGATCCCCCCCAAGTAGTTTCGTGAATTACCATTGTTGAGCTGTGTATGAGAAATGAATTAGCTGGCTGATACGGCCGTTCTATTTGGTTAGTGGGGCCGTATAGAACATTTTCGGCCAAGTTTGTAAAAGTAAGGAGAGAAAAAATCAGTCTTATTTCTAATTTTAGCTATAATTTGCAACTTTATGGTCTATGGAAGACTATAGAGTTTGAAATTCGAAATATACTTTTTATATTTAACAAATATGTATTGCGTAAAAGATTTATTAAAAGAAGGATACATAATTACAAAATGTTTCTAAGTCTAGAAACGGGTGGGATATCATACAATCTCTACATGCATGGTAAAAGAGAAGACGATCATAGGGAAATCTTTCTTAGGGAAATAGAAAATGAATATAGGATTCTTGATATTGGGGCGAATATTGGATATTATGCTTTAATGGAGGCTATTCTTGTAGGAAAGAGGGGTCGGGTTTTCGCCTTTGAACCTGATCAAAGGAATCTCGAACTTCTCAATGCTAACGTAAAGTTAAATAATTTGAATTCAGTAATATCGATTTATGGCGCAGCGATTTCAAATAGAAGCGGCATGAAAAATCTTGCTGTCCACGATAGATCAAATCTGAATGTGCTAATAAACAATGATAGGGACTTTTCTGAATATGAATATAGTTTAAAAGTACAAACTTTTGATATATATGAACTTTTACAAGAAATAGGGAAGGTGAATTTAATTCGTATGGATATAGAAGGCCATGAAGTAGAAATTCTTGATGGCATAATTCGATTAATAAGAGACGAATCAAAATTTGTTCCCGAAAAAATTGTATTCGAAGTGCATACGGAATCGTATGATAATAAGAAGCATAACATGCGGAATAAGTTAGTTGAACTTTTTAATAATGGGTATCGAATAAAAACCTTGTCTTCTCAAGATGAAGATCAATCTATAATAAAAACATTTGGGTATTTTCCATGGAAATCTACTTTCAGCGATGAACACAAGAGAGGATTGTATAATAATATCCGTAATGATCATGCATTGGAATTAATTTGTGATACAGGAGGTGTGAGGATTGCTTTGCTTTCCAGGATATTTTAGGTTTTCTTGCAAGAATATGAAGATCGACAAAACGAAAAAATGGATGCTGAACAAAGATCTAAGATCTGGTGATAATTTTTGTCAAATTTCGTTGCCAAAGTTCTGATTTTGAATTTTTTCGGAATATTCAAAGGCATCTTATGATCATAAATGATTACAATCATTTTTATAATAACAGTTATCATGAAAAATGCCAGGGCGGGGATGTTTTGCGTACGGATAGGTGGGTTCAATTCATAAAACCAGAACCAGCAAATATGAAAATTTTGGATATAGGTTGTGGGCCAGGCGAACATATTAAAGCATGGCTGAAGAATAACGAAGTTCATGGAGTCGATATTGTTGATGAGTACTTAAATAGTTCTGAGAAAAATGGGTATTTCATACATAAGTGCAATTGCGAAGAATGCGACTTACCATTTCATGATGAATGTTTTGATATTGTCGTTTGTACAGATGTATTTGAACATTTATTTAACCCTCAAAAGGTAATAGAAAATATTCATAGAGTGACCAAAATAGGTGGCTTGCTTCTAGCCAGTGTTCCAAACCACTTTCATCTACAGCAATGTGTTTCCATGGTTAAGGGGAATGGAATTATCCTTAAATGGTCAAGTCACCAGAGATTTGATGTTTGGGACTATTTTCATATTCGATTTTTCACATCCAGATCTTTTGAAAAATTTATTGAAAAAGCGGATTTCAGAATCAAAGAAAAACTTTATGATAACTTTTTGTCTGACATGCCATATGTTTTTCCCGGAAAAATCCCCTGGAAACTCCAATATCTTTTTTATATTTCCCTAAAGAGGGCCTTTTTTCAAAAATACCCGGATCTTTTTGTTTCAGATTTCCCTATCATTGCAGAAAAAGTCTCCACCTCCGGTGCTAACCACCTAGAAATGGGGAGAAGTATGCCCGGAAGCTGAAAAGGGCATATTGTAAGACCCCTGAAACAACGGATAGCGGCGGCAAAAAGGCTGTGTGGGTCGCAATCCAGGCTCGAAAGTTCTCAGTGTATCCAAATTCTCTTGTTTGTCTTTTTCTTTTATATATTTCAGGTTGTTATGCGAACCACGCGGCAGCATAGCGCTCCTCTATTCTATTTCTTCAGAAAATGCGAATGTTCCCAAATCATTGTATGGTCAGTGTGATAATCCCCACTTTTGACAGCGCCGAATATATCCCTGCTGCCATTGAAAGCGTTTTGTTTCAAACATATTCCAATATTGAGATAATTGTTATTAATGATGGATCGACTGATAATACCAAGGATATACTGAGGCCTTACCTTAACAAAATTGTCTACCTTGAGCAGAAGAATACCGGACCGGCAGCGGCTAGAAACCTTGGAATAGATAAGGCACATGGCGATTTTATTGGTTTTTTAGATGCAGATGACGTGTGGATGCCCTCTAAACTGGAAAAGCAACTCAGGAGTCTCCAGCAGGATCCCAAAGCGGGCTTGGTCTATTCGAAATTCGTGGATTTCCATCACCGTTCAAGGAAAGAACTGGGCGTCTATCCAAGAGAAATGCATTCCGGAATACTGTTTGACCTTTTGCTGACTACTCCCCTGTTGCTCCTTTCCAGCGTAATCATCAGGACTCGGGTATTGAAAGAACTGGGTGGGTTTGACGAGGGGCTGACAACGGCCGAAGACACCCACTTGTATCTCAGGATCGCACGGAACTATAGAATCATCGGGGTCCCGGAGATATTGGTGAGGAGAAGGATCCATGACCGCAATCTCTCCAACCGGGTGGACGTTGATATCGGCACGCTGTCCTGTCTGGATCGAATTGTCCGCTTGTTTCCTGAAACAGACCCAAGAATCTATCGCACCATGGCCATAGCCTACCAAAACAGGGGAAAGGCCATGATGCTGGACTGTTTCCATTCCGATGCCTATGCCGCCTGCAATCGAACCGCTCGTCGTCTTCTTAGGCTGAGGATATGGGACTCCTCCATCATGTTCTATTTTCTTCTTACCCTCTTTCCCGGGCCCCTGATCAGTTTTGGACGGTCCATCCGAAAGCGACAGTCCAACGTCTGAATTCAAATGGGAGCAGCACCATGTGCGGATTTTGTGGTATTTTGAGGTTCGAAAGGAACTCTGATGTCGATCCATCTCTGATAGCCCGCATGTCGGCCACTCTTACCCACCGGGGCCCCGATGAGGAGGGCATCCATGTGGAAGGACAGATCGGTCTAGGCCATCGCAGACTGAGCATAATCGATATTACAGGCGGCCACCAGCCCATGAAATCCCATGCCCATGGGACCTCCCAGGTAATCGTTTATAATGGAGAGATTTATAACCACCTAGACCTTCGCAGAAACCTAGAGGGCCTGGGCCATACCTTCAAGACGGCGTCCGACACTGAAGTGCTCCTTACGGCCTATAAGGAATGGGGCCGCCAGTGTGTGGATCGCCTAAGAGGAATGTTCGCGTTTGCCATATGGGACGAAGATGAAAAGGGCCTTTTCCTTGCCCGGGACCGAATTGGGATCAAACCTCTTTATTATTATATGGACAGTGAGGCTTTTGTGTTTGCCTCCGAAGTGAGGGCAATCCTGACCTCTTCCCTGGTCCGCAGCGAACTGGAAGAGCCCGCGCTGGACGCCTTCCTGACCCTTGGCTACACACCGTGCCCCAAAACCATGTTCAAAGGCATCGTGAAACTCATGCCCGGTTACGCCATGACCGTAGATGCAAATGGCGCAATGAAGTCAAAGGCCTACTGGAATTTCAACCGGGTTGCGCCGTCCAACCTTACTTTTTCCGATGCCAAAGAAAAACTCCAGGAACTGCTGCTGGAATCTGTACGAATACGCCTCATGAGTGAGGTGCCCTTGGGAGTATTCCTTAGCGGAGGACTTGACTCCAGCGCCATTACGGCGCTCATGCACCAAGTGAGCGGGCAACGGGTGAAGACTTTTTCCGTAGGCTATGAGGGTGAAAATGTTTTGAACGAACTTCCCTTTGCCAGGAAAGTCGCGAACCTGTTTGAGACCGACCACCACGAATTCATCTTGAAACCCTATGATTTCCTAGATTCCATCCCTCAGATGGTGGAAACAACCGAAGAACCCCTGGTGGAAATCCCGGCCATCCCCCTATACAAAATCGCCAAAGCCGCCAAACCCTATGCTACCGTACTCTTGTCAGGGGAAGGGAGCGATGAGGTTTTCGGCGGATACGGCCTTTATCAAAAGATGTTGGACATTGGAAATCAATTGCCCCTTCTCAAGCCCATGAAATACTTTCCAGACCGTTTGGCGCCGGGCGACAGGATTAAAAAATATATTGACTGGTTTTCCAGTCCTCTGCCCGACCGATACCGTGGCACTTCTGCCGATGTAACCGACCGAATTCGGAGATCTTTCTATTCCCCTGACTTTCTTGAATATGTGAAGAGAAACCGATATCAGGATAATGCGTTTCATAGGTGGTTCAAGGATGTGGAACGGCGCAACATCTTGTCCCAACTCCTCTATGTGGATTCTAAAACTTGGCTTCCAAACGACCTGCTCCTGAAAGCGGACAAAATGACAATGGCTGCTTCTGTCGAACTCCGGGTGCCTTTTCTGGATTATAAAATTGTGGAATTTGCTGCTTCACTGCCTCCGAACTACAAGATAAATAATGGAGAAGGGAAATTCATTTTAAAGAAATTAATGGAGAAATACCTGCCAAAAGAAATCGTATATCGAAAAAAAATGGGTTTTACTGTCCCTACACAGAAATGGTTTTCGAACGATTTACTGCGACCTGCAAAGGATATCATTTTTAGCAAACGACTAATGGATACTGGCTGGTTTCAAAAGAAATATCTGGAAAACATGTTTGAAAGACACCGCAAAAAAAAGGAAGATTACAGCAGGAGAATTTTTTCTCTTCTGGTTTTATATCACTGGCTCGATATTTATGCGTAGGCCAATATGTCCTGGGGATTTCCCTGATTCAAATTACTTAGCGCTTCCTTCAATTTCCGCTTTCAGGATTTCCCCAAGTTAATGGCCCTACCGAATTCAGCCAAGTTGACAAAGATAGGCTAATGCCAAAGCTGGTTTCCGTCATCATTCCATCATATAATCGAAGACATGATATTTGCCGATGTATCAAGTCGGTGCTAACACAAACCTCGGTCTCGTTTGAGATCATTGTTGTCGATGATTGCAGTGAAGATGATACCAGAATATTTCTCGATCTCAATTATCCCGACATTCGTCTGATCTCATGTGTTCGGCGCTACGGGCCTTCACATCTTAGGAATCTGGGTTTGAGGAAAGCAGAGGGGAAATTCATCCTGTTCCTAGACAGCGATGTAGCACTTCCAAGACATGATATCCTATCACGAATGGTTCAAAAGTTATCCCATGACAGGGACATTGGAGAAATAGGGGGCGAAATTCCAGCGTACCTGAACATTATGAATGAAGCAAGAGGTAAAAGACGAGATTTCTTAGGCAAAAACCACAACGTTATTTCAAAGAAGGATGAAAAAGCCGAAAATCAGCAAAAAGAATGTACCTACCTCGCCACATGTAATTGCATGGTTCGAAAGGATGTAGCTTTTGAGGTTGGGGGTTTTGACCCATATTATAAATTTGGTGGGGAAGATGCGGATTTTGGTTTCAATATTTTGAAAAGAGGATATTCCAATAGAGTAAGCTTTGAGTTCGGCATTCATCACCATCGGTCAACAATGGGCAGGTATCCCGATGAAACCCTCCGGTATCATCGAACCCGCGTTCGATTAAACCTGAAACATTTTTCGCTTCCTAGAAACCTCGTCTTCTTCTTCATGGATTTTTTCAGCTTTATCCTGTTTTATCTTGCTTTAGCCCCCAAAATAGTCATCAAGAAGACTAAAAATATCCCATTAGTTCCTGAAAACTATTGGGGGGGGTATTATCTGATGAAAGCGTACCTGGAGAACATGCCAAACTATGCGGAACTTAAAAGGTTGAAGGACATCAATTTTTTGCGTGATGAGGAAATAGAAAAGTTCGAGGCATACACGGCTGAGTATGCAAAGTGAGTAGATGATGTCCCCAACACTGATCCTCGACAAAAAACAGATCTTTTCAAAGCTGCCTCATTTTGTTCAGCTTCCCCTTGCAAAGGCCTATTGCAATCGAAAAAAAAAGTGGGCTCAACATTTGAAAACACCGGTCGCCTTGATTTTTTTCGTCACGTCCCGATGCAACTTGCGTTGCAGCCATTGCTTCTACTGGCGAGAACTTAATACAGCGTCCGAAGAGGAGCTGTCAATTAATGAGATCCGAAAGATTGCACACTCGTTTGAGCATCCAGTATCCCTGTCCTTGACGGGTGGAGAGCCTTTTCTGCGAAGGGACCTCAAGGAAATCATAGAGGCCTTTCATGAGGGTTGCGGAACACATGAAGCCGGCATCGCAACCAACGGGACGCTTGAAACATCTACCGTCGAAACGGTTCGTTCCATTCTTGATGAGGGTTTGTTATCAAACCTCAGCGTTCAGATTTCACTTGACGGCTTGGAGAAAACACATGATGCCATAAGAGGAATCAAGGGCTCTTTTGAAAAAGCCGTTTCGACCCTGAAGGCTCTTGGGAAAATCAAGAAGCGCTATCCGGATTTTTATCTAAAAACAGCCTTGTCCATTCAGAAACGAAATGTCTCAGAAATTAAGGCGTTCGTTGAATACCTTTTACCCCTGAATATACCTTTGAGATTCAACATTGTAAGAGGCGGCAGTTTTGGGGTTTTCAATTTGCCGAAAAGCGCTTACAGCGGGTTTGATCCCAAGGATGAAACCGGTTCGTTTCTATCACTGGACGAAATCAAAGCCACCTACGCCTGGCTGAAAAACAAAAGTGATCAAAGCGCATTTCATTTCTGGCCTGGGCGGCAGCAGAAAATATGGGAATTATCCATCAAAATGCTTGAAGAGGGTCGATCTGAAATGCCATGTTATGCAAACACCATGGAGTCCGTCCTTTATGCAAACGGGGATGTGGCTTTCTGCGAATTGTCCAAAATATATGGCAATATTCGAGAACATGATTACGACTTCAAAAAAATTTGGAAATGCGAAAAAGCGGATAAAATGCGAAAATTGATCAGCTGTTGCTGTTGCATCCACGGATGCAACCTGACCACAGGCTTGACCTTCGATCCTGTGACGGTCATATCGACCTTGAAGGAAAGAGAACGACTTCCCCAGATTTCTGAACGTTAAATCAATGAGAATCCTCCTTATTTCGAACATCTTCCCAAACTCCGCTGAAAAGGAGCGCGGCATATTCACATACCGGATAGCCATGGCATTGAAATCCAGGTGCCGCATTGAGATCATAGCGCCCCTACCCTGGGTTCCGTTCTTCATGAAACGCGTGGGGGAAAAGAAGTTTGTCCATTCCAATGTGCCTTCACAAGAATATTGGGGGGGGCTAACCGTCCATCACCCGAGATACATGGTCATTCCCAGGGCCATGGGTTTCATGCATCCGGTGTTCATGTTTACACCGCTGTTCAGTCTCATTAAACGTCTGGATAAAAAGGAACCCATTGATCTTATCAACGCTCATTGGTTATTTCCGGACGGTGTGGCTACCGCTTGGGTTGCCCAGAAATTAGGAAAACCGCTCATTTTAACTGGATTGGGGTGCGACATCAATTACTATCCCTCACTACCTTTTAGGAAACAGCAGATAAAAAAAGCTTTGGAACTAGCCAACCTAATTTCAGTCAAAGGGAGTGAGCTTAAGCAGAAGATCTTACATATGGGTATTCAGGAACACAAGGTGATCGTAATACCAAACGGCCTTGATCTCAAACGCTTCAGGATCATGGACAGAAAGGAGGCCCGACGCAGGTTGGATTTGCAGGAAGATGGGCGGATTCTTCTGTTCGTCGGCAGTTTGGACCAGGTCAAAGGGTGCCAATATCTGATCGAAGCGTTCAAAGGAATGGCGGATAACCTGGAATATCTTCCTCACCTGATAGTGGTGGGGGATGGTCCACAGCAAGAAGCTCTTCTTTTTCAGACTAGACGCCTGGGTATTGCAGACAGGGTGTCCTTTGTCGGGAAAAGGCCCCACGACGAAATACCGCTATGGATGAACGCTGCGAACGTTTTCTGTTTGCCCAGCATCAGGGAAGGACGACCCAACGTTCTGATGGAGGCGCTCGCCTGTGGAACCTCTGCCGTTGCTTCAAATGTAGGATCAGTTCCAGAAATCATCCATAAAGAAAACGGCCGGATTGCCGGGGTTGCAGACCCTAAGAACCTTTGCCGCCAGCTCATCGTTTGCTTGAACCAAGGATGGGACAGGGAATCCATCCGGAAAACTGTCGGCAATTATACATGGGAAGATTGTGCCAAACACTATATACGAGCCTATCAACAGGCTGTGAGTGAAAACTTTTGATCTAAGAAACCAACTTGTGCGATATTCAAAACGATACTTGGCAAAGAAAGCATTCTACTGTTTTCAGAGGGCCGTTTCGGGAGTAATTTGGCCTTTTTATGGATTTCAAAGGTGCTTTTTCCCCAGAAATCAGGCCAGAATTTTAATGTACCACTGCGTTTCCAACTTCCCGCATGAAAAAGACATCCCCTACGATAATGTTCCACCGGAGCTATTCCGAACTCATATGCAGATTCTCGCTTCGGAACATTATAACGTCATCTCCTTGAGCGCTTTAGCAAAAAAAATCGAAACAAAACAGAACATTCCCCAAAAAACCATCGCCATCACCTTTGATGATGGGTATAAAAACAATTACCAGAATGCATTTCCCATATTGGAAGACATGGGATTTTGCGCAACCCTTTTTCTTATCGTAAACGCAATCGACAAACAACAGCCGTTTGAGCATTTACTCTGGGACGAAATTTCCCAAAAACACTTCTTAGGGCATCCCGAATCAAGGCTGCCGTTAAACTGGGGAGAAGTTCGGGAAATAGCACAATCCGGGATGGAAATCGCCTCTCATGGCTTGACGCACAGATCCATCGGGTATCTTGAGCCTGAAGAGGCTCGCAAAGAAATATTCGAATCAAAAGAGATATTGGAGAATGCCATATCCAACGAAGTAAAATGTTTTTCCTATCCGTTTGGTTCCGTTGTTTACAATGACTATAATTCCCATACTGCCGACATTCTCATAGAAGCCGGGTATGAAGGTGCCTGCACAACGGAAATCGGCGCAGTCGCTAAAAGCGATTCCGTCTATGAATTGCGGCGAATACCGGTCCGAGAAACCGATAATTCGACTGCATTCAAGCAGAAGATTGTCGGGGCCTATGATTGGGTGGGGAGTTGGAAAAGGATGTTCCAGCGTAACATGAAGCGAGTGGATCGTGTTATGTGGTAAGCATTTCATGAAATACTTGTGAGTGGACTTGAGAAAGAAGTGATTCAGGCTTATCCAAATTGACGAATTAACTGAGGAGAATATCTGTGGTTGATCACACGATAAGAGACATCATATATGCCGCGATTGATGGAATAAACGAGGATCGGGACGAAAATGAGTTTCTGCCAAAATCGTTAGATGTTGTGTTAGCCGGGGAGTCAGCATTGTTGAATTCGCTCCAGATTGTAACCCTGATTGCCGAAGTTGAGGAAGGTGTTGAAGAAAATTATTGTGAAAGCCTATCTTTGTTGGAAGGAATGACCGAGTTGTTGGGACAACATCCAAGTGTAACTGTTTCCATATTGCTCACCCATATTGCCGTTTTGCTTGAAAAGAGTGAATATGCCTAAACCAACACACACCTGTTTGTTGATTTCTGACTTTACAATGGAGCCAATGGCAGTCTTTCTTCGAAGGGGAAAATCCGGTTTAAGGATCGATCCTGTTGTTGCCCCCTTCAATCAAGTTATGCAGGTTCTTGTTGATTCAAGGGCTCTCTGCTGGGAAACCAACCCCGATTTTGCAGTTGTTTGGACGCAACCGGGTTCTATAATCCCGCCGTTTGATCGACTGAGACAATACGAACAGGTTCCTCTCAATACCATTCTTTCCATTGTAGATCGATTTTGTGAATTGATAATGGGAGTGAGCAAACGGTTAAAAGCCGTGTTTGTTCCCGCATGGGTTTTGCCGTCCGGTGAACGTGGTTGGGGCATGCTGGACCTGACATCAGAAGTGGGCCTCGGTGGAACCCTTATGCGAATGAATCTGCAACTAATCGAAAGATTACGAGGCATACCCAATGTATTCATAATGGATACCCATCGATGGTTGGCCGCTTCACGCAAACAGGCTTTCAATGCAACCATGTGGTATGGAGCCAAGTTAGCATTTTCGAAGGAAATATTTGAACAAGCGGCTGAAGACATTTATGGAGCGATTGCTGGGATCCTAGGCCAATCAAGGAAATTGGTAGTGCTTGATTTGGATGATACCCTTTGGGGAGGCATCGTTGGTGATATCGGTTGGGAAAATGTTATACTTGGTGGCCACGATCCCATTGGTGAAGCCCTGGTAGATTTCCAAAAAGATCTGAAGCGTTTAATTCGACGCGGCATGCTTTTGGCGATAGTTAGCAAGAATGAAGAAACGATTGCCCTCGATGCGATAGAAAAAAATCCTGAAATGATATTATCTAAAGATGATTTTGTTTCCTGGCGCATCAACTGGAATGATAAGGCGCAAAACATTGCGGACTTAGTGGAGGAACTGAACCTCGGATTGCAATCCGTGGTCTTTATTGATGATAACCCGGCAGAACGAGCCCGTGTACGGGAAACGCTTCCTGATGTATTTGTTCCGGAGTGGCCCAAGAACAAACTGCTGTATCCTGAATGTTTGGGTAAGCTTACCTGTTTTGACGTTCCGAATATCAGCGAAGAAGACATCCGTCGTACCAAGTTGTATATCGCAGAACGGGGACGTTCGCGATTGAAAATTGGTGTTTCGTCCCTTGATGAATGGCTGAAAACCCTCGAGCTTCAGGTAACAGTCGAAGAACTAAATGAATTCAATCGCAAACGTACAGCCCAACTTTTGAACAAAACAAATCAAATGAATCTAAGCACAAGACGCTTGACGGAAACTGAATTAATTGAATGGGCGGGCAAAAAGAACCATATTGTTTATACATTTAGGGTGTTGGACCGTTTTGGCGATTCCGGACTTACCGGAATTGCCAGCGTTAGTATAGACGGGCAAACTGCCCGGATTGTAGATTTTATACTGAGTTGCCGAGTGATGGGTCGCAAAATAGAGGAAACAATGCTGCACACCCTTAGTACACTTATTCGCCCAAAAGGTGTCTCAAAGCTAGTGGCACGCTATAATCCCACGGCTAAGAATTTACCGTGCCTTAGGATTTTTGAGAATTTAGGGATGCAAAATCAAGGGAATGGCGTATTCATTTGGGATATGGCATGCGATTATCCTATGCCAAGTCATATTCATTTGGGATAATGCTCCAATACACTAATACAATGCTTTGATCTAGGGTTTCTATATGGCTAACTTAAAACGGATCATTGCTGTCCGGTTAACTTTTCTTAGTAGCTCGTAAATGCTTGATATATAACATCATACACCACAAAAATGTTTTTGAGATAAGAAATTCATGAAGATATCAAATACTCCTAAATTTTGGCGTAAC
>Ga0257125_1003195_pt1 | contig 12002 bp, 12 predicted proteins | sample SI106_200metaG_FD_190183 | JGI IMG/M metagenome (GOLD analysis project Ga0257125, IMG submission 190183) | Marine microbial communities from Saanich Inlet, British Columbia, Canada - SI106_200 | ecosystem: Environmental > Aquatic > Marine > Inlet | place: Canada: British Columbia | collected...
GACGATTTCAGCGCCGTTTAACCCTAAAATTCTGGCACCTTCGGGAAAATGACGATCATAACAGATATAAACACCAATTTTAGCATAACGCGTTTGAAATACCGGATAGGATTTATCACCCGGTTTAAAAAAGAATTTCTCCCAAAACCCACTGGTATGAGGAATGTGTTTTTTTCTGAATTTTCCAAGGTAAGTTCCATCTGCATCAACAACGGCAGCGGTATTATAGTAAACACCCGCGTCTGCACGTTCATAAACAGGAATCACCATTACCATTTCATATTTTTTTGCATAAGGAATCAAGGCTTCTACAGTTGGACCGGGAACCGGCTCAGCAGCGCTATACCATCTTGGATCCTGTGATGGGCAGAAATAAGGCCCATTAAATATTTCCTGAAGACAAAGAATTTGAACACCTTTTTTACCAGCTTCTTCAATAAAAGGTAAATGATAGTCAAAAGCTGCCTGTTGGATTTCTTTGACAGGTTTGCTTTCATCATTAAGGGGATTATGGCACTGAATTAGTCCACTAATCACATTTCTTGGCATCTCTCCTCCTGCTCAATTGAATATTTGAAATTAATTTAAAACATGTTTTTTAAACATCATTTTAATAATCTGCACTAATTATTACCTATTCATTCATGATTGCCCCAAAAAGTTCTTCATCTGTAGGTTCAGTTGATGGAATTTCATAAAACACCCAGGTGTAATTAACAAGGTGTTTCCAGGTGACATTCTCTGAAACACTGTTTCCACCCCAGGACCCGCAACCTAATGTTGTAGACATAGGAACACTACTTGTCCAGGATCCTGAATTCACCAGACATTGTCCTTGTCTGATAACCACTCTGGAAACCCTGGCTTTTTGGCCAAGTTCTTTAATACGATCATCATTGGTAGTATGAATTCCACAGGAATGCCCGGGACCTGAATATGTAGTAATATTGTTTACCAAATTAATGGCATCCTGGAAATTTTTCCATTTGTAAACCGCAGATACCGGTGACAGTTTTTCTCCTGAAAAAGGATGATCTGCTCCTATGCCATCTTCCTCTACTAAAAGTAAGTTTTTACCGGCAGGGATATCAATTCCAGCTAATTTGGCTATACTCTGAGCCGATTGACATACAATATGTTTGCTGAGATGGCCATCTTCCCACATTGCAGCTTGAAGTTTCACTTTTTCTTCACTACTTATTAAATAACCGCTTTTTGAGGTAAAAGATTCAATGACATCATCATAAACGTCTTCCTGAATAACAATTGAGTTTTCCGTGGAACAACTGGTAGCATCATCGAAAGTTTTTGATTTGATGATTTTATCGGTTGCATCCGATACATCTGCCGTTTCATCAATAATACATACCGTATTCCCGGCACCAACACCCTGAGCTGGTGTTCCGCTTGAATAAGCTGCCTTAACTAATCCGCCGCCGCCAGTCGCTAAAATAATATCACATTGCGCCATTAAAGCTTCACTCATTTCAATAGACACCTCTTCTATTCCGATTACCAGATCTTCAGGATATCCCTGGGCCTTAAGAACGGTTCTCATCTGATCAACTGCCATTTTATTTGTTTTTTTAGATCGGGGGTGAGGGGCAAGAATAATCGCATTTCGGCCTTTTAAAGCACTGATTACTTTTACAAAAGGTGATGCCTCCGGTATTGTACAAGGCACTAGAGCTCCGACGACTCCCATTGGTTTTGCTATTTTGATAAAACCACGTTCTTTATTTTCTTCGACGATTCCAACAGACTGGCATCCCTGCATATCTCTGAGGGCACCTTTTACTTTAGTCATTAGTTTGGCATATTTATGTTCTGTAATCCCCATTCGGGTTTCTTCGGTACAAAATTCAGCTATTTTCTTAGCAAAATCCGGTTTAACTCCCGACCAGGCTATTCTTGTAACCAGATCATCTACCTGCTCCTGGGTAGCCATTTCATATTTTTCCTGAGCCTTCCTGGCTCTGGAAATCAATCCCGCGATAAAGCTTGCTGTTTCTTCACTGTATGCCATTTGCTATCTCCTCTTTCTACTCTATTTTTAGGCTTATGCTGCCCAATAATATTATTAAGACGGTATTTAATGGTATTTGTTTATAAAAATCCTGTGTAACTTACTCAGACGTTAGAACCATACCGCTAAAAAAACAAAATGTACACTTTTAAGAATAAATATTTTAGATCACTAATATTCCTACCTTTTGTTTTAAAACCTGATGATTAAAAAATGCTATCTTTAAATGGTAAAAACAGGGAAAATATTTTGATATCTAAAATTATTTTCTTTCCCTAAAAAGTGCAGAAAATATTGAGGAGACGGGGATAATGAATTCTTAAAATCAGGTATTTACCCAAAAAGATAAGATGTTTTATTTAAAAAAAAATAATACTGGCGATCTAAATTGTTGATCAAAAAAGAATAAAAAATCTATTCTTAATTTATTATAAATTCATAGGTATCAACATTTTATAAAAAATATAGTTTTTAAATAATCAAAAATACAGGATTTATATCAGTTAAAAAATGTCTGCAATTAAACAATAGCAAACTACATTAATTTCTATTTCTTTTCAATGTTCTGACTGGTTTTGCGGAATTTCCCTTGGAAATACGACTTTTCATTTGATTTTAAATAAGTGTGGCGCGTTCCGGGTCTCCACCAGTTTGCATTCCCTTCATAATTTTCCTTTCTTTGTCACCAGGAACAATACCTTTTAATACCGCTTCTAATATTATTGTATCCTTTTCATTAGTGAATACAGCTATAGCCTTGGCGCGACCCTGTTCATTGATCTCAATAATTGTGAGTTTGCACCGTATGGTTTCTCCAAAATATACTGGCTTTTTGAATTCGAAGCTCATACCTGAAGCCAGCCACCCCAATTGTCCGCCAATTTCGGTAACTAAACTACCAACAAGCAAACCATGACTAACGCAGGCATCAAATTTTTTTACTTTTGCAAATCCTTTATTAAAATGAACAGGATTATAATCCTTTGAGATATCGGCAAATTGAATCACATCCTGCTCAGTGAAAGTGCGTTCAACGGAAAAGGTGTCCCCGATTTTTAATCCTGCTATGGCTTTTCGTCGAATATCTGACATTTTAATTTAGCCTTTTAATATTTCTATTTTAAACATGTTTTATTTATATAGAATGAAGTGAAAAAAAAGACACTAACCATTTTCACTCACTCAATAATCCACGTCTAAAAACGAGATCTGTTCTTTGATGGTGAAAGGTTGTCTCAGAAAGGAGATTGGCCCGCCAGTTCCCTACGCTACCCTAGTAAAAGAATTTATCGACAAAGGTTTATTTTCAGGAGAGATGTTTCTTAAAAAACATCATTGTCCGTTCCCAGGCTATTTTTGCTTGTTTTTCATTATAGCGGGGCGTTGAATTATTATGAAATCCATGTCGAGTGCCTTCGTATGTATATATAATAAAATCTTTATTATTTTCTTCCAAAGCCTTTCGATACTCTTCACGCGTGGCATTTACACGGGGATCATTCTCAGCATACTGCATCATCAATGCTGCATGAATCATTGCTACATCTTTGGTTGCCGGGGCTCGACCATAAAAAGGAACGCCAGCAGCCAGGTCTTTGCCTAGGCTTACTGCCAGGTTATTGACAACCCCACCACCATAGCAAAAACCGGTCACCCCTAGTTTTCCGGTCGACAAATCATGTCCCTTCAGAAACTTGGCACTATTTAACATGTCTGTAAAAAGTTTATTCTTGTCCAAAGACTTTTGCATAACTTTTCCATCATCATCATTTCCCGGATAGCCGCCAATTGGCGCAAGTCCGTCTGGGGCAAGTGCTAGAAAGCCTTCAATAGCTGCACGCCTCGCCACATCTTCAATATATGGATTCAAACCTCTATTTTCATGAACAATCAGCACAACGGGAAAAGATCCTTCACCGTTTGGTTTTACCAGATATCCTTTCATTTTACCCGATGTTCCTCCAGGCGAATCGTACATCACATAGCGAGCTTTTAGGCGTTTATCTGTAAAAGAAACCGTTTGAGCTTCCGCATAATTAGGCAATAGTGCATTCGCCATTGCCAGACCTGTTCCACCAATGACAGACAGCACTGAAGCTTTATTCAGGAAATCACGTCTTGTCATTTGAGAATGACAATACTCATCATATAGATCATAAACTTTTGGGTCGATAGGTTCTTTTTGCATTAAAGTCTCCGAATGAATTATTAAAAGAAGCAATTTTTTGGGGGACAACTCCTTAAATAATATAAAGCTTAACCAATGAACGCAATAACTTTTATAACAACATTTCGGGTCTGAAATCTAAATTGTCATAAACGAAGGGGTGAAACTCTTCTACATAAGGTATTCTGTTTGCTTCTACTGCTTTCATGGTTTAGAATAGAGTTATAGTCATTTTTAACTTACTTAGGAAAAGGTTTGATATGGACGATCAAATGAATGAAGTTGTTTTAACGATAAAATGCAATGATATGGCGGATCCTAAAATACAGCGATCAAAATTTGACCAAACATTAGATGAAAATGGCTGGTTTTTGCTAAAGCAGGAAGAGGTCAAAAGGCAAGGAAATCTGATTTCTACAACTACCATTTGGACACAGAGTTTTATACTGGAAAAACCACCGGCCAGAATTGAAAAACAGATTAGAAACCTACTTAAACGGGCCGCCGAATATGCAGAAATTGAATTCTATTCAGCAGATTATATTTTCAGGGGAAACCGGCACTCAATTTGAACACACATTCAAAATTTTATTTTGATAAATACTAAGCAAATTTTTTATGATCTGGGTTTTTCCAGAAATTTCAGCACTGATTACCGCCTCACGAATCATTTCAGGTTTCATGGCAGAAAGGTTTTGATTGGCAATAGAAGCGTAACTAATATGCCAGGGTTCATGATACATATTTGCATTAATTCCCTGGTAAGGAAAATAGAAGCCAAAACGACGACTCTCCTTTTTTAACCATAAATAGAGTTGATAAAATATCCCATTGGGTTTTGATTCAGAAGGAACCAATCGGTATTCTATATTTTTCGAAATGGCATTTCGCTCAACGACATCAATATCAGTCCCCCAGTGATGTCGACTACCTCCCGGCAGAGCAGACCAATACAGTATTTTTTCAATCTTTTCAAATTCGTTCAGGTTTCCAATAGTTATCTTTTCTTCATTTAAATCCAATACGTCCATTGTTCCTTTAAATTTTTGATTCCAAATCCTTAACTGATCATCGAAACTTCTGAAAGTGCTGACCACAGATAATACCAGGCCATCTTTTTTTGCAGCACTACTCATATCCAGAAAAGCCTCAGCAACTTCAGGGATGAGGTTTAATTGCCCTTCCCAGAATATTTTGACATGTTCATTGGTTTGACCGGTTAAAATTTTCTTATTCATTATAGCTTGATGGATTTCAGTTCTAAAGAGGGCAGAAGCATGATGTCTTCAAAAACTGTCTTAATTTTTAATTTTAAATCCACAAGTGACGTGTTGTTTTTGATAACGATATCAGCCAAAGCTATTTTTTCTTTTTGCGGCATCTGGTGTTTTATTCGGGCCTGGATATCTTCAATATCCAGCTTTCGATATCGAACCAAACGATTAACCTGAATATCACGACTAATAGTAATCAGAATCACTTTTTGAAAACTATCTTGCATACCAGTCTCAAAAAGAAGTGGTACATCATAAATTACGGTTGCTTCTGGGTCTGAAGCGTATAAGGCTTTAGTTAACTTATTTTTGAGTTTTCTGATTTCGCGGTGGGTAATTTTATTGAGTTGTTTTAACAAGCTTTCATTATTAAAAACAATATCTGCCAGTTTTTTTCGATCGATTGATAAATCAGATAGTAGAATTTTTTCTCCAAATTTTTTAACAATCTCTTGATAAGCAGGTTGGTTAACAGAAACTACATCACGGGCCAATTCATCTGCTGAAATAACTTTTACGCCCAGTTTCTGGAAGTAATTGGCGGCCGTTGATTTACCACTTCCAATATTACCTGTTAATCCGATGAATCGCAAACTGTTTCCTTTACATTAATTAAATCCACTAATTTGTTTTTAAATAGTGTATAAAACGATCATACCAGGTGGTGAAGGTTAAATAATACCTTAGAATAATAATTGATATGGCCAATAGTCCCAGTTTAATGTGCACTATCCTAAGTATCAGATGATTTTGAATGAAGATATATTCCGAATAAAAATGCCTCAGATAAAGTAAAAGTCCAAGGATTCCGATCGCTGATAAAATCAGGTAGAATATGATATTCACTATTTTGCGATAAGATTTAGACTGGAACAAATTTCGGTAATGGATAAATTTTCCATTAATCACAAATTGTTTTTTCTGATGGATCAATGGATTAATAAGTATATCATAAAACAGAATTATTCCGAACAAAAGCATCGATAATCCTGCGAAGATGTGAATGGTATATAAAGTAGATCTTGATATAATTTCTATTACGAGAGGGTTATTCAACCCATAAGCTGAAAAATAAAGGAGTACTAACATTGCAGGTAACAAAGTGCTATGAATCTTATTTAAAACGACATCATATGTCCTCAATACCCATCGTTGAATCGGCATATTAACTAACCATTAAATTTATTGAGTTCCTTCCATAATATGAGCATTATACGAATGCAAAATACGACTGACCTGAATTGGACTGAGGGTGTAGTTTTTAAGTAGTTTATTTAATTCTGTTTCTACCACACCCGTTTTCCCAAATTCATCAACAGTGGAAAAATTCCAATTTACCGGTGAAATTATCCGATATTGTAAAATCCTTCCTTCCTGTATAAAAACCTGGTGGTAGAGTGCACCACCAGGGGCTTCTATCTTGCCGGTTCCTGATCCATCTCTGGAAAATTCAAAAGGAATCCGTAAATTAGGCGCAGATTCATAATCAAAATTCAACAGGGTTTTAAAAATGGAATTTATATAGAACCTTGCTTCCAGGGCTTCCGACATCATGCGACTGGCAATACAATTTGGTGATTCCACCGCTAATCCCAGACTATCAATAAGTTTAATAATGGTATTACTAATATTGATATCTCCTCCGCCGAAATGCGTAATCAACATCCTGGCCAGGGCACCGGTTAATACAGTTTCCGTTTCATATCGGGCGCCCTTGATCCAAGTATAAGCGTTTAATTTATTGAGATCAAAAAGTTTACCAACTTCAGCAGATTGATTAATGGGAAGATAGAACGTATTATCCAAGGATTCCGTTATTCTTAACTCATTAATCGGTTCCAGTTTTCCATCCAATAAAACTCCCGGAGAGTAATTCAGGTTTGCACTGTCCAATTTTCCTGAAGGCACTGCACCAAAACTAAAAAGATTCTGATTATCCTCAAAAACGATAATTGATTCCGGGACTTCCTGTACAAATATTTTTACATCTTCCGGCCATATTTTCTCAACAAATAATTTGCAGGATTCCAATCTGCGGATATTTTCCAAAATCGAACCCGGTGCCATTTCAAAGTTACTGACACCACCTGGAATTAAATTCATAATCACCGGAAATTTTCCGCCAATGGAAGCGATTATCTGCTGGAGCACTTGTAGTGTATTGGCTGCCAATTTTAGATGATCCAAAATGACATAACCATGTTCCTCTGACAAATCGTTGGGTTCACCCCCCCGTCGCTTTAAATCAGGATGATACCCGAATTTTGTAAAGGTTTGATGATTAAAATGATGTTCATTTAAAAAATCAGGTAAAAGCTCCCAATAAAAATGATGAATATGAGAATAAATGGTTGATAATTTCAACAAAATGTCGCGCAACTGAGATCCCTGTCGGGTTGGCTTAATCTGCAGGTAGTTTTCCAAAGCCATGCTGGCTGCTATACCGTTAGCAATCCCGGACTTACCGGATAACCCCTGGGTAAGATGAATCGCTTCCAAAGGGTAGCGACCAATCAACGTATCTTCCATATGGATAGATCGGCCACTTTCCAACAAAACACTGGAATCATTTTCTGTTTGTTGTAAAACAACACGAATTTGACCTTCAACCCTGGGGAGCATCTCAATCATTGTACTTTTCATCATCATCCTCAAGTAAATATTCTGTTTGAATTTCAACTGTCTGTGTTGTTTTTTTGGAAAAAGCGTGCACCCCGATTCCAATCATTGCAACCCCCAGAGCTGTTTTAGCGATAGTCCTTGAGTTCCGAATTAAAAAAGAATTAGCAGCAGCGTGGTTTGAGGAAAGTGCGCCAAACATCCCCAAGCCTGAATGGTCATAGAATCCTGTCTCAGAACAACCTGTACATGGACTTCCAACACTCACGCACCAACTATCAGAATTATTAAATCTTAGTTTAGGGCAATTATTTTTTGAAATGAGTCCTTTACAACCTAATTGATATAAACACCCTTTTTTTTCACCATAATAATTAACAAAATTCCCATTTTCAAAATCACTTCTAAATTCACAACGATCACAAATCGTTTCAGAATATAAAAAAATTGGGCGACGAAACTCGTCCAATTCCGGTATTCGATTATAGGCTACCAAATAATTGATAACACTTAGCAAATAATCAGCGGGTGTTGAAAAACCGGGTAACTTAATAATTGGCTTCTCAAAGTAATTTAATAATCTGGTTTCTAAATTTAAAAATCCCTGGGGGTGACTTGCACTGTTAACGGCTTCATTACCCAATAAAATAGCAACTCTGGAGGAGGCTGTAATTTCTTTCAGCTGCATATATTTAGCTGATTCAGTGTCTTCAGTAAAATAACCTTCCAATATTAAAATCGGGGACGGTGCGTTGTTCGGTAAGTCGATAATATAATCATCAATTTCAACAATATCGCTTGGTATCACTTGAAAATATTGATTTAAAAATTCAGAAAAACCATCAATTCCCCATCTGGAATGCTCATGAATATCGGATGATTGTCCTTTCAACCACACTAGGGGTTGTCGAACTTCCCTGGGCTGGGCCAGGAGTTCACTCGTTAACGATTGTATTAGCCAGGGAGCTGTAATAGCACCGATTGATAGCTTTCTGACAAATTCTCTTCGGGTAAGTTGACTCATATTTAATTTTTTATTTTTCTGAATTAATAATTTACTTTTTCGGAAATGTTATGTGGTAATTGTCATCCTTGAGAAGCTCTTTCGACGCTTAATTGCGATACTCTGGCCAGAAGATCTTTTCACTCTAAGAAAGAGATTATTTCGAGTTCATTTTGTGTAATTGTACAGGTATATTTTAACATCAAACACCAAACTTCTAAACTAAATTAACGATATTCGTGATAATTCATCATTAGTAAATTGTAAAAAATAATTTTGATTATGCAGCGGTCCACCTGAAACGTAAACCATCTTTTTCTGAATTGTTTTTTTTACCGTGATCTTGATCTGTTAATCACAATTAAAAATTAACAAGAATTCAATATTCTTTATTTTTTGATTTGGGAGTATAGAAAATATGCAGTACTAAGGGGCCATTGGATGATGTGAATAAGCGGAGGACGAAATGGTGTGCAAAAATCAGAAATTAATTATCTGGAAAATCTTGAAAAATTTGTTCCAGTTGCGCTTCACATTCCAGCAACATAAATTTTTCTCTTAATCCCTGTTGTAAAAACCGGTTGATATCATTTATTTTTTGAATGGCATAATCAATTTTAGGATTAGATCCTTTGACATAAGCACCAATATTAATGAGGTCTTCAGCTTCTTTATAGGTTGAAAGTGTCTGGATTAAGCGGGTAATATTTTTTTGCTGAGTTTCCGGTGCAATATCAACCATGACCCTACTTTTTGAACGAAGTACATCTATCGCCGGATAGTGCCCCTGGGCAGCAATGGCACGATCTAAAAGTAAATGCCCATCAACAATAGACCTGACAGCATCTCCAATGGGATCATTGGGATCATCAGCTTCAACCAGAACCGAATAAAAACCAGTTAAGGAACCTGGTGATTCTGAGTTGCCAGCCCTTTCCAGCAACTTAGGTAATAAAGAAAATACTGAGGGTGGATAACCTTTTGTGGTTGGAGGTTCTCCCACAGCCAATCCGATTTCACGTTGGGCCATAGCGAATCGGGTAACACTGTCCATCATCAGCAATACGTCTTGATCCTGCTCTCTAAAATATTCTGCAATAGCAGTTGCCATATAAGCACCTCTAATCCTTACAAGTGGTGATTGATCAGAAGTGACCGCGATAACGATTGATCGTTTAATTCCTTCTTCCCCTAAATCTTTTTCAATAAACTCCCTCACCTCCCGCCCGCGCTCACCAATCAGGGCAATCACATTTACATCGGCTGTGGTATGTTTAGCCATCATCCCCAGTAACACCGATTTTCCGACCCCCGAACCAGCTAAAATAGCTATCCGTTGACCTTTCCCGGTGGTTAAGGTTCCATTAATGGCCTTTATACCGACATCCAATGGTTCATTAATTCTTCTTCTTAAAAGGGGATTTATGGGATCTGAATAAAGGGGGGTTTTATGGTCGGCGCCTAACGGTCCTTTTCCATCGATGGGCTCACCCATACCATTAATGGTTCTGCCTAACAGTTCCTCTCCAACAGCAATATATGGTTGTCCGACTGCGGCTATGATCCGACTTTGAGGTCCAATTCCTCGTATATCTCCAAAGGGCATTACTAAAATATGATCCCCTTTAAATCCAACAACTTCACCAGGTACTGCTTCAGATGAATTGGAATCGGCAATCGTGCAACTGCTACCAACGTGTAAACCAGGATTATAAGCTTTTATCAAAAAGCCGATCACTTCAATAATTTTACCTTCGAGTTTTTCGGCACGGGTGTGTGCTATTTTTTCCAGGTATGTGTCTAGGGATATCATTGATTTGACCGAACTTTAAAAACCTGTCGTCTATCTTCAACACATTGTGACAATTGATTATCTATCTCATCGAATTGCTTTCGAAAATCCAGATCAACGGCAGAAAAATCACTTTCTATTTTAGCAAAACCTGCGTCAATATGTTGATCTTTACGTACTTTCACCACTTGTTCCTTACTAACAAAGTCATTAATTTCAGATTGATAACTAACGATAAAATCATATTCGACAGGATTAACACTGATGCGAATATCTCCCATTCCATCAAATTGGGAAATGGTACTTTTAACCATGTCAACAACAACATTTTGATCGACTTTTAGCTGACGATGAACAATTTTTTTAGCAATTAATAGACTTAATTTTACGATTTGTTCTTCCTGATCATGAAGTGTATCCATTCGCAGGGACTGAAGTTCTTTCAAAATATTCAGGATATTATGAGTATTTTCTTCATTTTGTTCCTGAAATCGATTCTGCCCTTCCAGAAATCCTGCATCAAAACCTTCTTTTTTAGCATCTTCAACGATTTTGTCCCTGGATTCTTTAGCTTCCTTAACAATATTTGCGGCTTTTTCTTCGGCATCTTTCTTTTCGATTAAAGCCTGGGCCAACTCCAGTTCCACTTCTGACTTTAAGAGGTCAACGTCATCACGTATATGCCGATCATAGTTTTCGACATCTTCCCGTATTTTTTTGGAATAATCCTCAACATTCGTTAATAGCGTTCCAACTTTATTGAATTTTGTAGAATCAAAATCACTATAATCTATTTTTTCATGCTTAATTTGAGCTTCTTCAAGGTTGGTAAAATCGTATTTTTCTGCTTGAGTTGAGACGGGTTCATTTGATGAGACCCGATCATCCAAATTTTCCGGTACCAATTTAGTGGCTTGGGAGGATTCTTCAGTGACTTCCTCCCCAAAAGCGGGCGGTTTAAATAGTTCTACTACCATAATTTATCCAAAACAATGATTATGGCCCTTTTTTCTCACGCAGCCAAGTTCTGATGAGTGATGCTGTTTTTAGAGGATCGGACTTGGCAATTTCGATAATTTTGTCTCTTGGTGGTATACCGGTATCTTTTTCTGTTGGAATTT
>Ga0257125_1003197_pt1 | contig 11994 bp, 8 predicted proteins | sample SI106_200metaG_FD_190183 | JGI IMG/M metagenome (GOLD analysis project Ga0257125, IMG submission 190183) | Marine microbial communities from Saanich Inlet, British Columbia, Canada - SI106_200 | ecosystem: Environmental > Aquatic > Marine > Inlet | place: Canada: British Columbia | collected...
TTGATACTCCTTCAGACAGACCAATCGTATTTAGGAAAGAAGAAATATTGTCTGTTTCGTGCCCAAGGATAGTTAAAGGAAGATGAGAAATCTCAATAATACCTGTTTCAGAAATAAGTGCAGCCCTTTCAATGATATTTTTAAGTTCTCTTACATTACCCGGCCATGAATATGATTCCAGATACTCCAAGGCCTCCTCGGAGATTATAATTTGCCTGGATGTGTTTTGAAAAAATTCCTCATTTTGAGATCCGTCATCAAATTTATGTTTAGAACTTTGTAAAGGTAGATTTTCAAGAAAATAGTCGGTCAAATCCGATATATCCTCTCTTTGTCTTAAGGGAGGCAATACCATGGGAAACACATTAAGGCGATGATAGAGATCTTCTCTGAACTCACCCTTTTTTACCATTTCAGGAAGATTTTTATTTGTTGCGGTAATAAAGCGTACATCAACTATTATAGATTTATTACTGCCTATTCTACTAAATTCTTTTTCCTGCAATACACGAAGCAGTTTTGCCTGTATTGCGGGTGATATATCACCAATTTCATCAAGAAAAATTGTTCCGGAATTAGCCAGTTCAAACTTTCCTTTTTTTTGAGCGATGGCTCCAGTGAAGGAACCTTTTTCATGTCCGAAAAATTCGCTTTCGAGAAGATTTTCAGGAATAGCAACACAATTGATCTTAACAAAAGGTTTACCAACTCGATGGCTTTGTCTATAAACGGCATCAGCTACAAGTTCCTTGCCCGTACCGCTTTCACCCATTATAAGGACTGTGGCTTCAGAAGGAGCAACCTTAAGAATCTGGCTAAATAAGTGGCGCATGGTTCTGCAATGACCAATTATTTCTGGAAAAAGCCTTGTTGCTTCAATCTTTCCCAAAATATCTGTAGCATGGCTTAACACCTGGCTATAATATTGGATCTCATTATCAGGCTGTTTCCATGACTTTCTGCGTTCTCTGTTATCTCGTTCCTGGAATATTGGTAAATTTTTTGTTTTTTTTATAAACTGTTTAATGGGTTGCAGAACAAACCAAAAGAGTAGCAATCCGCACAAAAATGCCAGCACCCCCAGTCCTGTTCCTAAAAACACTTTTGTTGTTGGACTGTACAAAGTCGTGTCTAAATTCAAACCAATAATAAAAGCAAAGATCGATATCCCCGCAAAAATTATTGGAATTAAAAAATAAAGGCTTAAAGTATATCTTAGCTCAGTGGAAGATTTTTTTTGATTTTTTCTTTTATTGTAAAAAGCTTTCAAAGCTGTCCCTATCAAACCATTTTTGTTAAATCCCACATCGGTAGGAATATTGCCGTTGCAAAAAATCCTACAACAGCGGCAAGTCCTACAACAAGTATAGGACCCAATGCGTCGGACAGGCTTTTTGTTGCATATTCAACCTCTCTATCGTAATGTTTAGCGACCTGTTCCAGCATAATATCAAGGTCGCCTGTTTCCTCGCCTATGGCAACCATATTTACAACCATGGGTGTAAAATATTTTGCCTGTCTAAGTGGCATGGAAATTCCCCTGCCTTCAACCAGGAGTTCTTTAATTCTATCAAATTCTTTTGTAATTGCATTATTGTTTATGGTGTCGGAAAGAATTTCTAAAGAGTCAAGTACAGAAACACCACTGGCCTGAAGAATTGAAAAAATACTGCCAAACCGGGACATTGCTGATTTTATAAAAAGTGGCCCGACCAATGGTAATTTCATTAAAAAGAGATCTTTCATAAAAAGTCCATTTTCAGTTTTAATATACTGGATAAGGAAAATGATAAATCCCATAATGATTACAAGCATATAAAGCCAATAATTTGCAAGTACGAAATACATCCCCATGCAGATTTGGGTCGGCAGAGGAAGATCTAAGCCTGCATCTGCAAATATCGCAACAAATTTTGGAATTACAAAGGTAAGAAGTACGAAAAAAGCGCCGAACAAAAAAAAGATGACCATGGCAGGATAACGGATTGCTGATTTAATTTCAGATCGCACCTTTTCCTCATGTTCCTGGATATAAATAAGCCTGTCTAGAACAAGAGGAAGTGTTCCGGATAATTCCCCTGCTTTAATCATGCTCAGATAAAGGTTATTGAAAATATTTTTATGTTTGGAAAAAGCATCATAAAGCGAAGCACCTTGTCGTACGCTTTCCGCCATTTCTGCGGTGACACGTCGAAGTGTTTGGTTTTCAGTCTGATTTTCCATAATCTGAAAAGTTTGAACAATAGAAACACCTGCCTTTATAAGTGTTTTCAACTGCATGCTATAAAGCACCAGCTCTTTGGGTTGAACAGATTTAAAAAATTTTTCAAATTTTTGAGAACCTTGTTTTTTGGTTGAAGCTCCAGATTTTTTTTTAACAGATTCAGGAATATGACCTTTTAAAGAAATGAGCTCAAGGGCATGTTTTTTCGATTCTGCTTCGATTTCACCTGAAATTTCATTTCCCTGTTCACTTAACGCTTTGAATTTAAAAATTGCCATATTAGTTAGCCATAACTGCAGAAACCGCTTCTTTACCAGTGGTATCACCATTATATATTTTTTCAGCGGCATCCATTTTAAGGGTTGTCAATCGCCCTGATAAAGTAGTGAATTTAGCAATCTCCTGGGCTGATTTTTCTTGAAGAATCATTAGTCGGATATCATCATCCATAAATAGGATTTCATAAATTCCAATTCGGCCTTTGTAGCCTGTATCCATACACTGACTGCAGCCTGTGGCTTTGACAAAGTTGACTGGATCTCTGTTTTCTAGTCCCCAGAATTTGAGTTCCTTATCAGAGGGCTTGTAAGATTTTTTGCAATAAGGACAAACCCTTCGAACAAGGCGCTGGGCTATTGACACAAGGAGAACAGAAGACACCAGGAAACGTTCAACTCCCATGTCCACTAACCTTGTTAAAGCTCCTGTGGCATCATTTGTATGAACTGTGCTGAAAACCATATGCCCGGTCAGTGCAGCCTGGATAGCGACTTTTGAAGTGTCAGAATCCCTTATTTCACCTATCATGACTGCATCAGGGTCCTGTCTTAATATGGAACGAAGTCCACTGGCAAAGGTCATGCCGGCCTTATGATTCAATTGTACCTGACGTATGTGTTCCATCCTGTATTCAACAGGATCTTCAAGGGTAATAATATTTGTATCGGGTTTGTTGATTTCGCTTAACATGGCAAAAAGGGTGGTACTTTTTCCGCTTCCAGTTGGGCCGGTACATAAAATCATTCCATAGGGTAAAGCAAGATTTCTTTTTATAGCATGAATGTTATTTGCAGACAGTCCGATTTTATCTAAGGAATTGATCCCCGAACTTGTATCAAGAAGCCTTAATACAAGATTCTCACCATAGACAGTGGGAATAGTGGAAACTCGTATATTAACTTCTTTATGATTCATTATAATGGTTAACCTGCCGTCCTGGGGTATCCTGGAAATGGAAATATCAATATTGGATAAAATTTTAATTCTTGAAACAAGAGGTAAAAACATCCTTTTAGGCGGAGCCGGGATATTATGAAGTTTTCCATCAACACGTAATCGTATTTCAATATAATCTTTTTCAGGACTAATATGTAAATCGGTTGCACCCTCACGCACTGCCTGTGCCAGAATAGAATTAACAAGTCTTATAACCGGTGCTTCTTCCGCCATATCATGAAGGGTTGATTCGACAACTTGATCAGGATAGGAATCCTGTTCTTCAACAACATCCATTTCTTCAATATCAAGTATTTGCTGCATTACGCCATCTTTTCCAGCATAAGCACCAAATATATTTGATAAAAGGTCATTAAAATTTTGTTCAGTACAAATTACAGTATTCACTTCCATATCTGTAAGGATTTCAATATGATCAACGGCCAGGATATCAAGAGGATCAACCATGGCAACAGAGAGGATGCCGGCTTTTTCTCCAAGTGGGATGGCCTGAAAGCGATTTACAGTATCAATATCCATAATCTTTGAAAGATCTGAAGTTATGGAATAATCAGTGGGATTGAATTTTTTAATGTTGACCTGTTCAGATATCGCATTAACAATAGTCTTTTCATTAACAATTTCTTTCTTGATTAAATATTGTCCTAACTTCAAGCCACTCTTTCGTGCATCTGACAAAGCTTGCTCAAGCTGGTCTGTATTTATTAACTTAGCATCAATGAGCATTTCACCAAGCCGTTTATGTTTCGCCAAAATTTACCCCTTTTGCTTTTTTTCGTTATTTTTCATTTGCGATACAGACTTGCATTCTGCAAAAATAATTTCCGGTTGGCTCTTTTTATATTTTTTGGCAGCATTCAGGGAAACAAAAGATTTGGTAATAACAACAGGAAAGAAAAACCCTTTATCCTTTCTCCAGACGGGCAAAACTCGAACATTAAACTCAGAGGATTGATAGATATGAGCAGTAATAAATGATTTTTTAAAATGATCAGTTTCAAAAAGAACAATAAAAAATTTCTTGTCATCGGGATAATCAGAGCTTTCTATAACAGGAAAATTTATATTCATGCCTGTTTTAACATTATTTGGATCATTGAGGTTTGAATTATATTTTATTAGTTTGTTTAAATACGAATATCTGAATGAGCCATAAATAAGTCTCATCATTCTTGCCAGTGTTGCATTTTCCGGGACCTTAATTTGGCCATATGAATCCGGTTTTTTTAATGTTGTCAGCATTTTCCCATCAGATATCAAGGGCTTTTTTTCTTTCGGTATTATCTTTGGTTTTTTCACAGATTTAACACTTGATTCAATCGCTGACTTTATCTCAGATTTAATACCTGTCCCTATGGCTGGTTTTATCTCAGATTCTATAGTTGGCTTTATTTTAGATTTAATTTCAGGCTTTTTGGATGGATTTAACTTTATTTTTTCTTTTTTAATAAGGGGTTTTTCAGCCTCTATAGGCAAAGCAGATTTTTTTATAACCTTTGGTTTTTGACTAAAATATAAAAATTTATCAAAAACAGGCATAATTTTATTATCATTTACAGCATACAATGACCCAATTATTATCATAAGTAAAAATGTAAATAAAATACTGGGTCTGACCATCCTTTTTTTAGGGAATACTTTTTTTATACAGGATCTAACAAAGGAAAAGTTAGCTTTTGTTTTGTTTTTAATAATTAGTGACAACATTATCTGATGGCACAGTGTTACAATCTTTCTAGGAAAACCCTTTGTGGCCATATATATCAAAAAATAGCCCAAAGGTGTGAATAAAGTAGCTTTTTTCCCTTTTATAAAACATTTTTCAAGGCGGTAATTGATTAGCCTTTTTGAGTCTTTGAAATTTAAAGGATTTAATTGGTAATAAAAATTAATTCTGTCTTGAAAATTTAAAATTTGTTCTAAGGATTGGTTAAACTCTTTTTGTGCAAAAATTATTATTTGCAGCAGTTTTTGATTATTGGTTTCAAAATTTAAAAGTTCTCTTAAAATTTCAATACAGGGCAAAGAAAGCTTTTGGCCCTCATCAATGATAAGTACAATATTGATATCCTTATCAACACCATTGGTAAAAAGATGTTCCTTGATGCTTTCTTTAATAACATTCTCATCATCGGATTCATATTTTTTTTCAGGTTCAAATAAGTGTAATAGATATTTTAAAAAAGAGATCCCACTACTGAATCCTGGATCAAGCACTAGATAAAATTTAATTGAATCATCCCTGGAAATTTTTTGAATCAATTGACGACTAATTGTTGTTTTCCCGGTTCCTATGTCTCCTGTAATAATATTAAGTCCGCGCTTTAGACGAATAGCAATTTCAAGTTTCTGAAGTGCTTCAAGGTGCTGGGCAGAACTATAAAAAAGCCCTGGATCAGGTGAGTTTGAAAAAGGTTCCATCTCAAAATTTAATATTTTATAGTAATCCATAGTTCTAATTCTTAGACGTCTTAATGAAGTTTTGTTCCGCTAGGACATAAGGCGTTATAAAAATTAAGAGCTCTTCCATATTTTTGGTATCATTGATACTTTTAAATAACCAACCTAATCCGGGAATATTTTTTAGGCCGGGAACTCCAGCCTCACCATCTGAACGTTTTTCTTTGTTCAACCCACCGATGACCGTTGTCTGGCCGTTGAAAAGGGTAACAATGGTTTCAGCATTTTTGGTTATAATCGTTGGATTGCCGTTTACAGTAGTAGAAAAATCAACTTCATCCTTGTGGGTTACAATTTCAAGTTTAATGATATTTTCACTTATAATGTGAGGAATTACTTCTAATTTTATAACAGCTTCTTTGAACTGAACAGTGACCTCACCGTCTGAAACAGTCTGAAACGGTATTTCCTTACCACTTTTTATAGTCGCTTTTCTATGATCCATTGTTGTTATTGATGGTTTTGAAAGAATATTGAGTTGACCATCTTGTTCAAGAGCAGAAAGTTGGGCAAAAAGTCTGAAGTTACCAATATTTTCAGTCAAAAAACCAAGGGCCAGTCCCTGTCCCAAGTTGCTAGAGGCAATCGGCAGGTTAACAATGGATCCGGCATTTGGATCATATGCAACATCATCACCAGCCGCATCCACTAATGGGCTGCCGGATACAGAAGTCATGTCTCCGCCAATTGAAGTTCTTCTGTTATTACTGTTTGTTGAAATGCCAACCCCTCCCCATTGTATACCCAGCTCTTTTGCAATATCTGAGTTGGCTTCAACTATATGGGCTTCGATGCGGACCTGTTTTATGGGCTTGTCCAATTCATTGATGATGGGCATGATTCTCATGATATCAGTCCTTGTCGCCTGAAGAATCAAAGAATTTGAGTACTCATCAATCATTATAGATCCATGTAACCCACTCTTCTGGGCAGTTGAATTTTCACCTTCAACCTTTCTATCGTCACCTTTAAGATATTTTTCAAGATTTAACTGCAAAACTTTCAGATCAGCATAATGTATTTTAATTATTTTAGTCAAAAGAGGTTCAAGCGATTCTTGTTTTTTCAATATTTGAGACATGACAACAGCATGGTTTTTCTTGCTCTGTTCAAATTCTTGTCTTGCTTGCAACAGGTCTTTTTTTACATTTAAATCTTCAACTGTAACCACCCTTAAAATCTGACCAGACCATTCATAAGCAAGTCCATATGCATCAATAAGGCTAAGAAATGCCTGATCCCATGGCACATTTTTAATATCCACATTTGCCATGCCTGTAATACTTTCATTTAAAATGATGTTGATATTGGCGATCCTTGCCAGGGTTCTCAGGACGACAGGAACAGAAACTGCATTCATTCGCATGGTCACCGGTATATCAGGCAATTGTATAGTTTGTTCAGACAAACTTTGTATTTGGGACTGGGTTAGAAAAGTGGTATCCTTTGTTAGCTTTTTTTCAGAAAGAGCTGATTCAATTTCAATAGGATCCTTTCTTGGGACAGGAGTTACAGGTTGAGAATCTTCAGCAAGTGCTTCCCATTTGTCAAATTCATTCACCTTTTGATCATGTGATGAACAGCTTGTAAGAATGAACATCAAAAATGAAAAAGCAATCTGTATTTAAAAAACCATGATCTCATGATCTAATCCGCTTTACCCCTCATTTAAATAAAGGACAATTGTTTTATTCAATTTACTATTTATAAGGACTTTTTCGCTTGTTATCCGGATAATTTTATATCCGGAATCTTTTATATACTCACCTGTTGTGTATTCCATCCCGTCAATCACTGCAAGCATTTTATTACCTAATTTGATAAATCCTGAATAAATCCAACCCCTAGCTTCCGTATCGATTGAAGATCCCTGCTCAAGAGAAGATCCTTGATTTTTCTTTGAAAGTTTTTCAATCTTTGAAAAAGGATCATTTTTCCATTCTGATTCAATCATTGAAATCATGTAATCTGCATTGGCCTTTTTTTTCTCTATTGTATTAAGATTTGCCAGGGTTGTATTGATTTTTTCTATAAAATTGGAAAATTGATTTTCAGCTACAGATCCTATCCCTTTGTTTTTACCAGATGAAAGGATAAAATAATCAAAACCGCCATATAATAAAGCTGAAATAGCAAGAACAAGTATTATTTTTTCACGTTTTTTCATATTTTATTTAATATTAATCTTTAAATCCACCGAAAATTTTTTAAGATTGCTTTGGGTTGAATTGATTTTTATTATTTCAAATGAATCAAAAAAAGGTAATGAAATAATCATAATAAGATAATTTCTAAAATCATTAAGCTTTCCCTCAAGTTCAAGAAACATTGAAATTGACTTGGATTTGGTTTTTAAAAACCCAAGATCGAGATTTTTATTTGATAATTTTAAATTATGTTCCAAAGCGAGTTTATGAAATTTATCGGGAAGTCCCGACAAATTTTTACGATCAAGATTTTCTCTTTTAGGGATTGAAAATTTTGGATCAAATTGAATGTCTTTAAATTTTTTCGCTATTGCATATGCAGGAACAAATTTTTCATTTATTATCTTAATATCGTTTGAAACAGATTGTACATCCTGTTGGATTTTTTTAATTGATGTTTGTCCGGGTATAAGTATAAAAAATATGAAAATAAAAATAGTGATTGCTGAAAGTAATATAAGAATTATAGTGACCAGGCTTAGCCTCTTATTTATTTTTTTATAATCAATCCCTAATTTATTTAGCTTAATTCCCGGCATTATATAATTTCCACACTCACCTTAAAATTTAAAATTTTGTTAGTACCAACATCATCTATATCTTTTTGTAAAACTACAATATCACCAAAGATCTTGGAATTCCCAAGATTTAAAATGTATTCGGTAAAATCAGAATCAGAATTTATTTCAACCGATCCATTTATAATTATTTTAGCCAATATCCTTTTTAAGTTTTGTTCGTCTTCATTTTCATTTCTTTTCTTGTTTTGATCGGTAAAGTCACCCTCAATGGAAAAGACATTAATATTTTCAGGAGTGGTTGAACAAATTTCATTGATAACCGCCAGCGGGAAATAGTCTGAAATATATTGGTTTCTTAAATTTATTTTGTGCTCTGACCCGGAAATCATCTTAACAATGGATTCCTGATTAATATTAGGATTTAAATTATTCTTTAATTGGACAATTTCATCAAATTTTGTCATTTCACGGTTTTTTATAAACCCTTGCCAGTTCGCAAAAACAGTACAAACTATAAGAATAAGTACAAATATAATGGATGCAGCAACATTTATATTTTGTTTTTTCTTTTCATTTAATTTGTCATTAGACGTAAGCAGGAAGTTTGGAGTATAATCGTTGGAAGATAATGAAATACTAAATGCAGTCGTGACAAGTCCTCTTTCATATGCATTTTCCGGATAGGGTCCGGCAACGGAACCCGGCAGTGCATCAAAAACCGGATCAAAGTGCTCAACATCTGTTAAAGCTGTTTTAGCAGCAAGTTCCATGAAAGGATCACAATCAGCGGTTTCACCTATGAATAAAAATTTTTTCATAGGTACATTATCAGCAAAATTTTGAGAACAATATTCACTGGTTCTCACAATTTTTTCAATCAAACGCTCACAAGAAAGTTTGATCTTTAAAAAACCTTTGCTTTGGATGCTTTTTAATGCGGAAAGGTATTCAACCACAATTTTATCAGGGGATTTAATAAAATTTTCAACTAAATTGTAGGAACCGGATCTAATACTTCTTGTCAGCAAAAGGCTGGTATTGGAAAAACAAAATATTTCAGAATTTTTTCTAGATACATTTACGATTGTAAAAGGTGAATCCTGCATTTGAAGATGCTGGGTATGAATAAAATTTTGAAATGCAAAGGGTATGGTGGTTATTCCTTGAAGATTAAAACCTGTCTTTAAAAACATTGCTTTTAATTGACTTATAAGCGTTTTTTCTGTTGTAAAGGCAAGAAGACTTTTCTTTTTGACGTTTTGTATTGTTTTTTCACCGATAATTTCAAAATCAAATATTTCCTGGTCTTCATCAAAATCAACTTCTTTTTTTAACCCCCAGAAAGCTGCATTGGCAATTTTGGGTTGGGCAACATCAGGTATGGTAATATTGCGCAATTTTAATTTAGCAGAGCCAATGGTGCACCATGTAGAGATTTTCTTGAGTCCCTCTGTAAACTCTTCTAAACGAGACGCTATAAATGACGCATATCTGTCATCCTCTATTCCAAGGTCTTGGGGAAGCCCAAAATTTACCCATTTTATTAGTTTTTTTTGTTTGTTGGAACTTAAAACAAAGGTTATGGTTTCAGGATTTAACAAAACACCCAAATTCAGGGTATTTTTCTTTAATTTTTTTAAATTGACAGGATCAATTTTGGGTTGGACAATTGGAATTTTTTTTTGGGGTTTTTTATGATTGATACCACGGATTACATCTAATAATTTTTCAGTAGAATTTTCTTTGACAGATGTTACCACGCTATCTCCACAATGCAAAAGGAAAATTATAATTTTATAGCAGGCATAACCCTTAAACCGCTTTGATGTCAACCAAAAAATAAAAACTTAATATGTCTAAATTGCACGCTTTAGAGACGATCAAGAAAATTAGTTAAATTATCCCTATCGTTCAGACTGATTGTCTTAACCATCACACCTATCCCATCAGGATTCACCCTCATAACTTTTGCTACAAAAGTAAACTCTTCACCTTTGGGATCTGTGAGTTTTATTGAGATGTGCTCACCTTTGCCAACCTTTTTATTCGTTCTAATAAAAGCGCCGGTGGAGGAGATATCCTCTGTTTCAGCAAGAACTTTTTCTTTTTCCATGTTCAAGCTGACTTCTATCATAATTTTTTTTCGTTTTGCCACACGTTCTTCAATACGGTGGATATTTTCTTTATCGGGATTTTCTTTGGCTAATTCAAGAATTGACAAAATTTTTATATCTGTATCCTCATCTGTTTCAAGGATTTGCTTTATGATGTAAAGTTTATCGACCATATTCTTTCTCCTGAGCATTATTTGAGAAGATATTTTTATGAACAATCTTGCTGATATCTGAAAAATTGTCAAGTAAATATTTACGTAAATATCGACGCATAATTCTTTGAAGAATTGAATAAAATCCAAAAAAAATTGTTTAGAAAAAATAGAATCTAAAAGGCAAAAGAAAATTTTAGTCAAATAATTCTTATGGTTTATAAATTATAAACACAATGCTATGATAACTTAGTGTATAAAAGCATAAGTCATAGGCAAAAGAACCGAGCACAATGCGGACGATAGTTTTAACTAAATGAATACATTGAGTATTATTAAAATAAACTATCATAAGGGACCCGGATTAACCTGATTTTATAAAATCGGGTTAATCCAAAAATTATAATAAGGACAATTGGCAGTTTTCTTTGTTCAGTGGATAGATAAAAACAATGCTAAATATAGATAATATAACAAAAGGTTTTGGAGATCAGATCCTGCTGGATACAGCAGGTTTTAGGATTAATCCCGGTGAAAGGGTAGGGTTGGTTGGCAGAAACGGCCATGGTAAAACCACTCTATTAAATATGATATCAGGAAGTGACCATCCAGATGAAGGAAGTATATCTTATCCGTCAGGATATAGGATCGGCTTTTTATCACAAAAGATATCTTTTACTGAAATCAGGGTAATTGACGAAGCCATGTTAGGTCTTTTAGAGCATGAAAAAGATCATTCCTGGAAGGCTGAAAAAATTCTGGCAGGGCTTGGGTTTTCTCAAAACGATTTAAGAAAGGATCCAAATGAATTTTCAGGCGGTTTTCAGGTCAGGCTTAATCTTGCCAAAGTATTGGTTTCAGAGCCGGATCTGTTGATACTTGATGAACCAACAAATTATCTCGACATTACATCCATTAGATGGATTTCACGATTTCTTGTGTCATGGCCCAGAGAAGTGTTGCTGGTAACACATGACAGAGGGTTCATGGATGACGTTGTAACGCATATAACCGGTATCCACAGGCATAAAATAAAAAAAATCAAGGGGAATACATCTAAATACTATTTGCAGGTGGCCC
>Ga0257125_1003198_pt1 | contig 11990 bp, 11 predicted proteins | sample SI106_200metaG_FD_190183 | JGI IMG/M metagenome (GOLD analysis project Ga0257125, IMG submission 190183) | Marine microbial communities from Saanich Inlet, British Columbia, Canada - SI106_200 | ecosystem: Environmental > Aquatic > Marine > Inlet | place: Canada: British Columbia | collected...
CGAGGGTTTTAGTATTAGGCGTCGTCGTCAATGTCAAAAATGTAATTTTAGATTTTCTAGTATTGAAGAAGTCGAATTATTAGATTTGGTAGTTATCAAACGAGACGGTCGTCGTGAATCTTATAACCGTGATAAATTAATAAAAGGTTTACATACGTCTTTAGAGAAACGTCCTTACCTAGAAGAAAATTTTCATAGACTGGTTAGAGAAATAGAGCGTGATATTCAAAAAAAAGCCAACAACGAAATAACTTTCAAAGACCTTGGAGAGATTATTATGAAGCGCCTCAAAGGCTTTGATGAAGTAGCTTATATCAGATATGCTTCTGTATATCGATCTTTCAAAGATGCAGCTACTTTTCAAAAAGAGCTCAATCGTTTGCTTAAAAAGAAAACAAAATTATCTACAGATAAATAATTTGTCAAAAATATTTTGACGTGTTAAGATAGAATTCACATTAACAATTCAAATCAGGGAAGTGAGGTGTAAATCCTCCACAGTCCTAGCTACGGTCATAGTCCGATACCTGAGTTTTATTCTTTTTTCTAAGGAGAAGAGGGATGAATTACCCAATTTATCTTTGCTCTCTCTAGTAGAGAGTTTTTTGATTAATAATTTAAGTTTAAAAGCATGAAAAAAATTATTTTTAGTTTATTAAGTATTTCTTTGTTATTAAGCCCATCTATAATTTTGGCTGATCATAGTGATAGTATTGATTATTTACAAGCTCAATCACAAAATGCTTGGGTCACTCAAGGTCTAGCAGCTGCCGATGCTGCTAATATTAATATTGATTATATTGATCCTAGTACTAGTGATTTGATGACTGCTTCTAAGTATTTATTAGCTCTGGCTGCCGTAGAAACTCAAGATGCTGATGCAGTTGATCAATTAGTATCTACTATTTTAAATAATTATAATAATAGTCAGCTTGGCGATGTTAGTTTATTAAACGACGATTTTTGGGGCTTGATGGCTTTGAGTGCAGCTGGAGATGATACTTATCAAGATAATATTAAAAATTTTATTTTAGATAATCAAAATCCTGATGGTGGGTGGTCTTGGACTCCTGGTGGATCATCAGATAGCAATGATACAGCAGCAGCAGTGATGGCATTGTTGGAAACAGATCTGACCGCTGGTTCTCCAGAAATAATTAATGCTATAGCTTATCTAGATACTACCAAAAACGAAGACAACGGCTTTGGCTATGACATAGACAGCGATTCAGATGGAGCTTCTACTGCTTGGATTATATCCGCCCTACACAAGGCTGATATCAATACTAGCGAAGCTATTATTTTTTTGAATAGCCTAAAACAAGGCGATGGTTCATATCTTTGGATGCCAGGTGATGCCAATGGTTCTGTACTAGTGACAGCTTATGCTTTGGTGGCTTTATCAGGTAGTTCTTATCCAGTTAATTATATTGATATACAGGATGAACCAACTCAAACTGGTGTTGATCTACGTATTGAAGGGCCTGATGATACTATTTGTTTGGCTACTGGCCTGCAAGCTGCTAACGTTTTAGCTTTGTTGGAAGTCGGTTCACAAGTTTGTGATTTTGAATATATAGCAGAAGAAACAGAATATGGTGTTTATGTCTCTAGTATAGATGGAATTGATGCCGAAGGTATGTTAGGTTGGCAATATTGGGTCAATTGGCAACCAGGTATGGTCTCAGCTCCTGATTATTTGCTTGTAGATGGTGATAGTGTTTTGTGGGGATATGGCGGCTGGCCAACTTATGCTGGCAAAATCGTCAGTGACAAGACTCTAGTAGATATTGGAGAAAGTTTTGTGATAACTGCTACTTATTTTGATGGTGACAATTGGCAAGCTTGGTCTAATGCTGAGATTCATGTTGCTAATAATATTTATCAAACAGATGTCAACGGCCAAGTTGATGTAGTATTAAGTAGTGATGGAGTTTATTCTATTTTTTCTCAAGCTGACACAGAGTATGTTCGTAGCAACAAAGTATATGTGACTGCAGGTAACGGCATATCGCAAACAGTTGATCTAGTTGTTAATATTCCAGACAATAGCGGTGGCAATGATACAGTAGCTTTTATTGTTGATCAATCTAGTGTCAATTTTGGTGATCTTAGTCCCGGACAAGCAGGCGTTACTGTCTTGAGTTTGAGTAATACTGGTGAGTTGCCAATTTATATTGAAGCCAATATCAATGGTCATCAGATTTTTACTGACAACACTTTACTTGATCAGTCTATTTGGGAGGATTATAATTTGAATTTAGCAGTAGCCTCTTCATCGTCTGTCGATATATCTCTGACTATCCCAGATAATTGGAATGAAGCTGGACAAAAAAATGGTCAATTAATTTTTTGGGCAGTCAATAACTAAATATGAAATTTTCAAAAATATTATTATTATTTATTTTCTTATTACCACTAAAGGTCTTGGCAGTAGGTGTAGCAGTCAATCCTTCGGAGTTACAAATTGTTTTACCTGGTGATAATCAAACTACTTTACAGATTACTAATATTTCAGATGAACCGGTTATGGTTTTTGTTTCGCCTGATGATTTTGTAGATAATATTATTATAGATCCAGCTGAGATTCAGTTATTACCAGAGCAAGCTACACAGATTAGAATTACAACTAATTTTGCTAATACTTCAGCTGGAGTAAAGAAAAGTAATATTTCTGTAATAACCCAAGCTGTAGACAAACGTAGCTTCAATGCTTCATCTGGTATAAAAATACCCCTGACTATTAATATTGCCAAATCATATTGGCAATGGTCAGGTGAAGCAGTTTTTGTTCTGGTATTTTTGAGTTTATTTGCATTATTTTTTATAATTTGGCTTATCATCAAGTTTATAAAAAAGAAAAAAGCAGTCATTAACTAAATGCTGCTTTTTTGCTATACTTAACTTAGGGCAGATAAGTTAATAATAGTAAAAAATATGGATGAAGAAATAAAACAGCTTATAAAGCAAAATCAAGAAACATTACAAACCCTAGAAAAAAGAGTTAAAAAAGTTCAAAAAAACATGATGTGGCAAACTATTGGTGGTTATTTAAGAATCATCTTAGTAGTAGGCCCTATAGTTTTGGGTATTATTTATTTAGCGCCTTTTGTGCAAAAATATATGCCAGCCATGAGATCATCCTTAGAACTATTCGAAAATATTCCAAATAATTTATTGGGTGGTGGTAATCAAGAATTACCCATTATAATAGATCAGGGCAATACAGGTGATATTACGGAATCTTTTTGTGATCCACAAACAAGGCAAGTTATGATCAATCAATTATGTAATTAGATTTTGAGTGGAAGAACTACAGAATAAAATTAAAGACTTAGCAAACAAGATAAAATCAGCAATAGCTGATTTGGATATAAATTCTAAACAACAAGTTTTGCAAGATCTCAAGGAGCAAATGTCAGCTCCTAGTTTTTGGAATGATCAAGAAACCGCCAAATCAGTTAGTACCAAAGCTAGTAATTTACAAGAACAAGTAGATGATTGGCTAGGTTTAGAAAACCAGATCAAAGATTTACAAGATTTATTAGCAGACAAACAAGCCGAAGATTTATTAGCCGATATAAACAAAAATTTTGTAGACATAGAAACTAAATATAATAATTTGTCCCAAACTTTATTTTGGCAAGGCAAATATGATGACTCTCCAGCTATCATGACTATCAATGCTGGAGCTGGAGGAGTAGATGCTCAAGATTGGGCTCAAATGTTAGAACGGATGTATCTTAGATTTGCTGAGCAAAAAAATTGGACAACAAAAGTTTTGTCACGTTCGGCTGGTAGTGAAGCTGGTCTCAAAAGTGTCACAATTAAGATATCTGGTTCTTTGGCTTACGGTCACCTCAAGCATGAAAAAGGTGTTCATCGCTTGGTACGTTTGTCTCCATATGATGCTGATCATGCTCGTCATACTTCTTTTGCTATGGTAGAAATTTTACCAGAAATAATTGAAACAGATATAATAATAAAAGACGAAGATTTGAAAATAGACACTTTTCGAGCTTCTGGACATGGTGGTCAATCAGTCAACACAACTGATTCAGCTGTCCGAATTACCCATTTACCAACAGGCCTTGTAGCTATTTGCCAGAATGAACGTTCGCAACTTCAAAACAAAAGACAAGCCATGACTTATCTACAGAGTAAATTGCAGCAGTATCATGAAGCCGAACAAGAAGATGAAAAAAAAGCTTTAAAAGGTGAATATACAACTGCTGCTTGGGGCAATCAAATACGTTCTTATGTTTTACATCCTTACAAAATGATAAAAGATCATCGTAATAATTTTGAAGTCAAGGATCCAGACAAGATTTTGGACGGTGATTTGATGCCTTTTATTCAAGCTAGATTAGAGCAAACAATTATGTTATAATATTAATATGTTTGAGCATTTAGGACATACTACAGAAGTAAATTCAAAAAAAGATGTGAGAGATTTTAAGGTATATCTCAGTCTTTTGTTTTTTGCTATTTTGATTTTTATTGTTTCTTGGACAGCCAATCAAGGTCCTATTTCTTCTGCTTATGGCAATAAATCATTGGACATTGATGTATCTGTCAATTATATTAATCAGCGAGTAGTAGCTGATATGCCTCGTGTGTCTGTTTTTGATTTTTTTATCAAAACAGAAAATGAAAACGTCAAAATAGATAGATTAAAAATCAATACCAATGGTCTGTATGATCTAGAGACATTGGCCAAATTAAAATTATTTCATAACGATGTTCAATTGGGTGAAATTTCTCAAATAGATGAAACTGGTAATATTTATTTTGATATAAACGGTTATCAGCTTGACAAAGGAAATAATCAATTTCAACTAATATTAAATCCAGCTCAAGATGTAGAGGTTGGTAATATTTTTCGATTTAGCTTAGTGGATAATTTGAGTATCATTTTGGAATACGAAAACCAAACATATTCAGCTAGAGCTGATTGGCCTATTGAAAGTGGTACGACTAGTTTTGTAGATCAGGGCAGCTTGGTGGCTTATAATAATCTTACTAAAAAAGAATTTATAACCCTATCACAATCTTCTAGCCGGATTGCTTCCTTTAATTTGGCTAGTCAAAGTGAGGTTGTTGATTTGCAACAAATTATTATAGATTATACATCAAGTATAGATTTGTCAGACCATGATTTTGTATTAATATCTGATAATCAAATCGTGGCCAATGCACAAATTAATAATTCACAAATTATATTTGATCTTGATAAACTTCTAGTAGTTGGTATTAACAAAAAGATAAGTTTTGATATTTTGACCGCTGGTTTACCGAACGGATCTTATAATTTTGATCTAGCATCCGTGTTAGCTACTGGTTCTAATAGTGGACAAAATTTATTTTTGACATCAATAGTTGACTTGAGTACTGTACATACTATAAACAATTATTTAGAAATTGATAACTTTGAAGCCAATAATGATTTATCAGCTGGCTGGAATATTTTATCGGCCATTACCCTTCAGGATCAGGATGATAGTGATCTATCCTTACATAAATTGACTTGGTTAATAGAAGGTATTGGGGCAGACGTCAATCAGATAGAAGTTTTAGTAGATGATAAGTCATACCAAACTGGCATCAACTTTATTGATGATAAGATTTCTATTTATTGGGATGATCCTTTGCTAATAAACAAAGCGGGTGTAGATATTAAACTACTAGTCTTTGTCGATAATCTCAAAGATTCTGCTAGATTACAAGGGCATTTATTAACAGACAATTTTTTTGTTGATCAAGAGAATATTTTTGCTAGTAATATTGTCTGGTCATTATCTGATGATTATTACAATAGTCATTTATTACCGTCTTTGCCTTTGTTGCCAAATATTTTGACTAATTAAATTTTTGAAAAAAATAAAAAACCCTTGAGTAAAAACTCAAGGGTTTTTTTGTCTTAGGTCATTCCGATTACGTTTCGGAACGCATAAGTACAGCAGCTCATGCCAGAGCCAAAGGCAGATACTAGGATTTTGTCGTTGTATCTGATAGTACCATCTTGAATGGCTTTGGAGATTAGCCAGATAGTACTGACACTACTCAAGTTGCCTGTATCAGCCACTTGATTGTGAAAAAGACATTGATCATCAGGTCGCTCACCATTACCATCCCAAAACTTGAATGTTCCTGCTAGTTTTTTGAATAGCAGATCCAGAGTTTTGCCAGAGGGTTGGTGAGGTACAAAGTGGTCAATGTCAACTGGATCAATACCAGCTAGTTCGAAAGTTCTGATAATAGCAGGAGCTATTATCCTACCCACAAACTTGTGGACATTGTTGCCGTCGTGTTGAAAACCACTACCATCTTCAGCCTTGCCAATTAAGCCAAGATAATCACCCCAGGGCATGGAATGAGTATCAAAGAAGACAAACGCTTCTTCTAGGCCTCTGACCAACAAGACAGCAGAAGCAGCATCACCAAACAGATTGGCGTGAGTCCAGCGATCAAAAGGTGCTAGCAGACTAGCTCGTTCGGATAAGACTACCAACACTTTGTTGTATAGCCCACTGTTGATCATGAGCCAGCCTTGCTTTACAGCAATAGCTCCAGCTGTGCAAGCTTCGGTCAGATCATGACACTCAGCGTGTGAATCTCGTGAGTTTCCCAGGCCCTCTTTGACTCGATCAGCAATCGATGGATAGCCAGGGCCAGTGTTGGTGCCACAGATAATGGCGTCTAGTTCAGTAGGTAAGACCTTGGCTGAATCCAGACATTTCTTGGCTGCAATCACAGCTAGCTCAGTAGTCGTGCCAGCGTTGATTTCCTTGATGACACCAGGAGCTTCAGATTGGCTGACACCAGAGCTAAAGATGACTCGATTGCGGATGCTTGTCTGACTATGACACTTAGCTACCTTGGCCGCGATTTCTTCATCAGACCAGGGTGCATCATGACCAAACAATTCAGCTCGGTCAGTATCAGTCAAAAATCGACGCAGAAAATATTCCTGAGTCGTATCTTGTAGACGAGGATCATCACCAACTTCGGTATGCCCAAAACCCGCGACTTCGCAAGGGTTTCCAAGTAGACCAGGTAGTTTTTTGACATGTTCTTGAACGTTTAAAAACACCTTGCTTCCTCCTTTTAGGAATTTTGAAAGTACTTAAATCTTTATGAGTATGCCTTAATGTATGATTATTGTCAATATTGACTAGTTTTTCGTTTTAAGTTTAAATATAGACAAATTAAGCGATTTTGATGAGCAAGAGTAAAATCTTTCTAGTAGTTAGTCTTATTTTTTTGAGTAGCAATTTTGTTTGGCTCAAGTTTTTTGATATTTCACAAAATAATCCAGATTTTGTTTATGACGAATTTTATAGTTTTAAAGCTTTAATAAAAAACACAGACAAAAAACTAAACGGCTGGCAGATAATAATCCAGCCACAGGATCTAGCCAATTTTTCTGGAAATATATTATTAACAACGCCTTTATACCCTGAGTATAAAATTAGCAATATTATAGAAGTTGCTTGCAAGATCAATCAGCCTGGTATTTTGGTAGATGATGATGGTAGTGAATTTGATTATAGTAAGTATTTATCTAAATCTAATATTTATGCTACTTGCTATCGACCACGTATCAAAGTCATTGATCAACAACAAGACGTAGCTTTTTATCTGGGATCTAGTAAGCAATATTTTTTTGACAATCTAGATAACAATTTAGTAGAACCAGCTTCATCTTTGAGTAAAGCAATTTTATTGGCTAGTCGTCGGGAGATTCCACAAGATTTGCGCAATAAATTTTCTCAAGTTGGCTTGAGTCATGTGATTGCTATTTCTGGTTTGCATATGGCCATTATAGTTTGGCTATTGCAATCTTTATTAATTGGTTTGGGTATCAGGCGACAAACAAGTTTTATTTACTTGTTTTTATTTTTGTTAATTTATTTATACTTGATTGGTTTTGTACCTTCGGCTATGCGAGCTAGTCTGATGGTGATGATGGTTTTATTAGGACCTATCTTGCGACGCCAGACCATGTCAGTTTATAGCTTGATATTGGCAGCTGATATTTTTGTATTATTTAATCCTGAGTTATTAGTCTATGACATTGGCTTTCAATTATCTTTTTTGGCAGTATTAGGTTTATTGTGGTATGTCAGATTTTTTAATAAGATTTTAATATTTATTCCTAAGAAATTTAAATTAAGAGAAGTATTATCTGTTACACTCGCTGCCCAAATCTTGACTTGGCCCTTGATAGTTTATTATTTCAAAATATTTTCTGTGATTGCGCCTGTAGCAAATTTTCTGGTTTTACCTTTATTGCCAGCTATTTTATTATTTAGTTTATTGTTAGCTTTAGTAGGTTTTGTACCAATTTTGGCTAGTATTGTTAGTTGGCCCTTATTTATTTTGTTTAAAATAATGATAATAATTACTCAAAATCTAGTAAAAATTCCTGGAGCTTATATTACTATAAATAATTTTTCTGTAGAATATTTGATAATTAGTTTTGTATTTATTTTTTTACTTACTTTTATTATTAAGCCATATAATTATGAATAAGAAATTTATTATAATATTTATATTAATTATTTTATTAATTCTATTTTTTAGCTTGCAGCAAAATAATAATTTAGCAGTTCATTTTCTAGACATTGGCCAGGGAGATGCCATCTTGATACGTACTCCAGACGGTCAAAATATTTTGATAGACGGCGGAGCAGATAATCTATTATTGTCTCAAGTAGCCGAATATCTTCCCTGGTGGGAACGAACTATTGATTATGTAGTGATTAGTCATTATCATGCTGATCATATGATGGGCTTACCAGCTTTGCTAGATAAATATAAAGTAAAAAATATTTTAGTGACTAGCCATCAGCCAGATGATTTTTTGTATCAAGTCTGGCAAGAAAAATTAACACAACACAATTTAGTGCCACAGATAACAAACAGAGGAGAACAGTTTATTATAAGTAATAATTTATCTTGGCAAGTATTATCTGCAGATAGCTATCATGAAGATTATAATAATAATTCGCTAGTCATGAAATTAAGTTATGATAATATAGATTTTTTATTTACAGGCGATTTGCCTACAGAGGGCGAAGAAATTTTATTAACTCATGATTTTGATTTGAATTCAGAAATATTAAAAATTGCTCATCATGGTTCTAAATATTCTTCTAGTGTAGAATTTTTGCAAGCAGTCAGCCCAGAACTTTGTATTATACAAGTAGGGGAGGATAATAAATTTAATCATCCTCATCCTGAAACCATAGAGAGATTAAATAATATAAATTGTCAGATAAAGCAAAATAATCTAGAGCAAACTATAAGTATCTTTAGTGATGGACAAAATTATTGGCTTGATATATAATCAAAATGCCTTTAGAAAGGTAGGTCAATATGAAACTGCTCTTCGAGTATTTGCTCGGCGACGGTGAGTCCAACGGTCACGTCCTCGGTGGTGAGGGTGAATCCAACGGCTGCAATTGCGGCGACGGAGAGACCAGCGGATAAGACCAAGGCCAACTTGCCCCTTCACACTTGAAGGGGCTTTTTATTTGTGTTATGCTAAGAAAGGTTCTGTAAGAAGAACTAAACAATACAATCGGCTCACCGGGCCATTGAAGGCCCCGGAGGAAAATTTATGAATGTATTTAGCCACGAGGTCGTCATCACCCTCTAGTACGCGAAGAAAAAGCTAGAAGGTAATAACTAAGTGAAGCCCCAGAGCTTCCGCCTCTACCCCAATCTACCGGATTGGGGTTTTTCTTTTGTCGTGTTATACTAAAAATGGTTCATTTGAAAATTTTATTTAAAGGCAGGTAAAGACTATGCTTGACTTGAAGCATTACAGCGGCATCGAAACCGGAGGCTAACAAGACCAGCCTCTGATTTTCGGCAAAGCCAAGAACCCCTTCGCACTTGAAGGAGTTTTTTATTGTTTAATTTTATGTAAAATGATATACTTAAATAGCTTAGAGCTCTCCAAGAGCAATGGGCAGAAGAGACAAGTTCGCTAGGGGCAGTAGCAAGCTTGGTAGGTAGCAGTTCTTTCATTGCAACTCCTTAGAGGCCCCTTCTCGCATGAGAAGGGGTTTTTTCTTGCTTAAAATTTTTAGTTTTGTTATCATTATTATGAGCTTCACCCAAGGAGTAAATATGAAAAAGCTCAGAAAATCTTGGTGGCTCATCTTGTTCTTTATCAGTATATTTTTGCTGATGGGTTTTGCTCCTGAGCCAGGAGTCGGTACCGAAAAGACCAGTTTCAGTCTGGTCAAGTCTCTATTTCTACCGGTCAAACCGGATACTACTTCCACCGACTCTGTGGCCACACATGTACCCTTACCTCCCGGAGGCAAGACCAAATAACAAGTTGCTATCGTACTCCATCGATCATATCGATGGGGTTTTTCTTTGTCTTGATTTTCTTATTTATATAGCATATAATAAAGGCAAGTTATTATTAATTAAAATCTTAATATGGCAGGTAAAAAAATCAAAATTCTCCTCATAGAGGATGAAGAAATGCTAGCCAATATGTATGAAGTCAAGTTCAATAATGAAGGTTTTGATATTGTCAAAGCACTTGATGGAGCAGAGGGGCTAGAAAAAAGTAAAACTATCAATCCTGATTTTATTTTGCTAGATATTATCATGCCAAAGATGGATGGTTTCTCAGTTTTGACAGCTTTGAAAGAAGACGAAAAAACTAAGAATATCCCAGTTCTATTGTTGACCAATTTAGGACAAGACGAAGATGTAAAAAGAGGTGAAGAGCTTGGTGCAGTTGGTTATTTAGTTAAAGCTAATATTACCCCTTCAGAAGTAGTAGATGAGGTCAAAAAACAAATAGCCAAACTTGCAAAATAATCAAAATTGTATACAATATAAATGTTCACCCTGCTCCATACTTGGCGGGGTGAATTTAACTAAAAAATAATTTATTTATTATGGCAGCCAAATTAGAAAGAAGTTTAGTTTTATTAAAACCTGATGCAATTGATCGGGGATTGATTGGTGAGATTTTACAACGTTTTGAAAGAACTGGTTTGAAAATAGTTGGTCTCAAAATGGTCTGGTCTGACAAAGACACAGCCCTAAAACATTATACAGAAGATCTAGCTGAACGTCGTGGACAAAAAGTCAGAGACCTAATGGTAGAGATGATTACTTCTGGACCAACAGTGGCTATTGCCATTGAAGGTGTCGAAGCTGTAGCAGTAGTTCGTAAGATGGTTGGCGAGACTGAACCAAAGAGTGCAGCTCCTGGTACTATCCGTGGTGACTATGCTCATTTGTCTTTTAAACATGCTGATGATAGTGATAAAGCAGTCTTTAATCTTATTCATGCTTCAGGTAATGTTGAAGAAGCTAAAACTGAGATTAGTGTCTGGTTCAATGATTTTGAATTACAAGATTATCAACCAGATTATACCAAACATACGCTTTTAGAAAAAAAATAACCTAATATTAGCCCCGCTTCTAGCGGGGCTTTTTGTTTAATTTGATAAGCATTTTGATTGGTGCTATACTAAATATAGCTCCTTTTTAAGCGGTAATAAACTCTACAATATTATAGCCTTGGGAGTTCTATTATTTATCAGGATCGTGGTCTTGATATGCGGACACCCACCTAACATCAAGGGGTATAATATCCTTAAAGTAGGAGCTCATTTTAGTCATTAACCAATACAAAACATGTACAGTGACTAGCGAAAAGGCGTTTTATTCGCTAAGACGATAGAAGCGTCTTTTTGTTTTGTTTAAAATTATAAACTTGCCAAAAAGTATATTTTTTGCTTATATAAAGTCTAAGTTCATTACAAACACCACAGACCAAAAAGGAGGTCTCTGATGAGTAGATTAATACGCCACCTCAAAGACCTCTATGTCTTTGATCTGGACATGACTCTAGTCAATACCATCTTTGAAACTGGTATTCATCCTTCGATTGTCAATACTATCCAAGAATTGGGTGGTATAGTGCCACCTATAGAAGTAATTCGTTC